>Ga0307277_10000625_pt1 | contig 13346 bp, 16 predicted proteins | sample ER_DNA_116_FD_194473 | JGI IMG/M metagenome (GOLD analysis project Ga0307277, IMG submission 194473) | Bulk soil microbial communities from the East River watershed near Crested Butte, Colorado, United States - ER_DNA_116 | ecosystem: Environmental > Terrestrial > Soil > Floodplain | place...
TCCGCGCGCCCGCCGTAGTTGAAGGCGACGTAGAGCGTGATGCGGTCGTTGGCGGCCGTCTGCGCCTCGGCCCAGTCCATCTGCTCGAGCAGCGCGGGCGTGACGCGCTCGCGGCGCCCGATGAAGCGCATGCGCACGCCCTCGTCGTCAAGCTCGGGCGTCTCGTTGGCGATGCGCTGGGAGAACATGCGCATGAGCGCGGTGACCTCCTCGGCCGGGCGCGACCAGTTCTCGGTCGAGAACGAGTAGACGGTCAGCTCGCGGACCCCGAACTCGACCGCGTCGCGCAGGCGCGCCTTGACCACGTCGGCTCCGGCCTGGTGGCCCTCGATGACGGGCAGGCCGCGCTGCTGCGCCCAGCGGCCATTGCCGTCGGTGATGATGGCGACGTACCGCGCCGCGCGGCCGTCGGAGGCCATCAGACCTCGAGGATCTCTGCTTCCTTGGCCTTCAGCGCCGTCTCGAGTTCGGCGATCCGCGCGTCGGTCAGCTTCTGCAGCTCGACCTCGGCGCGGTGCTCGTCGTCGGCGCCCGCGTCGCCTGATTCCTTGAGCTCGCGCAGGTCGTGCATGACGTCGCGGCGGATGTTGCGGATCGCCACGCGGCCCTCCTCGGCGATGTGGCGCACGACCTTGACCAGGTCCCGGCGGCGCTCCTCGTTGAGCTCCGGGATGCTCATGCGGATCAGGCGACCGTCGTTGTTGGGCGTGAGCCCGATGTCGGACTCCATGATCGCCTTCTCGATCGCCTTGATCGACGCCTGGTCGTAGGGCTGGACGGTGAGCAGGCGCGCCTCGGGCACGTTGATCGTGGCCAGCTGCTTGAGCGGCGTCGCGGCGCCGTAGTAGTCGACCACGATGCGGTCGAGCAGGCCCGGGCTGGCGCGGCCCGTGCGCACGGTGCCGAACTCGTTGCGCGTCGACTCGACGGACTTCGTCATGCGCTCGCCGGCGTCGGCGATCAGCTCATCGGTCAGCTCTGTCATGTCGCAACCAGGGTCCCTACGCGCTCGCCGGACACTATCCGGTCGATGTTGTGCTCGTCGTCCATGTTGAAGACGTGGATCGGCAGGCCGTTCTCCATGCACAGCGTGAGCGCCGTGAGGTCCATGATCCGCAGGCGCCGCTCGACCGCCTCCATGTGCGTGATCTCGGCGATGAACTCGGCCGACGGGTCGAGGCGCGGATCGGCCGTATAGACGCCCTCCACGCCGTTCTTGGCCATGAGCAGCGCTTCGGCGTGGATCTCGACCGCCCGCAGCGCGGCCGCGGTGTCCGAGGTGAAGAACGGGTTGCCGGTGCCGGCGGCGAAGATGACGACACGGCCCTTCTCGAGGTGGCGCATCGCGCGGCGGCGGATGTAGGGCTCGGCCACCTCCTGCACGTGGATGGCCGACTGCACGCGCGTGTGGACGTCGCGCTTCTCCAGGGCGTCCTGGAGCTGGAGCGCGTTGAGGACGATCGCGAGCATCCCCATGTAGTCCGCCGTGGCGCGGTCCATGCCCGACGCGGCGCCCGCGATCCCGCGGTAGATGTTGCCCGCGCCGAGCACGATCGCGATCTCGACGCCGCGATCGTGCACGCGCTGGATCTGCTCGGCGACGGCGCCCAGGCGCTCCGGGTCGGTCCCGTAGTCGAGGGAGCCCATGAGCGACTCCCCCGAGAGCTTGATCAGGATCCGCTGGAACGCCGGGGGTCCGTCGTGGCTCACTACTCGCCCACCGCGAAGCGCGCAAAGCGCCTGATCACGACGTTCTCGCCCGTCTTGGCCGAGAGGTCGCCGCGCAGCTGCTCGATGGTCTTGCCCTCATACTTGTCGCCGTTGACGTGGACCTGGTTGAGCAGCACGACGTCGCCCAGCCACTTCTTGATCTGCCCCTCGACGATCCGCGGGCGGACGTTCTCGGGCTTGTCGGCGGCCTGCTGCTCGAACACGCGGGCCTCGGCCTCGCGCACCTCGGCCGGTACCTCGTCCTCGGAGACCCAGCGCGTCTGCGGCGAGGCCGCGAGGTGCAGCGCGACGTCCCTGGCGAAGGCGACGAAGTCCTCGTTCTTGGCCACGAAATCGGTGTTGCAGTCGACCTCGACGAGCACGCCGACCTTGCCGTTGGCGTGGATGTAGCTCTGGATGGTGCCCTCGGCGGCCTCGCGGTCGGCGAGCTTGCCGAGCTTGTTGCCCATCTTGACCCGGAGGATCTCGACGGCCTTCTCGGTGTCGCCCTCCGCCTCCTCGAGGGCCCGCTTGCAGTCCATCATGCCCGCGCCGGTCTGCTGGCGCAGGGCGGCGACGTCCTTTGCGCTGATCTGGGGAGTCGTACTCATGCGTTCTGTTCCTGGGTCGCGTTCTCGGTGGTCTCGGCAGTCGCCGGGGCCTCGGGGGCCTCGGGGGCGGGCTCGGTCTGGGCCTCGGCGTCGGCCGTGGTCCCCTGGCCCTCGGCCTCGACCTCGCTCGCGGGCGGCGAGGCGGGATCGGGCGTCGGATCGACGGCGGGCGGGGCGGGGTGCGCGACGTCGGCCTGGACCTGCTCGGTCTGGGCGGCCTGGGTCACCGCCGCATCGGGGTCGGGCTGCGGCCGGCCGAGCTCCTCGCGCGCCGCGGCCACCTCGGCCTCGGCCTCGGCGCGGTCTCCCCCGCCCTCGGCCTGCGACAGCGCAGCCTGCGCGGCCGCGGCCTCCGCCTGCGCGGCCGCCTGGGCCTCGGCGTCGCGGCGGGCCTGCTCCTCGGCCTCGCGCCGCGCGCGCTCCTCGGCCTCGCGGCGGACGCGCTCCTCCTCCTCGGCGCGCTCGGCGGCGAAGGCCAGGCGCCCGTCGCGGGCGGCCTCGCCGACCGCGTGCGCCACGACGGCGCAGGACTTGATCGCATCGTCGTTGCCGGGGATCACGAAGTCGATCCCGTCGGGGTCGCAGTTGGTGTCGACCAGGCCGATGATCGGGATGCGCAGCCGCTGGGCCTCGCGGACCGCGATGAGCTCGGTCTTCAGGTCGATGACGAACATCGCGTCGGGCGTGCGCTGCATGTACTTCACGCCGCCCAGGTTGGCGCGCAGCTTGGCGAGGTCGGCCTCGGCGGCCATGCGCTCGCGCGTGGGCAGCAGCCCGAGCTGGCCCTCGGTCTCGTAGCGCTCGAGGTCGTGCAGGCGGCGGATGCGCTGGTTGATGGTCTGGAAGTTCGTCAGCAGCCCGCCCAGCCAGCGATGGTTGACGTAGGGCATGCCGGCGGCCTCGGCGACGTCCTTGACGGCGTCGCGGGCCTGCTTCTTGGTGCCCACGAAGAGCACGATGCCGCCGCGCTGGGCCAACTCGCCGGCGAACTGGCGCGCCTGCTCGAGCAGCCGCTGCGTCTGCAGCAGGTCGATGATGTAGATGCCGCCGCGCTCACCGTGGATGAAGCGGCGCATCTTGGGGTTCCAGCGACGGGTCTGGTGGCCGAAATGCACCCCGGCCTCCAGCAGCTCCCTGATCCCGACTTCGGGCATGGTTACGGCTCCCTTGTGAGTACTTGGAAATGATGTGCCCGCGGGGGCGAGGCGGATCCGGGCCGATCGGCCCGGGCAGGGTCGCCACGCGTTCGTCCCACGGGGTCGAAGGACGTTGTCCTCGATTGTACGCAAGAACATCGATGCTCCTGCGTTAGGAGCATCGCGGGCCGGTCCTCCCTTCCCCTACCTCCGGTGGTCCGGTCCGCGTAGCGAGTGCCGGCGGGGCGGCCATGGACGCGGTCGTCCCGCCGTGCGCGCCTAGGCTGTGCGGGATGCCCGACCTGGCCCGCAGCTTCAACGACGTGGCCGAGGCCTACGACCTCGGCCGCCCCCGCTACGACGACCACGCCATCGCCGCCATCGCGGCCGCGGCCGGCGGCGGCCCGCGGCTGCTCGACGTCGGCGCCGGCACCGGGCGCCTATCGGCCCCCCTGCTGGAGCAGGGCTTCGACGTCGTCGCCGTCGAGCCGCTCGAGGAGATGCGCGCGATCCTGACGCGCGGGATCGGCGCTGATCGGGCGCTGACCGGGCACGCGGAGGAGCTGCCGCTGCCCGATGCGAGCGTCGACGGCGCCGTCTGCAGCGACGCCTGGCACTGGTTCGACGGCGCCCGCGCCGCCGACGAGCTCGCGCGCGTCCTCAGGCCCGGCGGGGGCGCGGTGGTGTGCGTCTCGCACCCGAGCTGGCTCGGCAGCGACGACGCCCCCGACTGGTGGCTGGACCTCGGCGCCATCCATGCGGCGCTGCCGAAGGGCGACCACCCCTACCTGACCGGCTCGCGGCGGCCCGACGGCCTCGAGGGCCATCCGGCCTTCGAGGAGATCCAGAGGCGCGACGAGCCGTTCGTGCACAGCACGAACCGTGCCGGCATCGTCGCGCACTGGGCCTCGATGTCGTTCGTGGCGACCCTCCCCGACGGTCAGCGCACCCACTTCCTGGCCGAGCTCGACGGGATGCTCGCCCGCCGCGGGGTCGACGAGATCGACATCCCCTACCGGGCCCAGCTGTGGATCACTCGTCGGCGGCCAGCGCCAGCGCCGCCCGCAGATCCTCGGGCAGCGGCGAGCTGACGTCGATCGGCGCGCCGGTGACCGGGTGCGCGAAGGCCAGCCGCGCCGCGTGCAGGAACTGGCGCTCGAGCCCCAGACGCCCCGGCGTCCCGTACTCGGGGTCGCCGACGACGGGATGATCGATGGCGCGCAGGTGGGCGCGGATCTGGTGCGTGCGTCCCGTCTCCAGGCGCACGCGCAGCAGCGTGGCGCGCGGCAGCGCCTGCTCGATCTCGAAGTGCGTCACCGCCGCCCGCGGGTCGTCGGAGTCGGTCGACATCCGGGTGCGCACGCGACGGTCGCGCCCCAGCGGCGCATCGATGGTCCCGCTGCGCGCCGGCGGGCGCCCCTCGACCAGCGCCAGGTACTCGCGCGTGATCGCCCGCGCCTGCAGCGCGTTGCGCAGCGCCCGGTGGACGGCCTCCGAGCGCGCCACGACGAGCAGCCCCGACGTGTCGCGATCCAGGCGGTGCACGATCCCGGCGCGAGCGGCGTCCTCGCCGCCGGCGGCGATCGGGCTCAGCGCCTGCGCGAGCGTTCCCGTGCGATGCCCGCGCGCCGGGTGTACGACGACGCCGGCGGGCTTGTCGACCACGAGCAGGTGCTCGTCGCTGTAGGGCACGGCGTAGGGCGCGTCGGGCGCGTCGGGCGCCGGCGTCTCCTCGGGCTCGTCGACGGTCACCAGCTCGCCGGCGCTCAGCAGGTGGCGCTTGGGCGCCGCTCTGCCGTCGACGAGCACGTGGCCGGCCTCGATGAGCCGCTGCGCGCGTGCCCGCGAGCCCAGCGGCGTCGCCAGGAAGGCGTCGAGCCGCACCCCCGCGTCCTCAGGCGTCGCTCGCCGCTGCATGGCGGGGGCGCTCGGTGACATAGAGCAGCACGAGGACGCCGAAGGTGATCGCGATGTCGGCCACGTTGAAGGCCGGCCACCCGGGCAGCTTGATGAAGTCGGTCACGGCACCGTCGCGGATGCGGTCGATGACGTTGCCCAGGGCGCCGCCGAGCAGCATCCCGGTGGGCAGCCACACGAGCGGCTTGTCGAGGTGGGTGACGAAATAGGCCACGAGCGCCAGCAGCGCGGCGCCCACGATGATCGCGACCACGGTCCCGCCGCCCGAGAAGCGGCTGAAGGCGACGCCCTCGTTGCGCACGTGGACGATCTCGACGCCCGGGAAGACGCCGTCGCGGTCGCCGACGGCCACGCCCGAGCGCACGAGCGCCTTGGTCCCCTGATCGAGAGCGATCACCGCCGCCATGACCAGCGCGGCGCGCGCCCAGGCTCCCCCGGTCGCCATCAACCGGCGATCAGGTTCCCGAGTAGCGATCCCACGATGTTGAGCAGCAGGATCGCGACCAGCGGGCTGAGGTCCAGCGGTCCGATCGCGGGGATGAAGCGCCGGAAGATCGACAGGAAGGGCTCGCACACGTCGCGCAGGAAGCCGAGCAGCGCGCTGGACCAGCGCGCGTACGGCAGTCGCCCGCCGAAGGCGAAGAAGAGCGAGCTGAGGATGTAGGCGATGATCAGCAGCGTGTAGACGTAGAAGACCGCCTGCACGTAGTTGGCGAGTTCCTGCCGGAAGGTGGCGAGCACGACGGTCATCGCTTGAGGATGGCATCAAGCGCGTCCGAGAAGGCGGCGCGTACCCCGCCGCGCTCGAGCGCGTCGAGACCGCGGGCGGTCGAGCCGCCGGGCGACGTGACCGCGCGGCGCGCGGCCAGCGTGTCGTAGCCCTGGCGGCGCAGCAGCTCGGCGGTGCCCGCCATCGTCTGGACCACCAGGCGCGAGGCCTGATCGGCGGTCAGTCCGTGGCGCACGCCGGCGTCGACCTGTGACTCGACCACCAGCGCGTAGTAGGCCGGGGCGTTGGACATCAGGCCCATGGCGACGTCGACCATCGCATCGTCGAGCACGACGAGCGTGCCCAGCTCCTCGAGCAGGCCGCGGAGCGCCGCGTCGAGCTCTGCGTCCTGCTCGTCGTCGGCGGCGAGGATGACCGCGCCCTGGCGGACCTCGACCGGCGTGGAGGGCAGGATGCGGTAGACCGGGCGATCCGGATAGGCCGCCTTGACGTCGGCCAGCGCAGTCGCCGCGAGGATCGAGACGATGGCCTTGGCGTGCGGGGCCACCTCGGTCGCCACGGCCGCGAGCTGCGGCGGCTTGTGGCACAGGACGACGACGTCGGCGCGCTGTGCGACCTCGGCCGCGGACGCGAGCGCCTCGCCGCCGACCTCGTCGGCCAGCGCCTGCGCGCGCTCGGGGACGACGTCCGTGCACAGGAGCGGCCGATCCCAGCCGAGGGCCAGCCCTCGGGCCATGCTCCCGGCGCCGATGAGGCCGAGCACCACCGTGTCAGCTTTGGTTGAAGAAGCCCTTCTCGATGAGCTCCGCGCGTTCCTCGGCCGAGATCTCGACGTTGCGCGGCGTGAGCATGAAGACCTTGTCGGCGATCCGCTGCATGCCGCCGTCGAGGGCGTAGGTGAGCCCGCTGGCGAAGTCGATGAGGCGCTTGGAGAGGTCGGACTCGATGCCCTGCAGGTTCAGGACGACCGGGATCGAGTCCTTGAACTTGTCCGCGATCTGCTGGGCGTCGTTGAAGCTCTTGGGGATGACGAGGTGCACGCGCACGTCGCTGCGGCCGTTGCCGCCGGGACGCACGGAGCGCAGCTGCGCCGTCGGCCGCGCAGGGACGTCGTCGTCGGCGAAGATGTCGTCGAACTCGTCGCGGCGGCGGCGAGAGCCCAGCCGGCGGACGTTCGGGCGCTCGCGGTAGCGATCCTCGAGCTCGGCCTCCGGCTCGTAGGGATCGTCCTCCTCCACGTACGGGTCGCGCTCCTCGGCAAGGCCGAAGTACACGAGCGCACGGTGCCAGGAGTCGCGGAACGCCATACCTACAGCGGAAGGTTAGCCCTCTTGGCGGATTCTCCTGCAACTTACGTATACAAGCTCGTGCCAAGACGCACGATCGTGGCGCCCTCCTGGGCGGCGACCGCGTAGTCCTGGCTCGTGCCCATCGACAGCTCGCGCAACCCCCGCTCCCCCGCCAGCTCGGCCAGCGCGGCGAACCAGCGGCGACTGTCCTCCGCGCGCTCGGTGAACGGCGGCATCGTCATGAGCCCGACGACCTCGACCGGACAGCGCTCGAGGAAGCCGTCGAGCTCCTCGGGCAGCACGCCCGACTTGCTCTCGTCGCGGGCCACGTTGACCTCGACGAGCACCTGCGTCCCCGGCCCGCCGTGCCTGCCGAGCTGCTCGAGGGCCGAGTCGCTGGCCACCGAGTGGATCCAGCGCACGTAGGGCAGCACCTGCTTGACCTTGCGGCTCTGCAGATGGCCGATGAAGTCCCAGGTCAGCTGCGGATGGGCCTGCGCCTTGACCTCGAGCTCCTGCGCGCGGTTCTCTCCCACGACCGTCACGCCCGCCTCGACGAGGACGCCCATCTCCTCGGCCGCCACGTACTTGACGGCCGCGAGGACCTCGATCTCGTCGCCGATCTCGTCTCGCACGCCCGCGAGGTTGTCGGCGACGCGGCGCGCGTCGAGTCCGCGGATCAGCTGCGCCACGCGAGCCCCGCCTGCCGGCCGGTCAGGCCGCGATCGCGGCGATGGGAGAAGAAGCGCTCGCTGTCGCACGCGGTGCACAGGCCGCAGTCGTGGATCTCCGTCACCCCGGCGTCCTCGAGGCGCGCGCGGGCGACGGCCTTGAGGTCGAGCGTGCGTTCGCTGGTCCCGAACACCGCGCGGACGTCGTCGCCCACCTCGTAGCAGCACGGACCGATCGCGGGCCCGATGGCGGCCGCCACCGGCGCGCCGGCGCCGACGGCCGCCACGCCGGCCTCGAGCACGCCGCCCGACAGCCCCCGCCAGCCCGCGTGGACCACGCCGGCGGCGTCGGGACCGGCGAGGGCGACGGGCAGGCAGTCGGCCACGAGGACGATGGCCGCGACGCCCGGACGCGTCGTGACCTGCCCGTCGGCCTCCTCGCCGCCCAGCCCGTCGACGACGACCTGCGTCCCGTGAACCTGGCGGCCCTGCGCGAGCCGCTCGGCGCCGGTCTGCGCGCGCACCCGCTCGCGGTTGGCCGCCACCCGTTCGGGATCGTCGTCGGTCAGCGCGCCGACGTTGAGCGACGCGTAGGGGCCCTCGGACACGCCACCGCGGCGCGTGGTGAAGAGCGCGGTGGCGCCCGGCAGGTCGATGACCAGGTGCTCGCCGGCGGCGCGGAAGCTCACGTCACCAACAGCTCCACGCCGTCGACGGGCGTGCGCTGGGCGTACTCGAAGTGGGCGTTGCCGTCGGCCACCAGCGTGTCGCGCAGCAGCCACCCGGAGCGCCCACGGGACGTACGGTCCCAGACGTTGACGCGCATCGAGGCCACCTCGCTGTTGTAGCAGTAGGCCGGGTCCCCGTCCGGGTCGTGGTAGGTCACGCCGACGAGCGAGCCGCGCGGCGCGTCGACCTCGCCGACCACCCTGCGCCTGCCGGCGCGCGCCTCGAAGCGCCAGCTCGTCAGGCCGAAGCGGCTGGAGTTGCGGATCACGCTCGGCGGGCGCGTCGAGCGGAAGTCGTCATCGCCGAAGCGTCCGACGACCGGCGTGCTCGGCCCGAGCTGGCGCCCGAAGCGCTCCACGAAGACGCTGACGCCGTCGAGGTAGGAGCCCGGGCGCGGCTCGCCCTCGGCGCCGCGCAGGTCGTTGGCGTGCGCCCATGACCAGCGCGACGCGTGCTTGGAGCCCCACAGGTGCGCCTGGCCTCCGCGCGCGCCCTCCAGGACGAGATCGCGCGCGCCGAAGCGCACCGTGCCGGAGACCGCGAGGTCCGGATGGGCCAGCACCAGGATGGTCTTGGCGATGCCGGCGCGCCGCAGCAGCGGGTCGACGTGCTCGGCCGCTGGCAGCGACGGCTCCCACGAGAGCTCCCATGAGACATCGTCGAAGTCGCCCGCCATGCCGCGGTCGGACAGGTCGGCGCCGGCCAGCGTGAGCCAGAACGGGTCGGGCTGGGCCGTCAGCGCGTCGATCGGATGGGTCACCTTGCGAGCGAAGCGCGAGCCGTCGCGGTCCATGGCCATGAACCACAGGGCGCACTCACCGGCGCCCTCCAACGGAGAGCGCATCGTGTAGCGAATCCACAGGCCCGTGCCGCTGCGTGGATCGGTGACCGAGAGGTAATAGACCTCGTAGTGGCCCGGGCCGCCGTCCCACTGAAGCACGTTGGCGCTCATCCGCGCCGAGCCTATCCGCCGTCCCGCGCGAGCGCCGTCGCCAGCTCCTGCTCTCGCCCAGCGATCTCGCCGTCGAGCTTGCGGTCCAGGGCGCGCTGCAGCCGCGCGCCGATCTCCGGCCCCTGGGGCACGCCCGCGGCGAGCAGGTCGTCGCCGTTGATCTCGAGACCCACGTCGCGCAGGTCGGCCAGCCAGCGGCGCGCGTTCTCGCCCCCGGCCAGGGCGACCGCCTCGACCGGCGCGCCGCGGGCGGCGCGGGCGATCTCGGCGTTGGTGCGCGCCGCGCGCAGCGGCTCGCCCGTGGAGTAGCGCGAGGCGGCGGCCACCCGGTCGCGCTCGGCCGCGACGAAGCCCATGTCGTCGAGCCACGCCAGCAGGGCGCGGGTGTCCATCCCGGCGGCGCAGGCCGCCAGCGTGAGCAGGTCGCGGCGCCCGTCGGCCGGGAGCAGGTCGAGCGCGGCGGGCAACGCGCGCGGGTACGGGTCGAACCCCTCGGGCAGGTAGCCGGGGTTGAGCTCGGCGACGGCCTGCAGCGCGGCGAGCGGGTCGGGCTCGTTGAGGGCCAGGCGCAGCTCAGCCCCGTGGCGGGCGCCGCTCACCGTCCTCGGGTCGGCGGCGCCGGCCAGCGCGCGCGTGTGCGCGTCGACGTCGAAGCCCAGGCGAGCGGCGTAGCGCGCCACCCGCCAGACGCGCGTGGGGTCGTCGACGAACGAGGCGTCGTGCAGCACGCGCAGCAGGCCGGCGCGCAGGTCGTCCTGCGCGCCCTCGACGGCGGCCAGCGTCCCATCCAGGCGCAGCGCGATCGCGTTGACCGTCACGTCGCGGCGGTGCAGATCGTCGTCGAGCGTCCCGGGACGCACGTCGGGCAGGGCGCCGGGCTGGGCGTAGCTCTCGGCGCGGGCGCGCACGAGGTCGAAGGCACACTCGCCGACCGTCACGCGTGCCGTCCCAAAGCGCTCGTGGGCGGAGACCTCGCCGCCCAGGCGCGCCGCGGCGGCGTCGACGTCGCCCTCGACGACCACGTCGAGCTCGCGCCACGGGCGCTGCAGCAGCAGGTCGCGGACGGCCCCGCCGACCAGGTGCACGCCCTCGCCCGGTGCGAAGGCGCTCAGCAGCCGCGCGCCGCACGGGTCGGCGCGCAGCACGTCCAAGGCGTCTGACGCGGTGCGCACAGCGCAACGGTACCCTCGGGGCATGTTCCCGCGCCTGCGCCGCCGGTGGCGCTGGCTGGCGCTCGGGGGCGTGGTCTGCGTGGTTGTCTCCGGGGCCGGGGTCGCGATCCTCCTCACATCGCAGCCGGGCGACGTCTCCCACCCGAACGTCGAGTTCACCGACACGCAGGCCACGAGCCCCTCGAGCACCCAGCGCAAGCCGAAGGCCACCGAGCACCCGATGGACGACGGCTTCGCGTGGCCGGAGTTCGGCTACACGAAGACGCGCACGCGCTACCTGCCGCTCAAGTCGCCGCTGCGCCCGCCGTTCGTGACCCAGTGGCGGGTCGCCGGCCGGGAGCTCATCGAGTTCCCGCCAGTGCTGTGCCGGCGCTCGCTCTACCTGGAGAAGAACAACGGCGCGCTGTACAAGATCAGCCGCCTGACCGGCCGCGTGCGCTGGAAGGCGAAGATCGGCTACCTGGCCGCGTCCTCGCCGGCGTGCGCGGGCAACAGCGTCTACGCCGTCGTGCTCGCCCGCGGCAAGGGCATCAACGCCGGGCGGGTGATCGCCCTCGACGTCAAGAACGGCCGCGTGCGCTGGTCGCGCAAGCTGCCCTCGCGGGCCGAGTCCTCGCCGCTGGTGGCCAGCGGGAGGATCTACTTCGGCACCGAGGACGGCACCGTCTACGCGCTGCGCGCCCGCGACGGCGCCGTGCGCTGGCGCTACAAGGCCGACGGCGCCGTCAAGGGCGGCCTGGCCCTCGACCAGGGGCGGCTGTTCTTCGGCGACTACGGCGGCAAGGTCCACGCGATCCGCCAGCGCGACGGCTCGCAGATCTGGGAGACGTCGAGCGCCGGCACCGCGTTCGGCCTCAAGGCCGGGAACTTCTACTCGACGCCGGCGGCGGCCTACGGGCGCGTCTACATCGGCTCGCTCGACGGCTTCGTGTACTCGTTCGCGGCCTCCGACGGCAAGCTCGCCTGGCGCCACAAGACCGGCAACTACGTCTACTCCTCCCCCGCCGTGGCCACCGTGCCCGGCGCCGGGCCGACGGTCTACATCGGCTCCTACGACGGGCGCCTCTACGCCTTCGACGCGCGCTCGGGGCGCGTGCGCTGGGCGCATGACGCCGGCGGCAAGATCTCGGGCGCCCCGGTGGTGGTCGGCGACCTCGTCTTCTACTCGAACCTCTCGCGGCGCTCGTCGGCGGCCGTCGGCGCCGTGACGGGCAAGCTCGTGTGGGCGACCGGCCGCGGTGCCTTCAACCCGATCATCTCCGACGGCCGGCGGCTGTACTTCCTGGGCTACTCGACCCTCTTCATGCTCTCCTCGCCGGGGCAGGCGCGCCGCGACGAGCGCGCCCGCGTCGGCCTTGCGCGCCAGGCCGGCGCCGGGGCCGCGCGGGCCAAGCGCAAGTCCGCCCGCTACCAGGCCCAGCTGAAGCGCATCCACAAGCGCAAGGTCGCGCGCCGGGTGGCGGCGCGGCAGGCCGCCGTGCGCCGCAACCGCCGGCTGCGCCGCCAGCACCGCGAGATCTGCTTCAAGAGCCACGGCCGCACCGTGTGCCGCGTCCCGCGCCCGCTGGTGTGCGTCGCGCACCGCAACGGCCCCACCGTGTGCCGGCCGCGCAAGGGCTAGGGCGTCGGCGGCGGCTGGGTCTGCGCGGGCGGCTGGGTCGTCGCCGGCGGCTGGGTCTGTGCCGGGGGCTGCGTCGTCGCCGGCGCCGGCGTCTGGCTCGGCTCGGGCGCCGTCGTCGTCGTCTGCCCACCGGGCGCCGTCGTCGTCGTGCCCGGCTGGGTCGTCGTGTCCTGCGGCTGCGTGGCCGTGCTCGTCGTCTCTTCGGTCGTCGTCTGCTTCTTCTCGTCGGTCTTCGTCTTCGTGGTCGCGGGCGACCTCGAGCGATGGCCGCCGAAGATCGTCGTGTGGTGCGAGCTCGAGACCACCGAGCGCCCGGCCACGAGCTCGGGCAGCGTCATGACCGCGACGGCGATCACGCAGGCCAGCAGGCCGGTGGCGACGGCCAGCTTCCAGTGCCGGCCGGTGGCGCGCTCGCGCCGGTAGACGCGCATCTCGCTCAGCCCCGGATCGGGGCCCACGACCGGCGGCGGCGGCGCGTAGGCCTCGGGCGGCGGCTCAGCCACGGCGCGCGACGCGCGCGCCAGCGGCGGAGCGGCGGCGCGGGTGGCGATCGAGCTGACGCGCTTCGCGGGGCGCTCCACCGCCTCCTTGACCAGCGCGACGATCACGGGCGTCATCGCCGTGGCCCACACGGTGCCGGCCTGCCACAGCCTCGAGACCACGGTGGCGGCGACGACGGAGGCGACCGCGGCAGCGACCAGCGTGGTCACGTCGAGACCGCCGCGCGCTGGCGGCTCGACCGGCTGGGGATCGGCGCTCCGCCGTGGCGGAGCGACCGTCCGTCGCATGTTGGGCTGTGACGACATAG
>Ga0307277_10000626_pt1 | contig 13337 bp, 11 predicted proteins | sample ER_DNA_116_FD_194473 | JGI IMG/M metagenome (GOLD analysis project Ga0307277, IMG submission 194473) | Bulk soil microbial communities from the East River watershed near Crested Butte, Colorado, United States - ER_DNA_116 | ecosystem: Environmental > Terrestrial > Soil > Floodplain | place...
ACCGCAGGATCGCATCGGAGTCAGTTTCGGCACTGCGCTGGGTGGCGTTTGCAAAGCTGAGGAACAATACATCAGATATTTGAAAAAGGGCGCGCGCGGCGTTCAGCCTACGCTTGCCGTCCAGGTGTTTGGTGGCTCGGCGCATTCAAACATCGCGATCGAGTTCGGGTTCCGCGGAGTGGGCACGACCAACTCAAATAGTTGCGCCAGCGGCACCGTGTCCGTTGGTGAAGCGCTGCGTTACATCCGAGACGATTTTGCTGATGTCGTTGTCGCTGGCGGAGCGGAAGCGCCGCTGACCGCCATTACAATCGGCGCGTTTGACATTATCAAAACAATGAGCCGATGGGCGGACGAGCCAGCGATGGCTTGTCGTCCATTTGACATGCTGCGCGATGGATTTGTGATGGGCGAAGGCGCCACTTCTCTCATCATCGAGGAACTCGGACATGCCCGAGCGCGTGGCGCCCATATTTACGCGGAAGTGCTCGGGTACAGCTTAAACAACGACGCTTTTCACATGACCGCGCCCCTACCGACCGGAGAATCATGCATTCGCGCAATGCGCGAAGCGTTAGCCGACGCGCAATTGGCGCCTGAGCAGATCGATTACATCAACGCGCACGCCAGTTCCACTCAGCTCAATGACAGCGCGGAGACGGCGGCAATCAAACAAGCGTTGGGCACGCATGCGCAGCGGATCCCGGTTAGCGGAACAAAAGGGTATTACGCGCATCCGCTCGGTGCGACTGGCGCGATCGAGGCGGCGCTTTGTGCGCTCGCTTTGGATCGGCAATGGATTCCGCCGACGATCAATTATCAAAACCCCGATCCAGCGTGCGATCTGGATATTGTGCCGAATCATGGGCGTGCCACAGAATTGAGTTACGTCATGAGCAATTCGTTTGGATTCGGTGGAATCAACGCGTGTGTGATCCTCGGTCGGGTCAAGGCGGGCGGTTCACCTGAATCGCCCGCGGGCGATTGAGGTCAATCGCCCCTACCCAACAAATCCGGGCGATTCTCGCGCGTGCGCTTCATCGCCTGTTCTTTTCGCCATTTCGCGATTTCGGCGTGATTTCCGGAAAGCAAAACTTCGGGAACTTTCCAGCCGCGAAATTCCGCGGGCCGTGTATACTGCGGCGCTTCGAGTCCCGAGCGTTCCGAGCTAAAGCTATCGTCGAGGGCGGATCGTTCGTGACCAAGTGTGCCCGGCAGCAAACGCACGATTGCATCGACGAAAACGACGGCAGCGATTGCGCCGTTGGTGAGTATGTAGTCGCCAATCGAAATCTCCATATCGATAAGATGTTCGATCACGCGGTGATCGACGCCTTCGTAATGGCCACAGACGATGATCAAGTGTGATTCCTGCGAAAACTGTGCCGCCATTTTTTGATCGAAACGCCGGCCCGCGGGCGACATTAAGATCACTTTTGGCGTCTTTAATTGAACGTTGAACGTTGGACGTTGAGCGCCCGCTCGCGATTTATCGGAGTTGGACGTTTGCTGTCTTAGTTCTTGTACCGCCGCAAAAATCGGTTCCGGCTTCATCACCATCCCCTGCCCTCCGCCAAATGGTGCATCATCGACGATGTGATGCTTGTCCGTTGTCCAATCGCGGAGGTTGTGGATGTGAAAATCGACAACGTCTTTTTCCTGGGCGCGTTTCATCATGCTCTCGTTCAATGGCGCACGGCAGATTTCAGGAAACAGTGTGACGATATCGATCCTCATTCGAAGAAAACGTCGAACGTCCAATGCTGAATCGGATGCGAATATCTACTCGATAATTTCGAGGATGGCCCGCTCGCCGTGGCGCGCGGCGGAACTGGCCAGCAACGCACGAATAGCTTGAATAGTCTGTCCGCCTCGCCCAATCACACGGCCGACATCTCCTCTCCGAAGTTGCAATTTGAAGATTGTCGTTCTGCCGCTTGGAATTTCTGTCAGCACCAAATCGTCAGGGAATTCAATCAGTTGCCGGATGACGAACTCGAGAAACTCTCTCATGCGTAAGGAAACTAACCACGAATCCTCCTTCGCACAATGCTACTGCGTGACAGATAAACACGAATGAGGCTTTGCTCCGCGTCATTCGTTGAAGTGTTACACCGTTACATCGTGTTTCCGGTTTTAACGCCAACCATCGTGTCATCCTGAGCGAAGTGAACGATCTCTCAATACGATGCTAATCACACTGGCGTCACAGTGTACCGCAACTCCGATTGTGAGCTCCCTCGCTTCGCTCGGGCTGACAGCAGATTATGATTGGTTGGCAGCTGTCCCTGCCTCAGCTGGAGAAGGCGGAGGCGAAACCTGTTCTTGGGCCGACTGCGAGGCGCCCTGCTCCACTCGAGACAGAGGCTCCGCAGCCGTGGCGATTTTCTTGTTCCTCTTGATCAGACTGCGCACGGTGTCGGACGGTTGCGCCCCCTTGCTAATCCAATACTCGGCCCGTTCAACCTTTAACGAGCGATTGTTACCTGGAGTCTTTGGATCGTACGTGCCGATGATCTCGATAAATTTTCCGTCGCGTGGGCTGCGGCTGTCGGCCACTACTATTTTGTAATACGGGCGATTTTTCGCGCCTTCTCTGCGTAATCTGATTGAAACTGCCATATTTAAACAAGTTACATAGTTGAAAAGGTCACAAGAATAGAGCGATTCGCCTTTCAGCGATGTAACTGTTGTAATCCTTTTAACATTTTTTTCATTTTGCCCGCGCTTTTCATCATCTTGCGCATTTGATCAAAGCGCCGCAGCAGATCGTTCACCTCCGTGACGGTGCAGCCGCTGCCGCGCGCGATTCGCTGACGGCGCCGTGCATTAAGAATGTCGGGGCGCGTCCGCTCTTCGTTTGTCATCGAAAGCACGATCGCTTCCGTGCGCTTCAGCTGCTTCTCGTCAATGGAGAGGCCTTGGATATTACTCATGCCGGGCAGCATGCCAAGAATATTCTCCAACGGCCCCATTCGTTTCATCATCTTGAACTGCGCCAGGAAATCATTGAAATCGAATGAAGCGGTGCGCAATTTGCGCTCGAGCCGGGCGGCGTCTTCGACTTCCACCGCTTCGGCAGCTTTCTCGACGAGACCAATCACATCGCCCATCCCAAGAATCCGGCCCGCGAGCCGCTCAGGAACAAAGACTTCGAACTGATCAAGTTTTTCGCCCGTACCGGCAAATTTGATTGGCCGATGGGTCACTTCGCGCATTGATAACGCTGCGCCACCACGTGCGTCGCCATCGAGCTTGGTCAAAATGATACCGGTGATCGTTAACGCATCATTGAAATGAGTTGCGACACTGACCGCTTGCTGTCCCGTTGCCGCATCTACGACGAGCAAAGTTTCCTGCGGCTGCAAAAACTCTTTCAACTCTTTCAATTCCTGAATCAGTGGCTGGTTGATTTCTTGCCGCCCTGCCGTGTCGAAAATGTAAATGGAGGGGCGAGCTCCCGCCGGTCCCGGCGCCGGGATCACATCGGCCAAAGCGTCACCGGATCTTGGCCCGGTAGATTCCGCCAGCGCTGCCGCGGCCGCGCATTGAACATTCTTCTCGCTCGGATCAGGCGCGTAAACCGGAACGTCAATCTGTTTCCCGAGTGTCACGAGTTGCTCGATCGCTGCCGGACGTTGCAGGTCGCACGGGACCAGTGCCGGGAGATGACCCTGTTTCTGTAAGAAACGCGCCAGCTTTGCAGAGGAAGTCGTCTTGCCGGACCCATTAAGACCGACAATCAAAATACGCCCCTGGTCCTGGAGGTGAAGCGGCGCGGAATCACCTCCGAGCAACGCAGTCAACTCGTCATGGAAAATTTTTACGATCTGCTGACCCGGCGTGATGCTGCGGAGAACAGTTTCGCCGAGCGCTTTGTCCCTTACCCGCCCGATGAATTTTCTGGCGACCTGAAAATCTACATCCGCTTCGAGCAGCGCCAGGCGCACCTGGCGCAGCGCGGCGTCCACGTTCGATTCGCTGATAACGCCGTGCCCACGCAGATCCTTGAAAATTTCCTGAAGCTTGTCGCTGAGTTGTGGAAACATGGAGTTGTAAGCGCTGCGTTATTCGAGGAGGGGCGATCTCCAGATTGCCCACGGCAGTTTAAAAACTGCCGCGCCCTGGCACTGCGCATTTATTTCTTTGGCGTTTGCGCTGCTGGCGGTACCGCCCGTGCCGTGCTCTCCTCAATCCCAAACGTCCAGTGCGCTTCGACCTTTTTTCCTTGGGATTTCGCGGTGACAAATACGCTGCATGATTTCTCGCGTAATTTTTGAGTGACTTGGTACGAGACAGTACCCGTTTTGGGATCGTAGGTCGCCGGAACAACGCCGAGGCCGCTCACCCGCATTTGTACGCTGCCGGGTTCGATCTGCCCGATCGCGCTGAGATTGGCTTTGATGAGGGGAAGCGCGGTACGCACTGTTTCGCCATCTGCGGGTTGGGTAGCGAGATCTGCCGCGCCGACTTCGGCCACAGGCGCGCCGCCGCTGGTTGACGCGCCGATCATCTTCACAGCGTCTTCAAAGACCTTCGGCTTGTTCGCTTCAATTGCGTAACGACCGATCGAATCCATCGCCGAAGTAAAGGTGATTGGCTGACCGTAAACCGTAAACATCGCTTCGTAACCCGCGTTTCGCGCAAGTTCTTTCACGTGCTCGTTGTAATTGCCAAACGGCACGGCAAAACAATTCACTTTGATGCCAAGTCGCTGCTCGAGCAGTTGCTTACAGCCGACAACTTCGTTTTGCACCCATTGTTCATACTGAGGGCCGGTGAGCTTTGCTCGCGTTCTCTTACCTCCAGTGGAAGCAAGCATAATATTATGGCCTTCACGCAAGTCCTGGTGGGTCGCGGAATGCGCCTGTATGTCGACGCCGTTGTCACGCATGTCACCGAGCTGTTCCCACGTTATCGCTTCCCCGCCACCCAATGCGCCGCCGCGCACGCCTTCGGTATAAATAAACATTGTAAACGGATAGCCATATTTCTTTAGGATCGGCCACGCCACTTCATATTGCGATTTCCAGCCATCATCGAAGGAAATGACCGCGCATCGCGGCGGTATGTTCTTTTCGCCGCGCTTCCATGCGAGCAAATCCTGCATCGGGATAACCGTAATTCCGCGGTCCTTCAGTTCCTTCATCTGCGCTTCGAATGCAGCGGGCGTGATCTCAGTTCCCGGATAGCGGATCTTGTCGACCAAACGATGATAACAAAAAATAATCACCTGAGCCGTTTGATCGACAACCGGCTTCTTAATCTTCGGAGACGCAGCCACCAACGGCACACCGGGACTGCCTCCGGCGGTTGTGGCACCCGGCGCTGGCGATGATATGCCGGCTGGCTGAGGATTCTGGGACACATCTTCGTGCTTCTTGCACATCGAAAAGTTCAGTGCCAGGAGCAATGGAACGATTGCAAATCGGATCATAATAAAGGTGGTAAGGGTTTAAGCGCGGCGGCGAAAAACACAAGTGATTTCATATGCAATTGGGAGAAACAAATGAACGCTCGGCGCAATGCACGGGTCTCATTTCAACTTGCGGGAACTTTTCGTAGACCACGTGGTTTTTGGTATTAAGTCACTATGGCGCGTATGGTAAATCGTATCGTTACGCTTGCATTCGTCGCTCTGCTGCCTGCTTGCGCAAGTATGCGGACTCGGGCGGTCAAAGACACCAGCAAAACGTTCAAAACCGTGGTCGTCGACGCCGGACACGGAGGCAAAGATAGCGGCGCATATCGTCGCTATGGCCCCCCGGAGAAGCTGGTTACTCTCGATGTTGCCCAGCGTCTCAACAGCAAGTTGCGCGAATCTCAATTGAAAACAGTGATGACTCGTTCCTCAGATGTCTTCATTCCGCTTGATGAACGCGTGACAATTGAGAATTCCCAGAAGAACGCAATCTTCGTCAGCATACACTTTAACGATTCGCGACAGCGGGGCATTCGCGGGTTTGAGACGTATTATCATTCCGGCGTGTCATTCGATATTGCCAGCCGGATCCAGGAAAAGCTGATGACGATCCCCCACTCTGCAAATCGTGGAATCCACACGGCAAATTTTCGTGTCCTGCGCAATGCGACGTATCCGGCCGTGCTGGTGGAATGCGGTTACTTGAGTAATCGCAGTGAAGGCGGCCAGGCGCGCGATTGGGAGTATCGGGAATTGCTCGCGGACAGAATTGCGGAAGCGATTGTCGAGCAGCGGTATGGTCCGGGCGTCTATCATAGTTCAACGCAGGTGGCTGTAGGACCGCCGCAGTCTGAAACACCGACCGGCGGCACAGGTCTCGCGCGAGCCGCTCCGCATCGATAGAATTCTCTGCCTGCTTCTAACTACGAATTAACACGAATAAACAGTGATGGCTGTTCTGTCTTCCACGGAATCGCAAAACACAAAATTTGCGTCCATTCGTTGTTAAAATTCAAAATTCCTTCCCGCGTTTTTCGGGGCCGATTGCGGCGAGCAAAATCAACGCCAAAAAAATCACGAAAGCAAAAAGAGCAAGCGCCTTTGCGTAATCCGGATGGCCGCTCGCGTCACGAAAACGATCTGCCAGTTGCGCTTCTACGACGGCTGTGTTTGCCGCGAATAAGTTTCCGATCTGGTAGGCAAATCCTGGGAAAGTCCCGCGGACGGTGCTTGGTGAAAGCTCATTCAGGTGCACTGGCACGATGCCCCAAGCGCCTTGCACCATAAATTGCATTGCAAATCCGCCGATCACGAGAAGCGCGAATCCCGGCGAGAAAACCCACAGAGGAATCAGCACGATGCCTAATACAGCAGTCAAAATAATTGATCGCCTGCGCCCCCACTTTTGCGAGAGGTGGCCGACCACAGTTCCACCGCAGATGGCGCCGAAAGCGTAGATGATCCCGGTGGCCGCCTTTTGCGTGAACCCGTAATGGCGCTGTTCGCCAAGAAAAGTTTGGTACATGTCCTGGGTTCCGTGGGACATCGCGTTGAAGGCCGTCATTAGCAAAATGACATAAAGAAAAAGCCCCCAGTGACGTTTGAGCACGTGCAGCACTTCGTTCCAAAAATCCGCGATCACGTGCTGTTGGCGCAGCCAAACCGGCGATTCCGGCACGCGCGTTCGGATGTACAGCACGAGAAACGCTGGGATCGCGCCTGCGACGAACAGTCCGCGCCAGCCGAAGAACGGAAACACAATCCAATAAACAATTGCCGCCAGCAGGTAACCGAACGCGTAACCCTGCTGCAAAATCCCCGAAAACAATCCACGCGCAGCCGTCGGCAGAGTTTCCATCGCCAGCGATGCGCCGAGTCCCCATTCGCCACCCATCCCGATCCCGTAAAGCGCACGAAAAATCAGCAACCAGGTGTAATTCGGTGAAAACGCAGTGAGCAATTCCATCAGCGAATAAAAAACAATGTCGATCATGAGCGGCATGCGCCGCCCGAAGCGGTCGCCGAGCAAACCGAAGATGAACGCACCAACGGGGCGCATCGCTAGCGTTATCGTGATGGCATAACTGAGATCGGCAACGCTCGTGCCGAAATCACGCGCCATCGGCACGATCACGAATGTCAGCAGAAAAAAATCGAACGCGTCCAGTGCCCATCCGAGGAAACAAGCGAGGAAAGTGTTCCGTTGATTGCGGTCGAGCAGTTTGAAGAGCCGGGTCGCTTCCACGGCCTGATTCAAATAATTTCAGCAACCACCAATCAACACTAATCCCTCCGCGGTGGGATGAATGAACCGGACTCACGGGGCCGTGCCTGTTTGCTCCCCAGTCCGAAAGCCCTGTAGCCACGCGCCTGTGGCACGTCGCTAAGATACGGCGCACAGCGCCGTGGCTACAAAATCATCCGCGTGATCCGTGGTTAATCCAAAAAAAAGGAAGCGCCGAAAGGATTTTCATCCGCGGCGCTCATTCTCTAACAGCTTACGAGACAGATGCCCTACCGTCACGGTCGTCCAACCTGGAAATAAAACGTTGACATTCGGAGCGGCCGCCCGCATAACCCCTGCTTCCGTTCACCCTAAAAAAATCCAACCTACAAAAACCATCATGAAATCAGTCGTATCTATTCTCGCAACCGCATTCCTAATGCTGTCCCTTGTTCCATTCGTGCAGGCTCAATCGTCAACGCCGTCCGCAACCGGAAAGGGCGCGGCGCCCGCGGGAGCCGGCAAACGCACGGACGTTTACCATGTCCACTTTACAAAGGCCGCGCTCGGCAAGGCCGTTCAGTTGGGAGATTGGCTTAAAACGCCAGATCGCAGCAACCCGATGCCCGATCATTTTATTGTTCTTCGCCATCAAGACGGCGATGCATGGGATTACGTGGTCATCACGCATCTCGGCCCAAAAGCGACAGTGGAAGCTGCGGGCACGGCCGTGCCTCCGGACAAACGTAATCTGAGTGAGTGGCACACCGATACGTTCGTGAACGGTCCGTCATGGGAAGAGTTCACGCGAGCCATGGGCATCGATACCGACTCAAAATCCAAAACGACCGGCTCGGTTTATTCGGTCTCCTATTATCGCCCTGCTCCCGGCCACCGTGAGCAACTCGAAAAAATGCTGAGCGAAACGCCGAGCGCGCCCAATGATACGACTGCCGGCAACGTGTTGATGCAGCATTTGGAGGGCGCTGGCTGGACGTTTCTAACCATCGCTCGCTACAATTCGTGGGACGACTTTGCCACGGGTGAAAAAAACGCTATAGCGCAGACTACCAAGCCAGATAGTCCCTGGTTTCGCTTGCGTGATCACACCGATTTTCATACCGATACGCTGACCGATCGGATCACGCCGTAAAGGGCGCGATCTTCTGGGGAGCGCGCCCGTCCCGGGTGCTGGTGCTGTTGTCTCGACAGCACGAACTTCTGACTAATAGCGAGACAAAGAAAAAAGCCCGTCGTCGCGAGAGGCAACGACCAACACGCGGGACGCGTATGCTCCCCAATCCAAAGCACGCGTCGCCGTGAACGCTCTTTCGTCATTCGACATTCGGCTTCCGTCATTTGCAGTCGCGGAATCAAGCAAGATTTCGATGCCGGGTTTGATTACGAGCACGACCAGGAGCACGAATACGGGCTGTAACACATCCACGCATCATGATGCGTCAATTTGTTGCTTGATTATCGAAGGAAACCTCCTTTAGTTTCCCGGACGAGCATGACAACAAACGGCCTCCATCCTCTTGAGTCGCTCTTGCGCGAACGGATCGTCGTGCTCGACGGGGCCATGGGGACGATGATCCAGCGCTATAAGTTGTCCGAGCAGGATTATCGTGGAAAACGATTCGCTGATTGGAAAGGCAAAGACCTCAAGGGGAGTCTCGAACTACTCAACTTAATACGGCCGCAAGTCGTCGAGGAAATTCACGCGGCTTATCTGGATGCGGGCGCCGACGTCATCGAAACCAATACCTTCAGCGGAACAACCATCGGTTTGCACGATTTTCTGTTTCAAGGCGAGCCCAAGCGCGGTCGCAAAGATCAGGAATTCTTTCAGCGCGTGGTGGACGACGTCGATCTTCGTGCGCTTGTTCACGAAATTAATTTTGAAGCGGCCAGGATCGCGCGGCGCGCCGCCGATCGCATTGCGAATAAAACCGGCCAGCAGCGGTTTGTGGGCGGATCAATGGGACCGCTTCCTGTTGCGGGTTCCATTTCGCCTGACGTAAATGATCCGGCTTTTCGCGCGGTCTCGTTTGATCAGCTTCGCCAAACTTATTTCGATGAAGCGAGAGCGCTGCTCGAAGGCGGTGTCGATCTTCTCATCGTCGAGACGATTTTCGACACGCTCAACGGAAAGGCTGCGTTGTTCGCTATCACCGATGCATTGGAAAAAACCGGACGCAACGTGCCGTTGATGATCTCGGGTACCGTAATCGACAAGTCCGGTCGCAATCTGAGCGGGCAAACTGTTGAAGCGTCGCTCATATCGCTCACGCACGCACAACCGCTCATCCTCGGTTTGAATTGCTCGCTTGGTCCGGATGAAATGGAATCGTTCGTGGAAGAGCTGGCTCGCATTTCGCCCTGCTACATGAGTGCCTATCCAAATGCGGGTCTGCCGGATGCGCTCTCGCCGACCGGTTTTCCGGAAACTCCAGAAACATTCGCACCGAAGGTCGCGAAGTGGGCAGAGAACGGCTGGCTCAACGTGGTAGGTGGCTGCTGCGGCACGACACCGGACCACATCCGAGCGCTGGCAAAATTGGCGCGTCAATTCTCGCCTCGTGCGCTGGGAACCACGATCAGCTACGCATGATTCTGCGACTCTCCGGGCTCGAACCGTTGAACATTACGCCGGAATTCGGCTTCGTAGTCGTTGGCGAGCGGACCAACATCACAGGTTCACCGAGATTTTCGAAACTTATTTTGGCAGGCGATTTCGAGAGCGCGCTGGCTGTAGCGCGACAGCAGGTGCAAGGCGGCGCAAACCTTCTCGACGTGAACATGGACGAAGGGATGATCGATTCGGAAGCCTCCATGACCCGCTTCCTGAACTTAGTCGGCAGCGAACCGGAGATCGCGCGCATTCCCATCGTGATCGACAGCTCAAAGTGGAGCGTCATCGAATCGGGACTAAAATGTGTGCAGGGCAAAGCGGTCGTAAATTCCATCAGCCTCAAAAACGGCGAAGAGGAATTTCTGCGTCAAGCGCGGTTGATCAGGCGATATGGCGCCGCGGCCATCGTCATGGCATTCGATGAGCAAGGCCAGGCTGATAATTTCCAGCGCAAAATCGACATCTGTGCACGCGCATACGATCTGTTGACCAAACACGCGAACTTCCCAGCCAGCGATATTATTTTTGATCCAAACATCCTGACGATTGCCACCGGATTGGAAGAACATCGCAATTACGCAGTCGATTTCATCGAAGCAACGCGTTGGATCAAAAAGAATCTCCCGGGCGCGCGTGTCAGTGGCGGCGTGAGCAACATTTCGTTTTCCTTTCGGGGAAACAACACTGTCCGCGAAGCGATGCACGCGGCCTTTCTTTTTCACGCTATTCGCGCCGGTCTGGACATGGGAATCGTGAATGCGGGACAGCTCGCGGTTTACGAAGAAATCGAACCCGACCTGCGAGAGCGCGTCGAGGATGCGCTGTTGAACCGGCGAGACGATGCAACCGAACGCCTGGTCGAATTCGCGGAAAATGTAAAAGCAAAAGACAAAACACCTGTCATCCACGATGCGTGGCGCAAAGAGCCTGTCGAAGAGCGTCTAAAACACGCGTTGGTCAAAGGCATCGTCGACTACATCGACACCGACACGGAGGAAGCGCGCCAAAAGTGCAAGCGGCCGCTCGACGTCATCGAAGGTCCGCTCATGGCCGGTATGAGCGTGGTTGGCGACCTATTCGGCTCGGGCAAAATGTTTCTGCCGCAGGTCGTGAAGAGCGCACGGGTGATGAAAAAAGCTGTCGCTTACTTGCTGCCGTTTATGGAAGCGGAGAAATCTGCAGGCGCAAAGCCACAGGGGCGCATCGTCATGGCGACCGTGAAAGGCGACGTGCATGATATCGGCAAGAACATCGTGGGGGTCGTGCTGCAATGTAACAACTACCACGTGGTCGATCTTGGCGTGATGGTGCCTGCCGCGAAGATTTTGGAAACAGCGCGAGAGAAACAAGCCGATGTTATCGGCCTCAGCGGTCTGATTACGCCATCACTGGATGAGATGGTGCATGTGGCGCAGGAAATGGAGCGCGAAGGATTTCGTTTGCCGCTTTTGATTGGCGGCGCAACTACCAGCCGGGCACATACCGCGGTGAAAATCGCGCCGCACTATGGCGCCAGCACCGTGCACGTGCTCGACGCCTCGCGCGCGGTGGGCGTTGTAAATTCCCTGCTCAACGAGGAACTCAAATCCGCATTTGATAAAAAAACGCGCGAAGAGTACGAACGGTTGCGTCAGGAGCATGCGGCAAAGACGCGGAAAAAGAATTTGCTGACGCTCGCTCAAGCGCGCGCGAACCGCACTCCAATCGATTGGGCCGCGTATCAACTGCCCCGGCCAGAATTCCTGGGCGTACGCGTTTATACAAGCGATCCGGGGAGCACACCCGTCTCGGGTGTTGGCGAGCGCGTCTCGCGATCGCGAACTTTTTCCCTCAGTTCGGAATCCAACGAAGGGCAACGCGTTAAGGAAAGCCTGTTTCGGCGCGATGCCGAAACCAGCACGCGGGATGCGTGCGCTCCCCAGAGAATTACGATCACACTTAGCGATCTCATCGAATATATCGATTGGTCGCCGTTCTTTCATGCGTGGGAGTTGCGCGGTCGTTATCCGGCGATTTTCGACGATCCCAAGATTGGCAAACAAGCACGCGAACTGTTCGATGATGCGCAAGCACTTCTTAATCACATCATCGCGAAGAACCTGTTGGTCGCGCGCGGCGTTCATGGTTTTTGGCCGGCAAATTCCATTGGCGATGATGTTGATCTTTACGCCGATGAAGAGCGCTCCGAAAAAGTCGCCACGTTTTATTTTTTGCGTCAGCAAATGCAAAAACCCGCGGGACAGACGAATCATTGTCTGGCGGATTTCATCTCTCCGCGGTCCGAAAAAAATTCACCTGACACGACGGACAATCCGCAGTCGAAAGATTATCTCGGCGGCTTTGCCGTCTCGATTCATGGCGCCGATGAACTTGCGGAAGAATTCAAGCGTCAGCACGATGATTACAGCGCGATTATGACCAAAGCGCTGGCAGATCGACTAGCCGAAGCGTTTGCCGAATATCTGCACAAGCAAACGCGGCTCGCCTGGGGATTCGGACGCGACGAACAATTGTCCCAAGCCGATCTTATCCGCGAAAAATATCGCGGCATCCGCCCGGCTGCCGGTTATCCCGCCTGTCCTGATCACGCTGAGAAACGAACGTTATTCGATTTGCTCGAGGCGCAGAAGAGCGCAGGCATCAAACTGACCGAATCCTTTGCGATGCATCCCGGTGCAAGCGTGAGCGGCCTTTATTTTTCGCATCCCGACGCAAAGTATTTCGGAGTTGGCCAGATCGCGCGCGACCAACTGGTGGATTACGCGACCCGACGTGGCGAATCGGTTGCTGTGGTCGAAAAGCGACTCGCGCCGAATCTCGATCCCAGCGTTTGATGCGAGGCAATATCGGGGCGAGAGGATTTGAACCTCCGACCTCGTGGTCCCAAACCACGCGCTCTACCAAGCTAAGCTACGCCCCGAACTCAGGAGTGATTCTTTATCATGGATAGCGTCTTCACGCATCCCGAAATTCGGTTACATTAGGAACGAAAACCGGGAATGAAAATATACGGGTTCATCATTTCAACGGCTTTGGTTGTCGCTGCAGTGATAATG
>Ga0307277_10000627_pt1 | contig 13335 bp, 14 predicted proteins | sample ER_DNA_116_FD_194473 | JGI IMG/M metagenome (GOLD analysis project Ga0307277, IMG submission 194473) | Bulk soil microbial communities from the East River watershed near Crested Butte, Colorado, United States - ER_DNA_116 | ecosystem: Environmental > Terrestrial > Soil > Floodplain | place...
GCCCATGCGCAAGTAGCCGAGGGGGAGGATCGCTGCGACGCCGAAGCGCCCCTGGCCGAGCTCGCGGGCGCGGCCCGTTCGGTCGAGACCGATCCCGAGGCGACCGGGTAGGTGGACGACGTCCGTCCCCAGGGGAAGCGGGAGCGCCCCGACGAGAGGACCGATCGACGAGCCGTCGGACACGGCGGCCGCATAGTCAGAGGCGACAACGAGACGACCGGAACGATCGCTGTGAACGGCGCTGAACATGAATCGGAGGATAGGTCGAGCGAGGAGCCGATTACCGCAAGTGGCGCGAGGCGGCTACAGGCTGAGGCAGCTCACGAACTGGCTTCCGACCTTGCACTCCCAGTGGACGTGGGGACCCGTGGTGACGCCGGTGAGCCCGATCGCCGCGATGATCTGGCCGCGGGCGACCTGCTGGCCGACGCTCACGTACACGGCGCTCGTGTGGTAGTAGCAGACCGTCAGGTCGCCGGCGTGCTGGACGCATACCCGCAAGCCGCCGACCGGGACCCAGCCAGTCGCGGTGACGACGCCGTCATCGCCAGCGCCTAGGCCGGTGCCATACGGCGCCGCGACGTCGACGCCGGTGTGACCCCACCAGAAATACTGCGTGATCACGCCGCCGACCGGCCACGAGAGGCGGCCGTTGCGCGCCTGCTGCGCGACCTGCGGCGCCGCCGCGAAGACATCGCGAGTCGGGCGCTCAGGCTCGAGTAGCGCCGGCAGCTCGGCACCGCGCACGAAGATCTTCTGGCCAGGCGCGCACTGCTCGGGCTCGAAAGTGCAGCGATTGAAGGTGAGAACGACCGACTGATCGACCTTGAAGTGGCTCGCGATCGTCTCGACGGTGTCGCCGTCCTTGACCGTGTAGAGCGCGCCCTCCGCCGGCGGGATCACGAGCTTCTGACCCAGCCGCAGTGCACGCTCGTCGCTGATGCCGTTCGCGTAGGCGATCGCCTCGACCGACACGTCGTAGTAATTCGCCATCGTCGCGAGCGTGTCGCCGTCGTGGATCGTGACCTCTTGCACCGGCCGCCCGACATCGGCGGTGGCGGTCTGCGGATTTCGGCTTGCGGCGATCGCGCTGCCGCGTGCAAGCGGCTGTGCACGCGAGGCGTCGCTGCTGGCCACCGTGGTTGCGCCGACCGATGGCGGAGCGACCGTGCTCGCCCGCGACGCGGCCGTGGCAGCGAACGGAAGCGAGAGAACGAGCACCGCGACAGAGGTGTTGAGAACGAGTCGAAGGCCGCGAAGGCCGACGAGACCCGCGAGGTAGCTGCTGGTTCCGTCGAGAGCGAGGAACGAAAGATGACGGGTCCGCGCGCCGATCGCGGCGACGCCCAAAGAAAGAAGTCGAGCGTGACGCTGAAGGATCCGTTTCGGGTTAGGCGTGGCCTGTGATCGTCTGATCTGCTGTGCCAACCCGGCGGTCCCTCCCATTTACTAAATGCGGCCACCTCTGGCCGGTGTGCGTCTGTCCCTCTGCATTCGTTCGCCACATCGGTGTCTTCGACCGACCTCCCAGACGGCGGACATGTACGGATTGCGTACTTAGCGTGTCGGGAGGTCTGCACCGTAACCCGGGCCCAACAGATGTGTCAACCGTGCAACGCGGTAGCACCAAGCAAGGCATTGGTGGAAATCCGGTGTCGCCACCGGTTTGCTCGCATGAGTACCCCTACGTAGGCTTCTTTGCGGTGCCCGACTACAGCCTTTCGTACGTTTACGTCTTCGCGTTCTTCGTGGTCGGGGCGATCTTCGTAACGGCCCTGCTGACACTCTCGCGCCTCGTCGCTCCGCGGAAGGCGACGAAGGAAAAGCTCCGCACGTACGAGTCGGGAGAAGAGCCGATCGGCCAGGCGTGGGGTCGATATCCGACGCACTTCTACGTGTTCGCGCTGCTCTTCGTGGTGTTCGACGTCGAAGTGATCTTCCTCTTTCCGTGGGCGGTGTTGTTCCGATCGCTCGGCGTCACTGGCCTCATCGAAGTGATCGTCTTCATCGCGATCCTCGTCGTCGGTCTCTACTACGCGTGGAAGAAGGACGCTCTGAATTGGTACTGAGCGCGCCGCGCCCCGCGGCCGACCTCGCAGAGCTTCGGTCCCACGTCGCATCTCGCCTCGGCGAGAAGGCTCGCGTGTCGACGCTCCACGACATGCTCGTGCTCGACGTCGATCGCGAACGACTCGTCGAGGTCGCGACATTCATCCGTGACGACCCGCGTACTCGTTGCGACCTCTACTCGGTCAATGCCGGCGTCGACACGGGCGCGGAGCTTCGCTCGGTGACGTTCGTGCGCGGTACCGGAACGAAGGTCACGGCCATGCTCCGCACCTCATGCACTGAGCTCGACCCGCACATCCCGACCCTCACCCCCGTGTGGGAAGGCGCGAACTGGTGCGAGCGCGAGACGTACGACATGTTCGGCATCGAGTTCGACGGACATCCGGACCTCCGCCGCATCTTCCTCGAAGAGAGCTTCCCGGGGCATCCCCTTCGAAAGTCGTTCCTTCCCCCGCGCAGCGACGCCCGCGGAGGTTAAGGGTGCCCGTCGGTCCATTCGGCATCGATCCGATCATCTGGGCGCCGCTTCGTCTCGTCATCGCCGTGGGTCTCGCCCTCTTCCTCGTTCTGAACGGTGCGCTTCTGCAGATCTATCTCGAACGGAAGATTCAAGCGATCATCCAAGACCGCCTGGGTCCGTATCACGTCGGACCGTTCGGACTGCTTCAGACGTTCGCCGACGCCCTGAAGCTCATCTCGAAAGAGGACGTGCGCGCGGCGGCGACCGACGGCTGGTTCTTCGTCGCGGCGCCGGCACTCGTCTTCTGTCCCATGCTCGCGTCGTGGGCCGTGCTGCCGTTCGCGCAGGACGTCGTCGGCGCGAACCTCAACATCGGACTCCTTTATCTGACCACGCTCGGCTCGATGACCGTGCTGGGCATCGTCATCGCGGGGTGGGCCTCGAACAACAAGTACGCACTCGTGGGTGGTCTGCGTTCGGCCGGTCAGCTCATTTCGTACGAGATTCCTCAGATCCTCGCGCTCGTGTCGGTGGCGCTCGTCGTCGGGTCGCTGTCGATGATCGACATCACGCGCTCGCAGACCGGCCCGTTCGTCAACGTGTTGATCCTGCCATTCTCGTTCCTCATCTACTTCATCGCGGCCCTCGCTGAGACGAACCGCACGCCGTTCGACCTCCCCGAGGCCGAGTCCGAGCTCGTCGCGGGCTGGCTGACCGAGTACTCGGGCATGCGCTGGGGCACGATGCTGGCGCTCTCCGAATACGGCAACGTGACCGTGGTCTGCGCGATCGTCACGACGCTCTGGTTCGGAGGCTGGCAGGGACCAGGCGTGGACGCGATCCCACTTCTCGGTGTCCTGTGGTTCACGCTGAAGGTGTACGCGTTCATCGTGGTGATGATGTGGATCCGCGCCACGCTCCCGCGCCTCCGGATCGACCAGCTGATGAGCTTCTGCTGGAAGGGCCTGATCCCGATGGCGCTCGTGAACATCGTCGTCGTGGCTACGCTGGCCCTCGCGTTCCCTAATTCGCTGGTGCCGATCGCGATCGCGAACTGGGCGCTCGTCGTTCTCTTTATCGCGGGCATCCCATTCGTCCAGCGCCGGCGCCTTACGGCTCTACGCGCCCGCGCTCGCGCGTCGGCCGCGCCGGCGGTCCGCGCGGCCAGCTGACGCCAAGGTGACGTTCGACTTCGTCGAGCCGGTCCTCTTCGCCCTTCTATCGATCGGGGTGATCGCCGGTGGCGCCGCGGTCGTGCTGCTGAGCCGGATCACGGCGGCCGCCCTGCTCATGGCGTTCACGTTCCTGTCTATGGCAGGGATGTTCGTGCTCCTCGGCGCGGAGACGATCGCCGCGTTCCAGGTGCTCATCTACGTCGGCGCAATCACCGTCCTGATCCTGTACGGAGTCATGTTCACGAAGTTCAGCGATCGCCCGCGCGCGCTCTTCTTCCAGAAGCAGACGCCGCTCGCGGCGGTGTTCGTCGCGGCGGTCGCGATCCCTGTGGCGCTCTTCTCGTTCTCGTTCACGAGCGCGCCGCCTCGACCAGGCGGCGGGGATCTGCCGGCGCTCGCCACGAGCGTCTTCACCGACTTCGCGTTCCCGTTCGAGATCGCCTCGGTCCTCCTGCTCGCGGCGATGGTCGGCGCGATCGTTCTGACAAGGCGCGATGACCCGGAGGAGGCCGCGATGCGGCGGCATCGATGACGGTCCCTCTCGGCGCCTACATCGCGGTGTCCGCGGTGCTGTTCTTCACCGGGTGCGCCGGCGTGCTGGTCCGGCGCAACGCGGTGGTCATCCTCATGTGCGTCGAGCTCATGCTGAACGCGGCGAACCTCGCCCTCGTCGCCTTTTCGCGGAAATACGGCTCGATCGACGAGCGCGGCAGCGTCTTCGTCGTCTTCGTATTCGTTATCGCCGCGGCCGAGGTGGCCGTTGGCCTTGGGATCATCCTCGCCGCGTACCGGAACCGGCCGGTCGTCGACGTGGACGAGATCCACCAGATGAAGGGATGACCCATTGATCTCGCTCGTGTGGCTCATCCCGGCGTTCCCGCTCGCCGCGTTCCTCATCAACGGTCTCTTCGGACGCCGCTGGCTGGGTCACATGACCGGCCTCGTCGCCACGGTCGCGGTCGGACTCTCCGCGCTGCTCTCGATCGGAGTCTTCCTCGAAGTGGTCGGCGGAAAGACGCAGACCGTCGTTTCGCTCTACCGCTGGATCGCGGTCGGCGAGTTCTCGGTCAACGTCTCGGCTCTCGTCGATCCGCTCTCGTCGGTGATGCTCCTCGTCGTCACAGTCGTGTCGTTCCTCATCTTCGTGTACTCGAACGGCTACATGGAGCACGACGCCGGCTTCTACCGCTTCTTCACATGGCTCTCGCTCTTCGTCTTCGCGATGTTGATCCTCGTCATGGCCGACAACTACCTCCTCATGTTCGTGGGCTGGGAGGGGGTCGGCCTCTGCAGCTACCTCCTCATCGGTTTCTGGTTCGAGCGTCCCGAGCCGTACTACGCCGCAAAGAAGGCCTTCGTGATGAACCGCATCGGGGACTGGGGCTACACGATCGGGATCATCACGATCTTCCTCGTCTTCGGGTCGATGAACTTCGTGGATGTCTTCAAGCGGCTCGAGGAGAGCGCGCCCGCGCAGGCCACCCTCACGCTCATCTGCATCGCGCTGTTCTTCGGCGCCACCGGGAAATCGGCACAGCTGCCGCTCTACTCGTGGCTTCCCGACGCGATGGAAGGTCCGACGCCCGTCTCGGCCCTTATCCACGCGGCGACGATGGTCACCTCCGGCGTGTACCTCGTCGCTCGGTCCATGCCGCTCTTCGAGGTGGCGGGTCCATCGCTCCAGATCGTCGGCGTCGTGGGAGCCATCACCGCGATCTTCGCGGCGACCATCGCGCTCGTGCAATTCGACATCAAGCGGGTGATGGCGTACTCCACGGTCAGCCAGCTCGGCTACATGTTCCTGGCGCTCGGGGTCGGCGCTCCCGTCGCTGCGATCTTCCATCTCGCGACGCACGCTTTCTTCAAGGCGCTCCTCTTCCTCGGATCCGGCTCGGTGATCCACGGCCTCGGCGGCGAGCAGGACATGCGGAAGATGGGCGGCCTGCGCCGCAAGATGCCCGTGACCTTCTGGACCATGCTCGTCGCGGGCGGCGCGCTCGCCGCGCTACCACCGCTCGCGGGCTTCTGGTCGAAGGACGAGATACTCGGCGCCGCGTTCTCGAACGGCCACCTCGTGCTCTACACGATCGGGATCATCACGGCGATCCTCACCGCGTTCTACGTGACGCGCGCGCTCTGGATGACGTTCTACGGCGAGCCGCGCGATCACCATCTGTACGACCACGCGCACGAGTCACCGCGCGTGATGACGCTTCCGTTGATCGCGCTCGCCGTGGGCTCGGCCGTCCTCGGCATCGTCATCGGCTTCCCGCCGGAGCAGGGCTTCATCCATAGCTTCCTCGCGCCGGTGGTCGAAGCCGCCGGCGTGGCGGAGCACGTGCCCGAGCTCGTAACGATCGTCGCGCTGGCGCTCGTGTCCATCGTCGCTGGCGTCATCGGCATCGCGTTCGGCCTGTCGATGTACGTGCGCCATCGCCCCGACCCCGCCGCTCTCACGCGCGCAGCCGGCCCGGTCTATCGAGTCCTCGTGAACAAGTACTACGTCGACGAGCTCTACGACCATCGCTTCGTCGAGGCAGCGCGCGCCTTCGCGGGCGCGTCCTGGGCCTTCGACATCCACATCGTCGACGGCCTCGCCAACCGGCTCGGGTGGGCCCTCGCGATGGGCGGCCAGGGCCTCCGCCGTGTGCAGACCGGGATCGTCGGCAACTACGCGCTCACGATCGTTGCGGGGCTGCTCCTCATGCTCGTCGCGTACGGCGGCTACGCGACCGGGATCCTGGGCCGATGACGAACGTGCTGTCGCTCCTCGTGGTCATCCCGATCGCGGGGCTGATCCCGCTCTTCTTCTTCCGGCGCGACGAGCGCGCGGCGAAGCAGGTCGCGATCACCACGACGTTCGTGGAGCTCGTCGTCTCCGTCTGGATGTTGAGGCAGTTCGTGGTGGGGGAAGCAGGCTTCCAGCTCGTCGAACGCGTCGACTGGCTTCCGAGCCTGGGCATCAGCTACCTCGTCGGTGTGGACGGCATCTCCGTCCTGCTCGTGCCGATGACCACGCTCCTGACGTTCATCTCCGTCCTGTACTCGAGCGGTGGCGCGATAAAGACGCGGATCGTCGAGTACATGACCGCGTTCCTGCTTCTCGAAGTCGGCATGGTCGGCGTCTTCATCGCGCTCGACCTCTTCCTCTTCTACATCTTCTTCGAGCTGATGCTCGTGCCGATGTACTTGATCATCGGCATCTGGGGCGGGCCGCGGCGGATCTACGCCACGCTCAAGTTCGTGATCTTCACCCTCGCGGGGTCGCTCCTCATGCTCGTGGGCATCGTCGCCGTGTACCTCCAATCGGCCGACGCGTCGGGCTCGCGGACGCTCTCGCTCCCCGACCTCATCGAGCTGCGCGGACGTTTTCCGGCGGACTTCCAGTTCTGGGTCTTCCTTGCGTTCGCGCTCGCGTTCGCGATCAAGATGCCGATGGTCCCGTTCCATACCTGGCTGCCGGACGCGCACGTCGAGGCGCCGACGGCTGGATCGATCGTCCTCGCTGGCGTCCTCCTGAAGGCAGGCGGTTACGGGTTCCTGCGCTTCGGGCTGCCGCTCTTCCCGGTCGGCGTCCAGGCCTGGCTGCCGGTGCTCATCGTTCTCTCGGTCATCGCGATCCTCTACGGCGCCATCGTCTCCGCCGTGCAGAAGGACCTCAAGAAGCTTGTCGCCTATTCATCGGTAGCGCACATGGGGTTCGTCACGCTCGGCATCTTCGTCCTCAATCTGCAGGGCGGCGTCGGCGCGGTGCTGCAGATGCTCAACCACGGGTTCGTCACCGGCGCGCTCTTCCTCTTCGTCGGCATCCAGTACGAGAAAACACATCGGCGGATGATCGCGGACCTCGGCGGCCTCGCGAACATGTGGCCGCTCTTCACGACCTTCTTCGGTGTGTTCGTCCTTGCCTCGCTGGGGTTGCCGGGTCTCAACGGCTTCGTCGGCGAGTTCCTCGTCCTCCTGGGGACGTTCGCCTTCTCCGGCGCGCCGCCCCTCGGCGGGCTCTTCTGGGGACCGCTCGCCGCGATCGGCGTGATCCTCGCGGCCGTCTACCTGCTCTGGATGTTCCAGCGGGTGATGTATGGGCCCGTGCGCGAGGCGTACCGGTCGTTGCCGGATCTCTCGCGCCTCGAGGTCGCCTGCGCGGTGCCGCTCCTGCTGCTCACCGTGATCCTCGGGGTCGTGCCGCAGCCGTTCATCGCGTACATCGAGCCATCGCTCGACCGGGTCATCCGCCTCGCGACGGACCCGTCGTTCATGGTCGTTGCATTCAAATGACAGGAGCCGATCTCGCCGCTGTCTATCCGGAGATCGTCGTTACGGCTGTCGCGATGATCGTGCTCGTCGCCGACGCGATCCTCGACCGCCGTCGCGCGGCCTTCGCGCTGCCGATCATCACGATCGCCGGCCTCATCGTGGCGCTCGCGGCGGTCTTCAACGTCGTCCCGGCCGCCCAGTACTTCCGCGGGTTCGTGACGATCGACGCGTTCACCTCATTCTTCCGCGCGGTCTTCATCGTCCTCGCGATCTTCGCCGCGGCGGTATCGCCCGCGTACCTCGCGCGACGCGGCGTCCCGGCGGGCGAGTATTACGCGATCATCTGCTTCTCGACGGTCGGCGCGATGACCATCGCGCTCTCGTCGGACCTCATCACGCTCTTCATCGGTCTCGAGACGATGACCATCCCGATCTACGTGCTCGCCGGGATCCAGCGAACGGATCGATTCGCGAACGAGGCCGCGATCAAGTACTTCCTTCTCGGCGCGTTCAGCTCGGCGCTGCTGCTCTACGGGTTCGTCTGGCTCTACGGGGTCACGAAGGCGACGGACTTCGTCACGATCGCCACCTTCCTCGCGACGCAGGGGATCGCGAACGGGCCCACGATCGTCGCGCTCGCTCTCATCACGGTCGGGCTTGGGTTCAAGGCGGCGATCGTCCCGTTCCACCAGTGGACGCCCGACGCGTACGACGGCGCCGCCACCCCTGCGACCGCGTTCATGTCGGTCGCCCCGAAGGCCGCCGCCTTCGCCGCGATCCTGCGCGTGCTCATCGGGGCGCTCGGTCCGCTCACCGTGGACTGGAGCGCGGTCCTGGCCATCCTCGCGGCGCTCACCATGACCGGCGGCAACATCGTCGCGCTCGCGCAGACGAATACCAAACGGATGCTCGCGTACTCGAGCATCGCCCACACCGGCTACATCCTCGCTGCGGTCGCCGCAGCGAGCGCGGGGCCGAGTGCCACCGCGGCGGTGCTTTTCTACGTGTTCGCATATGGCCTCATGAACCTCGGCGCCTTCGCGTGTCTCCTCTACTTCGACCTCGAGGGCACGCGCGGCGCGTCGCTCGAGGAGCTGAATGGCTTCGGCCGAAGGCAGCCGCTCGGCGCGCTGGCATTCGCGATCTTCCTCGTGTCGCTCACCGGGATCCCGCCGACCGTCGGCTTCGTCGCCAAGTTCGTGGTGATCCAGCCGGTGCTCGACGCGGGGCTCGCGTGGCTCGCGGTTGTCATCGCGCTCAACGCCGTCCTCGCGGCTTTCTACTACCTGCGGGTCGTCGTCCACATGTACATGTACGACGCCGACGAGAAGCTGCCGCGCCTCGTAACCGGGCGCGCGCTATCGGTCAGCCTCGGCATCGCGTCGTTCGCCGTGATCCTGTTCGGGATCCTTCCGAATTCGATCTATCAATGGGCGCTGGAGGCCGCGCAGCCGCTCGTCCGCTGAGCCGTCAGCCGCGGCGCGCCTGGTGGCTCGGGAGGATGCGCTCCCCGACCCATCCCCCGGTGGCACCGATCGCGACCGCGATCGCGAGTGGCGCGAGGAGCTCGGGAAAGTGCAACGAGATGAGTCCGTTGAACTCGTCGACCGGCGCGGTCTGCGGGCGGAAGGCCTGATGGAGCTGCGTCGAGATGATGCTGCCGACGAAGAGCGAAAAGAGGAAGGCGGCCGGCGCCGCGACCGCGCCGCCGTTCCCCGCGATGAGGCCGGCGCAGAACAAGATCGCGGCCGCCACGCCCAGGAGGATCACCGGCGGGACGGGAAGAGGCTCGGTCAGGGCCCACCAGAACGCGAGCCCGATGGCGCTCGCGACGATCGACGCGAACACACGCGGCCAGCTCACGGCCGTGTCCGTACCGCGCGAGCACGCACGGCGCCGCCGAGCCAGCCGGCGAGCGCGCCGAGCAGGATGAAGGGAAAGACCGCGATAGGGATGCGCAGGAAGAACGACGCGAACGCAAAGGGATCTCCGCCCGGCTGTGTCAGCCCGGCGACCACCACATAGAGAAAGGCGCCGAGGAGGACCGAGAGCGCGCCCGCGAGTGCGGCGCGGCGGCCAGCGAAGAACCCCGCGCCGAACGCCGCGAACTCTATATAGAGGAGCGCGAGGACCGCGCCCACGCCGATCCATCCCTCGAGCCGCAGATACGGGAAGACCTGCACGATCCCCGCGCCGACCACGGCGACGGCGAACCGCACGGCTCAGGCCACGGTCGCGAAGGCGTAGTCCGCGCGGTTCAAAGGTCGGGCAGAGCCCCCGGCGTCGATGACCGCGATGTCCTCGATACGGACGCCGAAGCGGCCCGGAAGGTAGATGCCCGGTTCGATCGAGAAGGCCATCCCCGGCTCGAGGCGCTCGCGGTTGCCGCGGACGAGGTACGGATGTTCGTGGCCATCGAGACCGATCCCGTGACCGGTGCGATGGATGAAGAACTCGCCGTAGCCGGCGTCAGCGATGACCCGACGCGCCGCCGCGTCGACGGATTCCGCGGTTGCGTCGTTTCGCGCGGCGGCGTAGCCGGCCTCCTGGGCGCGTCGCACGACGTCGTGGACCTTCTGCTCCTCGCGGCCAGCGGTCTTGCCCACGTGAACCGTGCGGGTGATGTCCGAGCGATAGCCCCGCATCCCACCGCCGAAGTCGAGGACGATCGTGTCGCCCTCCGCGATGCGCCGGTCGCCGGCGTCGTGGTGCGGCGACGCGCCATTCGGGCCGGAGCCAACGATCGTGAATCCGACCTCATCGTGACCTTCGGCGCGAAGGGCATCCGCGAGGTCGGCGCCGATCTCGCGCTCGGTCCGGCCGGCAAAGGGGCACTCGAGGATCCGCGCGTAGGCGCGGTCGGCGGATTCCGATACGAGTCGGAGCGCTTCGACCTCAGCCGGGTCCTTACGCATCCGCAGATCGCGAGTGATGTCCGACGCGACCGAGAAGGCGCGATCGGGCAACGCGGCTTGGAGCTTGAGCACGAATGCGGCGCCCATCTGGTCGGCGACGGCGACGCCGCCCGGCGCGCGGACGAGTGCAGCGACCGCCGCGTAGGGGTCGTCGGTCTCACCCCACGTGCTCAGCGGAACGTCCGGCGCAGCTGCGGCGGCGCGCGGCGCCTCGAACGCCGGACACACCATCGTCGCGTTTCCATCAGGGCCCAGGACGAGACAGGTGAGACGCTCGCTCGCGAAGATCTGGTAGCCGGTCAGGTAGAAGAGGTCGGCGCTCGGGGACGCGAGAAGCGCGCCGAGGCCCCGCTCGCGCAGCTTCGCTGCCGCGCGTGCTCGCCGCTGAGCGATGCTCGCTCGTTCGGTCGGCATCCGTCCTGCATCCGAGAATAGCCGCATGCCCCGTTCCTTCACCGTACTGGCCGGCGTCCTGTTGCTCGCGGTCGGGATCGCGATCGTCGCGGGGGGCGGCTTGCCGCGCGCCGGTTCTGTCGCTCCGGTCGCGCTACCCAGCGTGTACGCGAGTGCCACGCCCGCGGCGACCGCGTCGGCCAACGCGACGACTGCACCGCCCACGCCGGTGCCCACGATCGGCCCGATCCCTGACGGCTATCGCATCGAGGTGCCGCGTCTCGGGATCGACCTTCCGATCGCGGAAGGCGACATCGAACGAGATGTCGTCGTACAGAAGACGCCCGAGCACTTCGCCTTCCACTTCCCGGGCACGGCGATCCCGGGGACCGTCGGGAACAGCTACATCTACGCGCACGCCCGCACCGGGATGTTCCTCTCGCTCTGGAACGCCCGGGTCGGTGACCAGGTCTCGATCACCACACCGGGCGGGGTTGAACTCAAATTTGTAATCACCGAGGTCCACCCGAGAGTCCCGCCGGCCGACACGAGCTGGCTCCAACCGTCGGGCGACGAACGGCTCACCCTCCAAACGTCGACAGGACCGAACCGCGACGATCCGCGTTTCGTGGTGATCGCCGCACCTTCCTAGGTGCCGTCGCACTCGCTTCCTTGACGTAACGCTCTCGTATCGCGGGAAAGATCGAGCGACCGAGCGACCAACCTTACGCACGCACTGTTTATTGGGCCGCGTGATGTTCACGAAATCGACACATTGTGGAATCGGTTCTGCAAAGTGCTCCGCCCGTGTTTCGCCAGGCCCTCACCCGAGCAGTCGCCTTCGCGATCGCCCTCGTTTGCGTCGTCCCATTACCCGTGCCCTCAACTCCGAGAGAGGCGCGATCAATATCGGTAGCAGAGGTGTTTGCATCGGCGGCGACCGAGGCTCCGGGCGGAGCTCCCGAGCGCGTTCGCGACGTTGCGCGCGGCGAAGTCGTCCTCGGCGCGCAATCGACGCCGGCCGCGACAGTGGAACCCGCACCGGTCGCGACACCCGAACCGACCCCAGAGCCCACGCCCGCACCGACTCCAGCTCCAGTCGTCGCGACGCTTCCGCCGCTGCCCGACCCGCCGACGAGCGGGGTCGTCATCGCTTCGTGGTATGGGCCAGGCTTCTACGGCAACCGCACCGCGTGCGGGCAGGTCTACACGCCCGAGATCATCGGCGTCGCTCATCGAACGCTCCGCTGCGGCACGATGCTCGTGCTCGAATACCGCGGACGCACGATGACCGTCCCGGTGATCGATCGCGGCCCGTACATAGCCGGACGGACGCTCGACCTTTCGAACGCGACCCGCCTCGCGATGGGATGCCCCGATCTGTGCACGCTTTCGATGCGGATCGCGCAGTGAGTGTCCTCCGACCGTCCGCCTAGCCGCCCGGATACTCACCTGGCTGGCGAGCGCTGGCATACGACTTGCAGCCGTCCTTGGCACCTAGCCCGGACAGCACACGGCCAACTGCGATGGGCGAGAAGAAAGGGTGATGCCATGACGCGGAACAAGGGAGCGATGACGGTCGCCGAAGCGGGACGTCGCGGGGGCGCGACGACGGCGCAGCGACATGGCCCGGAGTTCTACGAGCAGATCGGCAAGAAGGGCGGCAAGACCACCGCGCAGCGCCACGGCTCCGACTTCTACGAGCAGATCGGAAAGCAAGGCGGGCAGAAGGTGAAGGAGCTTTACGGGCCGCGCTTCTACGGACGCATCGGAAAGATCGGCGGCGACACCGTTTCCGAGAAGTACGGACACGAGCACTTTGAGGAGATCGGCAAGAAGGGTGGACAGAAAGTCGCCGAGCTCATCGCGAGAGGCAGGCAGGCGACATAACGACCTTCGTCGACGGCACGGAGAGCAAGCGAGGAACCGACCTGCGGCCTACTTTGGGCGCGCATGATCCGATTCCGATCGCGATCCATCCCCGTTTCCCATTGACACGAATGGGCCGCTCTATATCGTCGCGGACTGTACGCGTAGGCCCCGTTCTGGAGCCTCCGTGTACCGA
>Ga0307277_10000629_pt1 | contig 13322 bp, 15 predicted proteins | sample ER_DNA_116_FD_194473 | JGI IMG/M metagenome (GOLD analysis project Ga0307277, IMG submission 194473) | Bulk soil microbial communities from the East River watershed near Crested Butte, Colorado, United States - ER_DNA_116 | ecosystem: Environmental > Terrestrial > Soil > Floodplain | place...
GGTCGTAGGCTTAGCGATGGCAAGTCTGGCCATCGTCGGCTCCCGATCGCGAGACCTTGCGTACCTGGCGACCATTGAGGAGGTTCTCCGCATGCAGCGGCGGCTGGTCCACTGGCGCGTGCTGGTCGGTCCACCTCACCGCCAGGTCCTCAAGGACCACCTTGTCCGCCTGCTTGATCTACGGGACCCAGCCGATCGAACCTATGGGATGCAGACCTTGCACCTCGGCATGATGGAGGATCAGGTCCGAGAGCCCGAGCGGTTCTTTGTCGCCTCCGAGTCCCAGGCGGTGGTAACGATCCCCAGCTTGACCGCTGCATCGAACTTCGACACTGGCATCCTGCTTGCGCATCCGCTCCAGGCCCGCGCACTGGTCGAGCACGCCAAACAGCTGTACGCCGGCTCAGCAAAGCTCGAGACGCTCACCGCCATCGAGGCCCTCCCGGTGCTCCGGTGACCCTGCCGACACTTCAGGATCAACCGAATCCGCTTGAACAGGCGCGATCTGATCACGAGAGTGTGGTCCGGTTGGCGCGACGGCTGGTCCGCATTCCCAGCCGCGCCGGCATCGACCCCTATGAGCCCATTCTCAACGAACTGGAAGGTTGGCTGCGCCGGCACCGGCTCGAATCCCGGCTGCTGGTCGACGACGCCCGACCCCTAGGACTTGCTTGTGACGTCGTCGGCGACCAGCCGGGCCCCCATCTCGTCCTAGACGCCTGCGTGGACACCGCCCCGTTCGGGGATGAGACGGCCTGGACCCGCTCGCCTACCTCAGGGGCTGTTGCTGAGGGCTGGCTGCATGGACGCGGCAGCGCGGACTGTAAGACGGCGGCGGCCATCTTCTGCCACCTGATGGCTCGTCTGGCCGGTCAGCGCCGCCGGTTGCCGGGCACGGTGACGTTGCTGCTTGACGTCGATGAGCACACCGGCGGATTCGGTGGTATCAAGCGCTATCTTGCCGAGACGGCAGGACCGATTGCCGGGGTGATGATCGGCTATCCCGGTCTTGATCATGTGATCGTCGGCGGTCGTGGGTTCTGGCGTGCCGACATCATCGTTCACGGCAAGTCAGGTCACACTGGCCGAGGACGGGACCGGCCGGACCAGGTCAATGCCGCCGAGAAGGCCGCCCAACTCGTTGCTGCGTTGGCTCAACACCAAAGGCCCGGCCCTGTTGATCAGATCATTGGATTGCCGCCTCGGCTGACCGTAACAGCCATACACGGCGGTACGGGCTACTCGATCATCCCGGACCGGTGTGAGGTCAGTGTGGACGCCCGACTGACGCCCACCTTCGACCGTACAGCCGCCGAAGAGCTCGTCGGGCAGCTTGCCAATGATGTGGATCGACAGGTTCCGGGAGGTCGGCCAAGCGAGATCCGGGCTCATGAGAGCTGGCCCGCCTACCGCCTGCCGGATGATGCGCCGGTCGCCCAGGCCCTGCTGACCGCAGCCGCGTCGTATCTTGATCGGCCGCCAGCGCCAAAGGTTGCCGGGCCCTCCAACATCGGCAACTACCTGTCGAGCTGCGGCATTCCAGCAACTGCCGGCTTCGGAGTGGCCTACCAAGGGCTGCACGGCACCGATGAGCGGATCGAGATCGGGACCATCCCGGCGGTACAGGCGATCTACCAGGAAGCCGTGTTGGCACTGCTCAACGGCCAGGTTGGCAGCAGATCGCCAGGGGATTGGTAGCAGCAAGTCGGCAGGCAGCGTGCTTCTACGGGCGGGGACAGTGGGCTTTCCTATGCCTTGTCGGATCAGCTGAACAACCTTCCCCAGGAGATATCCACTCGGGCTGAGTCGGCATCACCGTCGAGACGAGCAGATATCGGCTCACCGCACAGGCTGACGTAGGAGGAGACGCCACGACATCGACTGACACCGCGCAGGACGCGAGAACCAGGGTTCTGAAGAGTCGGGGCCGGGGGCGGTGACGCGCCCCCGGCACCCAGAGCATCGAATGAGGTCCCGATGCACAGCCAGTCTCCTCGGCATGTGCCGAGCACCGCAACCTTCCTGCGGTCGGCCGAAGTGGCCGCCATCTTGCAGGTCTCCCCCAAGACCGTCGCCCGCTGGGCCCAGCAAGGGCCTGCTGCCCTATCAGCGCACGCTGGGCGGCCATCGCCGCTACCCCGAGCCGCTATCCGCGAGTTGGCCGCCTCTCTGGTCCAGGAGGTGCGAGGCTCATGACCACCACCCCTTACCCCTCCCCCACCCCCATCCCGGCCGGGTCGGTGTTGGACGGCGACCCCCGCGTCCTCATTCCCCTGCCAGAAGCGGCTGAGCGGTTGGGGATCTCGCGCTGGCAGGCCTACAAGCTGGCCCGTTCCGGCCGCCTGCCGACCACCCGGTTGGGCGCCCGGGATCTGCATGTGCCGGCGGCGGTCTTGCGCCGCATCGAGCAGGAAGGGCTACCCCCGGCGCCGGAGGGCGGTGAGGTGGCGTGACCCGCCAGGTCGACCAGCTGGCCCGCCATGTCCGCCGGCTGGGTAACCACGAGCTCAACGAGCTACTGCTCCAGCTTCCCAAAGCCAGCTTCGCCGCCCTGGTCGAGATCGCTCTAGCCCGCCCGGTACTGCCGGCCGGGCTGCTGCTGCGGTTCGAGCCGGCCCCGGGGGTGGATGGCTGGACGGTGATGGCCTGTGCCCCTCGCCAAGGGCTGGGCATCGTCACCCGCGACCGCGAGCCAGGTGGTCGGATGGTCTATCGGGCCTGGACTCGGGCCGGCGACCCGGTCCAGGCGGCCGGGAGCTCGAGCTGGCGGCACCGCGGGGACGCAGCCGCAGCGCTGGCCTGGGCCATGCCGGTCAGTGGGGCTCGCTGTCTGGCCCTGGCCGCCTATGTCCGCGCCCTTCCCGATTCCGCACTGCACCAGCTGTTGGCCGGGCTGCCCAGGGACCGGTTCGACCGGCTGCTGGATGCCGCCTACCAGCCTGCGGGGACGGCCGCATGACTGCCGTCAAGCGGTGCCCGCGCTGCGGCCTGGTCAAGGCGGCCGAGGCGTTCTACCGGCGCCGGGGCGGGCGGCTGTCGTCCTACTGCCAGCCCTGCACCCGAGCAGCCTTGCGGGAAGCCAACGACCGGCGTCGCCAGGACCCGGCTACCGCGGCCCAGCTGCGGGTGGTGGATCGGGTCCGCCAACGCCGCCACCGGACCCTGGACGCCAGGGGAGGTGGCGGCCGGTGACCGCCGCACCCGAGCTCGAGCACGGGCCGCTGGACCGCTCCCCCGCCGCCGGGCTGCGGGCCGAGCGGCAGGTGGCCTCGGTCGCCTCGGGGCTGCTGCTGCTGTTGGACGCCCACCGGCTCACCCGCCGGCTCCCCCTCGAGCTCCAGGTGCAGGTGGGTCGCCTGCGGCACGCGGTCAAGATGGCCATCCAAGCCCAAGCGGGTCGGCCGATTCCAACGCCGATCCCGGCAGCCGTGGACCCGGCTGCGGCCCTGCGATCCTGGATCGCCGCCCAGCCCTGGGCCCAGCCCGGCCCCCAGGGTTGGGTGTACCTGCTGTGTTTCCGCGACCCGGCCACGGGTGAGCATCGGCCCCTGCAGGGCCAGGGCTGTCGGGGCCAGTACGCCGGGCACTACTGGGGCTGGACCCAGGACCTGGTCCGCCGCATCACCCAGCACCACAACCCCAGCTGGACCGGGGCCGGCCGCCTCGTCCAGGTCGCCCTCGCCGCCGGGCTGTCATTCGAGCTGGCCTGGCTGGAGTACCCAGCCACCCGGGGACGGGAGCGGCGACTCAAGAACCAGGGCTCAGCCTATCGGCGCTGCCCGCTGTGCCGGGGCACCGGCGGCCCCCTCGACCCCGCCGCCGCCGTCGCCGCCGTCCAACAGCAGCTCGGGGGGCGGCCGTGATCGCCCGGCCGGTGCCGGGCCGCCCATCCCCTGGTGGCGGGTTGGCGGTGCTGGTGGTGGTGACGGTCCTGGCCGTCCTGGCTGCCCCCCAGCTGGGTCGGCTGCGGCCGCTGGTCGACCGACTGCGCGAGCTCGACCAGCGGAGGGTGCTGCCGCACCGACCCAAGCCGTCCAGCGGCGCCGCTGGTGGGATGTGCCCGGTCAAGGGGCCGGTGCGGATCGGCCAGGGCTGGGGCGCCCCCCGCGACGGCGGCCGCCGCCGCCATCAGGGCATCGACCTGCTCGCCCCCACCGGCACCCCCCTGGTCGCGGTCACCAGCGGCACCATCACCCACCTCAGCAACCAAGACCGGGGCCGGGGCGGGATCAGCCTGTGGCTGCGCGATGCCCGCGGCACCACCTACTACTACGCCCACAACCACCACAACCTGGTCCACCTCGGCCAGCAGGTGAAGGCCGGGCAGCTGCTGGCCCGGGTCGGCGCCACCGGCAACGCCCGCGGCGGCCCACCCCACCTCCAGCTCCACGCCGGCGGCGGCCGCCCGGTCAGCCCCGACGCGGTGGTGCGGCGGTGGTGCCGATGACCCTGGCCGCCTGGCTCGCGTTGGCGCCGTTGCGGCTGGCGGCCGCCCTCGGGCTGCGCCGCAGCCTCATCGTAGCGGTCGGGCGAGGAGAAGGCCTCGATGAACCATCTGGCCCGGGGAGGTGGCGCCGTTCGTGCACTTGGTGGTCGGGTCATCGACCATCATGGTCCTCCCGCCGGGAGGGGTCCTGGTGGGGCGCGGCCGCTCAACCTGGGTTGGGGTCGGCGCAGCCGTGCCCATCGGCTCGCCAGGGACGTTGGCAGCCGGCCACGGCCAGGGCGGCACGGCCTAGGACGATGGGATGCAGCGGTCGTATGGCAGTCTCCCTTGCCGATGCTGCAGCACGATCGCGCCGGCCGGTCACGGCGCTGGCCGATCGGCCCCAACTTTGGGGCCCATTGGTCTGTGCTTGGCCCGGCGGCCAGCTGCCACTCGGGTCCTTGTCGAGCTGACCAGCCCAAAGGGACATGGCCAGTGCATCGCTTGGGGCCGCCCGGCTGTGGTTGGCGGTGTCGGTCAGCGCTGCATGGCCGCCCCGAGCTGGTCGCCGGTCTCGATGCTGCTCTGCAGCAGGGTCTGGTCGCTGGTGCCGGGCAGCCTGCCACTGGACGTGGTGTGGTAGAAGACGTTGGCCGCCCCAGCATCCACGGTGGCGCCGACGTTCTCCCCCGGCGCCCCCACGGCAAGATCTACGAAACTCTGGGAGGGGTCGGAGAAAAAGCCCACCGTCAGGGCCGCGCCGAACCGGTCACCGGCCTCGACATTGTCCTGCAACAGGGTCTGGTCACTGACACTTGGAACCGCGTCGTCGCCCCCGTAGAAGACATTGGCGGCCCCGGCGTCCACGATGCTACCGACGTTCTCGCCCGGCGCGCCGACCACGAGGTCATGGAGGCCGACGCCGTTGAAGGGCCCGGCGGTCAAGGCGGCACCGAAGTGGTCGCCGGGCTCCGGGTTGTCCTGGAGGAAGGTCTGGGTGCTGACCGTTGGCAGGCTGGCCGACCGGTCGGGGAAGAAGTTGGCCGCCCCGGCGTCCACGATCCCGCCGACGTTCTCTCCCGGCGCCCCGATCACCAGATCGGTGAAGAAGCTGCCGAAGCCGCCCGTGGTCAAGGCGGCGCCGAACTGGTCCCCGGCCTCGGGGTTGTCCTGGAGCAGGGTCTGGGTGCTGGTGCCGGGCAGCACCCCGGTGGTGTTGGTGAAGCCGTTGGCCGCCCCGGCGTCCACGATCCCGCCGACGTTCTCTCCCGGCGCCCCCACCACCACCTCGGCGAAGGTGTCGGCGGTGAAGAAGTCCGCCACCAGGTCGGTGCCGAACCGGTCACCGGCCTCCGGGTTGCCTTGCAGCAGGGTCTTGGTGCTGAAGCTCGACAGGGTCCCGATCCTGTTGGGGAAGACGTTGGCGGCGCCGGCGTCCACGATCCCACCGACGTTCTCCCCCGGCGCCCCCACTACGAGGTCGAAGAAGGCGTCATCGGTGATGCGTTCGGCGCTGAGGGTGGCGCCGAAGTGGTCGCCGGTCTCCTGGTGGTCCTGGCGTAGGAGCTGGCTGGAGGGACCCAGCCCCCTGGAGGAGCCGAAGAAGACGTTGACCGCTCCGGCGTCGGCGCCGGCGAACAAGTCCTCGCCGGGGGCGCCCACGGCGAGATCGGTGAAGTTGTCGCCGTTGAAGTTCCCCACCGCCAGGGCAGCACCGAAGCGGTCGCCGGCCTCCGGGTTGCCTTGGACCAGTGCCTGGCTGCCGCTGGCCAGCCTGGTGCCGGTGCTGTAGAAGACGTTGACCGCTCCGGCATCGATCGCGCTGCCTAGGTCCTCGCCGGGGGCGCCCATGGCAAGATCGGCGAAGCCATCCCCGTTGAAGTCGGTGCGGAAGACGAAGGTGCTGGCGGCCAGGTTCGGCTCGGCACCGACCGAAAGTCGCACCTGGGCGCCGGCTGGGCGTGCACCAGTCAGCAGAAGTACTGTCAGCAACGTGATCATGCCCATGATTCGGCGCATGCTGATCTCCCTCCATCTTGCCCGCTGGGGGAACCGGTCGGTGCGATCGGGAATACGGCGGACACAGAACCCAGTGTTGGTCAAGAACCCGAAGCATGTCTCAAAGTAACGAATCGGTCAATAGCCATCGAGTGCTCGGCGGGCGTCACCAGGTATCTAGCAATGCCGGATACCTGAACTCTCCTACTCATCGACTTATGGATCGGCGCGGCCACTCCACTCCCCGAGAGGGCATACAGCCGGACATTCCGAACCCATGGCGACCGTCCATGAGGCGACGAGGCGATCCACCTATCACGGCCTTGATCCAACCGAGTGGCCCACCACAAGGCACGCCAGGGTGGGCATGACCCTTCCGCCTACCGCGAGCGTGGGTACGGGATCCATAAGCCGAGAGGCCAGGGATGTGCTCAGTTACCGCCATGCGACCAGCCCGGATCGAGCCATACCGGATACTCGACGACCAACGTTGCTGCTCACCAGGGCTATTAGCGCTCTGGCGGCGTGCCGACCCTTCGCATCCCATTCCAATGCGGATGGGGTCGGCCACAACGGCTCGGGACGGCCACTCTCCAGCGTTTCCGCTGGTCAGTGCCTATATGGAGCCCCCCGCCGGAATCGAACCGGCGACCCCATCCTTACCATGGATCGGTGGCGCACCGCCGTGCTAGCCGCCGTCTTCGCAGGTGGCCCAACACCGTAAGTGCCGCAGTTATGGGGTCAGTTCGGCCCGAGACGTCGCCCGACGAAACTGCACGCTGACAAAGCGGCCGTCCTCAAAGTCCAGGCGCGCGCCGTCGCAGTGCCCAAACGGCGCGCCCCACGACCCGTGGTCGGCGTCCGGCAGGCAGGCCACCAGCCCGGCTCGATGCCGCCACCGTGGCACACCACCAGCGCGGCCGCACCCTCCGGCACGGCCTCCACCACCCCGGTCCAGGCGACCCGGTAGGCCTCGGCAACCGCGGGCAGCCCGCCGCCGCGGCCAAGCAGCTCGGCGTACGCGCTGTACGGTCGTGGCCAGCGCCACTGCTGGTGGTGCTCGACTTCGCCGGGGACGTAGCCCGACGGCAGCTCCACGGCGTCGTCAACGGCAAACCCCATCGCCAGCGCCGTCTCGACCGCCCGTGGCGAGGCGCTGGTGACCACCCGGGCAAAGGGTCCGAGGGAGGCGCCGACCAGCCGGGCCAGCGCGACCCCTTCGGCCGACAGGTGGGAGCCACGGCCGCGAGCCGTGCCCTTCTTGGTCAGTGAGTGCCGCCGGACCTCTAGCCACCGCATGCTCCAGAATCTACGGGTCCGGCGAGCCTCGGAGGGGATGGGTGGACCTTCGCTACAGTTCCGCGATGACCGAGGTCGAAACCGCCCGCCTTCTGCTGCGACGCTGGCAGGACGACGACCTTGAGCAAATGGTGGCCCTGTACGCCGATCCGCAGGTGTCACGGTTCCTGAGCGTCGATGGCAGCTCCTGGCCGCGGGAGCGCACTCTCGGGGCGTTCGAGCACTTCCGGCGCCAGTGGCGGGAGCATGGCTTTGGGCCATGGGCGGCGATCGACAAGCGCACTCGCCGCTGGCTGGGCCAGATCGGGCTGAACGAACTGCCCCGCTGGCCAGGCCCGGACAAGGTCGAGGTCGGCTGGGACTTGCACCCGTCGGTGTGGGGCCAGGGGCTGGCCACCGAGGGCGCCCGAGCCGCGCTGCGCTACGGGTTCGAGGTCATCGGGTTGGAGCGGATCATTAGCACGGCGCGGGCCGACAACGCCGCATCCCGGCGGGTGATGGAGAAGTGCGGCCTGGTGTTCCAGGAGGAGTTCACCCACAAGGGCGCCTTGGTGGCGTGGTATGCCCTCGACCGAGGCGACTGGCAGGCCAGCCAGATGGCGGCTAGCCAGTAAATCGCCAGCGTCAACGGACTGGTGGTTCAGCGGTCGTCCCGTAGCCGGGCGTAGAGCACGCCGTCGCGCCAGCGCCCACCGATGAAGGCCAGGCCGCGCAGTACGCCCTCGCGGCGGAACCCAATTCGTTCAAGCACGCGCTGCTCGGCCAGGTTCTCCACGTCGGTGATGGCCTGGAGTCGGTTGGCCAGGGTCGTGGCGAACAGGTACTCCACCAGCAGGCCCTGCGCCGCGGTTCCAAGCCCTCGGCCGCGATGCTCCGGGAACAATAGGGCGCCGATCTCCAGGCAGCCGCCATCGGGGCCGCCAGCCTTGATGGTGCGCCAGCTCACAAGCCCGGCCAGAGTGCCATCGGGCAGGCCGACCGCCAGGTGGGCGGAGTCGCGGCCGATCCAGCCGTCCTCCTCCCAGCGGCGTCGCCGTGTGCCTGGGTCACGGAAGCCGGTCCACTCGAAGGGCTGGCTTGCTGCCGCGTCGGTGTCGAACCGGCTGAGCAGGTCCAGGTCGGCTTCCTCGATCGGGCGCAGCCGGACAGGCTCATCGGGCATGAGACCATCATCCCGCGGCTGCACCGCCAAGGCGAAGCTGGGTCGGGAACGCTGGGACCGCTCGCTAGAGCTCTGGCAACTCGGGATACCAGTCGTCAGCCGCGCAGGCTCGACGGACGTCGGGGCGGCGCAGGTCGGGGACCTCGACAGGCAGGCTTCCGGCCAGGCTGGAGCGCATCGCCTGAATGCCGGTGATCGACAGCTCGACGCCGAAGTACACGTCCTGGTCGGGTGCCCTCTGGTGGCGGACGGCGCTGGCGAAGTCGCGCAGCATGAGCGTCTCGGCCACCCCGTCGCCCATCGGGTCGGCATTGGTGGCGGGGAACTCCGGCGGCCAGGGCAGGTAGACCTCCTCGGCCCGCCGCCCGCCCTCGCCGTCCTCGACGTCCCAGACCATCCGCAGGGTGCGGGTGTCGCCCTGGCGGTGGTTCTCCATCAGGCCACGGTCGCCGTGGAGCCGCACCCATGCCTGCTGGCCGGCCTCGAGGAAGCCATGCAGCGACTTGAACACCGCCCCGTTGTCCAGCCGGACGATCAGTGCGGCCGCCCATCCCCGACCCCGGCGAGCCCGCTCCAGCGCCTCCGGCCCGGCCGCCGTGGGCACCACGAAGCCGCTCACCTGCACCGGCCGGGTCCCGGTGATGGCCGCGACCGGGGCCAGCGAGTGGGTGCAGTAGTAGGTCGCGGGCAGACGGGCACGCCAGTGGGCCCGGTCATTGGCCATCGAGGCGAGGTCGGCGGGCTCGTCCAGGTACTCGGCTTCGGCGTAGCGCACCTCGCCGATGTCGCCGGCCGCATACCGGCGGCGCATCTCGCGGGTGAACGGCATGTAGGGGTAGTTCTCGGCGAACATGTAGACGCCGGCTGACCGCTCGGCCGACTCGACCAGGGCGACGCCCTCGGCGACGGTCCGGCAGGCGGCCGTCTCCGACAGCACGCTTAGGCCCTGGTCGAGAGCCTGGACAGCGACCGGGGCGTGCTGGTCGAAGTCGTTGACCAGGATCACGGCGTCCATGCCGTGGTCCAGGAACGGCTCGACGTCCCGGTAGGCGACGGCACCCAGCGCCGTGGCCGCCTGGCGGCGCCGGTCGTCCCGCTCGCAGACCGCGACCACCTGCATCCCCGCCTGTTGGGCGAGGCGGGCCAGGGCGGCGCCGCGACGCAGCCCCAGCACCCCGACGCGGACGGCCCTGTCCATTCGTCTGCTCCTGAGTGCCGACGATGCGAGGCTGAGCCTGATGGCAACATGCCCGCTTCGGCAACCGCTTTGCTGTCGCGCCGGGAAGCACACACCACGGTAAGTGCTCACCAGGTCAGGCTGGGCTTGCCGCGAAGGCGGCGCCAGCCAAAGGCCGGCCGCAAAGGCGCGGATGGCCGATGAATCAATCGCGCGAAGGGCACCACCCGGCGCGGCCGCGCCACTCCTGAGGAGGGGCATGCGCCAGGCGGCCCGCCGTCACGGCCTACCATCGCTGCATGGAAGAGCGTCGGATAGGTCGCCGACAACCGAATGGATCAGACCACGATCGGTACCCAGGCTTCGCAGAGCTTGATCGCGTGCTGGAGCCGGTGGAGTTCGCTGCCCAAGCCACCGTCGAGGGTCGGGCATGGATTGCGGCGCTGCCGGCGCTGCTCGACCGGCTGTGTCGAAGCTGGCGACTTCAGGTCGAGGATGGCGCAGTTGGACGCGGCTACCACGGCGTGGTGGTCCCAGTCCGTCGTGGGGCTGAGCGGTGCGTGCTCAAGCTCGCCTGGCCGATCGAGCGCACGGTTACGGAGGCAGGGGCGTTGGCGGCCTGGAGGGGACGCGGCGCCGTGCTCCTGCTGGAGGCAGACCTAGAGGCCGGGGCGCTGTTGTTGGAGCGGCTGGACGCAACCAGAACCCTGGAGAGCATGGACCTCCGGGCCGCCGCTCAGGTGGCGGGCAGACTGCTGCGACGCCTGGCCATCCCGGCACCGGCCGGGGTTCGCCCCCTGCGAGCTGTGGCCGGTGATATCAGGCGATCGTTGCCGGTGCGACAGGAGCGCCTGGGCCGCCCGGTGCCCGAGGGCTGGCTTGCTACCGCCAGCGGCTTGGCGCAGGAGCTGGGCGCGAGCGCCGGTGATCGGCTGGTCCACGCCGACCTGCACTACGGCAACGTCTTGGCTGGCACTCGGGAGCCCTGGTTGGCCATCGACCCCAAGCCGGTCGCCGGCGACCCGGAGCACGCCGTCCCGGAGCTGCTGTGGACACGGGTGGACGAGCTTGAGGACGCCCAAGCGATCCGGCGCTTGCTGGCGGTTCTAGCCGGCAGTGGTGATCTGGACGGGGAGAAGGCGCGCGGCTGGGCGATCGTGCGCTGTGTGGACTACTGGCTGTGGGGGCTTGAGAACGGCTTGACCGAGGACCCCAAGCGCTGCCGACGCATCCTTGCGGCGCTCGCCTGATGGCGTAGGCACGGCACTCCTGCAAGACCACGAGACGTGGCAACCAGGTCAGGCTGGGATTGCCGCGAAGGCGGCGCGGACCTGCGGTCCGCTGACGTAACCCCCTGAGGTTGGTCCATCGGATCTGGCCCCCGTTGCTTGACCTGGTCATGTGAGGCTGGCGCGCCATTTCGCGCTGTGGGTGCGGGTCGCCTATGATCGGTCGTCTCGTTCGACAAGGGAGGGGCCATGAGGGGACGTTTCGCTTTTCTCATCACCGGGCTGGCCGTCGCAAGCCTCGTCGCCAGCACACCCGCTACCGCCCGACCGATCGACAAGGGTCACTTCCACGACGTCTTCACCAGCGACGTCTACGACTGCGACGGCACCCCGGCCCAGGACAGCGGGGACGTCTCGGGCAACTTCGTGTTCAACCAGCGCGGCTCATCACCGTTCCCCTACTACCGGGAGAGCGTGCACGGCACCGTCGTCACCACCAACCTCAACACCGGCGGCACCTTCACCAACATCTTCAGCATCAACAGCAAGGACCACACGATCGTCGATAACGGCGACGGCACCATCACCATCACCGTCATCGCCACCGGCGGCTCCCGCTTTTATGACACCAACGGCAAGCTCGTGCTCAAGGACCCCGGCCAGACCCGGTTCGCCTTCGACATCGACTACAACGGCACTCCCGGTGACCCCAGCGACGACGTCGACGTCCCCGACTCGTTCCGGATCGTGCGCGGATCCACCGGGAACAGCGACTTGTCGGACCACGACTTCTGTGCGGACCTGGTGGAGTTCACCAGCTAGGGCGAAACCAATCCACCGTCCGCCACGGCTGGGCCAACAAAGATCGCGGGACGCGCCGATGCATTAATCCCGCGAAGCGCACCACTCGGCGCGGCCGCTCCACTCCCCCCGAGGGGCCAGCCGGCGGGTACGAAGCTCCCGCTTGCCTTGCTGCTCGAGGTAATCGCGGACTATGAGCGCCAGAGCGCTGTGCTAACTGCAGGTCGCCCAGGTCACGGGCGAGCGTCACGGCCGCAATATCCTGACCTGACCATCCCGCCCCCTACCTGGCGAGCAGGCCGATCTCCTGCACCCGCTGGACCGCCCGGCCGCGGGAGGAGACGCCGAGCTTGCGGTAGATCGACATGGCCTGGCTCTTCACCGTGTGCTGGGAGAGGTGCAAGCGCTGGCCGATCTCCCGGAACGTGTGATAGGTGGCCAGCAGGGGGACCAGGCGCAACTCGGCGGTGGTGAGTGGTGACGTCCCTATGGCATCGCCGCGGAGGTGGTCGAGTTGGGCGCGTAGCTGGTTGGCCTGATCGCGGAGGATGCCGAGGTCGGGCCGCCACCGCAATAGGTCGTCGACCTCGCGAAGCACGGTTCCGGCGCCGGCCATGTCGCTGTGGGCGAGGTAGGCGCGGGTCAGCTCCAGCCGGGCCTGGACCGCGTAGTAGGGCAGGGCATGGGTGGCCTGGGGCCGCAGCTGCTGGGCTCGGGCCAGGTCCTGTTGGGCCTGGTCCAGGTTGCCGTGGTGGATGGCCACCCGGGCCCCGACCCCGTACACCACCAGGCTGGTCACACACGCCTCCAGGTGCGCGCTGGCGACCACCGACCGGGCCTGGGCGACCAGGGCCTCGGCAGCCTGCCAGTGCTGGCGGCCGATGGCCAGGATGGCCCGCTCGGCCAAGCCGACGCTGGCGGCGAGGGTCGCCCCGGTGTCCTGGGCCACCTCGACCGCCTCGGCCAGGGCGCGATCGGCCGCCCCCAGGTCACCGGCCAGCAGCTGGGCGATCCCCAACAGCAGCTGGGCCGGGGCCCGCCACAGGCTGCCCACCGGGATCAGGGTCAGGGCCAGCTCGGCGTCGGCCCGCATCTGGGTGACCCCGTGGCGGCACAGCTTGGCCCGCAAAAGGGCCCGCCAGCCCGCAATCGAGGCGCTGCCGTCGGGCAACAGTCCCTCGTATGTTCCTCGGTCGGCGGCATCGGCCCAGCGCTCCGCGGCGGTGGCGT
>Ga0307277_10000630_pt1 | contig 13297 bp, 16 predicted proteins | sample ER_DNA_116_FD_194473 | JGI IMG/M metagenome (GOLD analysis project Ga0307277, IMG submission 194473) | Bulk soil microbial communities from the East River watershed near Crested Butte, Colorado, United States - ER_DNA_116 | ecosystem: Environmental > Terrestrial > Soil > Floodplain | place...
CGCTTGTGACCGAGCGCGTCCATCAGCCCGACCAGGTCGTCTGCGAGCGTGCCGGGGTCGTACCCGTCCTTGGGTTTGTCGGTCAACCCGATCCCGCGCTGGTCGGGCGCGATGACCTCGAAGTCCTGGGCCAGCGCCGGCATCACCAGGCGCCAGGCGTACCAGTTCTGCGGCCAGCCGTGCACCAGCAGCAGCGGCGGGCCGTTACCTCCGATCACCGCGTGCTGGCGCAGGAAGCCGGTTTCGATGTACCGGCTCTTGAACGTGTCGCTGAATCCGGCCGGGAGATTCGGCGCGCCGGAGACTGAACCGGGGCCTTCCGGGATGGCGGTGGTCATGATTACCTCCTTAGCGGGGCGGTGGCGTGGGGCTTCGGCTGACCTCCTTCCGGGGTAGCCGACGTGGCCGACCCTACTCCTGTCGGTCAGGCATAAGCAACGGCCGTCGAGACCGACACAAGCTCTCGTTCCCTGCCGATGGCCGCATGGTGGATCCGAGTCGGCTCGCTTCTGCGTCAGCCCTACGTCGGCACTTGCTCTTCGTGCTTCGCGGCGGGCTGGTCGCCGGGTGGTGCCTCGCTGATGCCGAGCAAGACGTTGCCCGTCTTCTGGCCTGCCTCGACGTAGCGGGTCGCCTCGACGACCTCGTCGAGCGCGTAGATCCGGTCGATCACGACCCGGTACTTCCCCGCCTCGACGAGCTCCTTCACGAGGAGGAGGTCCTCTTTGCGATAGCGGCCGATGCCGAGCTTCGCACGCCTGCTCCCGACGAACCGTGTGACCACGGCGACGAGCGGCACGTGGTACATGAACCCCAGGTCGACCGTGATGTAGACGCCGCCGGGGTTCAGCGAGCGCCGGCAGCGGCGGAACGAGTGCTTGCCGACTGCGTCGAAGACGACGTCGTATGTCTTACCGTTCTTCGTGAAGTCCTGCCGCAAGCGATCGAGGACCTCGCGCGCGCCGAGCGAGCGCACGAGCTCGACGTCCTTCGTGTCGCATACCGCGGTGACTTCGGCCTCGAAGTGGTTGGCGAGTAGCTGAACCGCGGCCGTCCCGATCGAGCCCGCGGCGCCATAGACGAGGACGCTCTTTCCGCGCAACGGAGACGCCGGCCGCAGGCAGGTCAGCGCGAGCAGTGAGCCGTCGGGGACCGCCGCCGCCTCGAACGTCAGGCGCGTCGGCTTGTGTGCGATGACGCCGCTCTCACGGACGGTCACGTACTCCGCGGTCGCCCCGGCCTCGACGCCGAACACCTCCTCGCCGACTCGGAACTCGGTGACCCTTGCCCCGACGCCCTCGACGCGACCCGCGAACTCCGAGCCGAAGATCGTCCGCCTCGGGCGGCGAATGCCGGTGAAGAGACGAGCAAATCGGTATTCGACGCTCCGCACGCCCATGGCGTCGCCGCGGGTAACCGTCGAGGCGTAGACCCTGACGAGCACCTCGTCGTCCTTCGGCACGGGCCGCTCGATTTCGGCGACACGCAGCACCTCCGGCGGTCCGTACCGATCGTGGATGACTGCTCTCATTCGGCCAATTCCTCCGGAGCGGGCGAGTCTATGCCTGGGATACACCGGCGGGCCTCGGGGGTGGCACCCGCCGCAAGCTTGATCGCGGTCGGAATCACACACGGGGGTATGGGCCGCGGCGGCGAGTTTTCGCAAAATCGACACTTGATTGCCTTGACAGGATCGAGTGTCCGACACCGTGTCTGTCAGAAGTTCAGCGCGGAGACGACCTCGTTTTCTACATCGCGCGGAACCCGCAACGCGAAGCGCTCCTCGGCTTCGGCACGTGCGGCGCGGTACGCGGCCACCGCTGCGGGAACCGACCGCGGTGTCTTCCGTACGCCGAGCGGCGAGAGGAGGTGCTGGAAGAGCTTCCCGAGCTCGGCGGCGACGAGATCGTCCTTGCCGGCAGCCTCCTTGCTGTCGAGCCAGAGCGACCAATCCCAGAAGTGGAGGTCGATCGCCGCGAGGTTTTCCGGGCTGGGCTTCCACGGAGGCTCTCGCTGATGCGGCCGGTCGGGGAAGATCAGGTCGACCTTCGTCGGGCCGCGAAGCATGAGCATCCAACAGTGGTGGGAGCTGAGGCGGTCCCATTGCTGCCCGATCGGATCGAGAGGAACGCAGAGTTCGCCGAGATCGGCGGCGACCGCCGGGAAGTCGGCGGCGTCGACCAGGAAATCCCAGTCGGAGCGCGCGGTCGCTCGGCCCTCCGCTCGAGAGCCGACGAGTTGCACGCTTCGCACCGACGGATGACCGTCAACAGCCGCGATGACCCGCTCATCGAGACTCGACACTGCGGGTGAGAAGACTGCCGATCCGCCAGCACGCGCCGCCTCGAGAACGTCGAGGAGCTCGAGCTGATCGGCCGCGACATCGAACGTGTCGTGCTCGCGCGCGCCGTCAAGTGGCAACTCGAGGATCGCGTGCTTGGCCACGAAAACCGGACCGTCGTGTTTTGACGGCGCGTCGGGTCAGCGAAAAGTCACGAGCGCCGCGTGCGAAGTCCCGTCTCGCAGAACGAGAAATACCTCTCGGCAGGAACCAGCCCACGCCTTGTCCGTCTGCCACATGAATGTGTAGCGGTCGGGACGGGGGTTGTAGCTCAAGGTGCCGAAGGCGGTCGACGAGTCACCGCTCGTGACGAAGCACGGCCGCCAGCCGGCGCGGGCGAGGACGTCGAGGCCGCGGTCGCCGTCGAGCGAGAACTTGACGGGAACCGTGTCGCCCGCGCGCGCGCCCACACTGGCCGGCTCGGCGACGAGCGGCGAGTAGAAGCCCGCGAACGCGTAGCGGATCGAGTAGCTCGTGGTTGCCGAGGCCGAGTTGCCGGCGGAGTCGACCGTGTCCACTCGGAAGACGTGCGTCCCCGGCGTCGTATCGATCGGCGTCGCGCGGCAACTGAGCCGCGAGCCGTCGACATCGTCGTGACAGGAGTAGGAGGGCGTAACCGTGTCGCCGACTAGGTAGGAAGCGCCGTCTGCGGGAGTGGTGATCGTGATCTGGGGCGGCGTCCGGTCGACCACCCGATAGGTGGCACTCGCCACACCATGATTCATGGCCGAGTCGAACGCATCGACGCTGAAGCTGTACGTGCCGGGGCGATCGGTCGGGAGCGGATACCCGTTCGGGTAGGTGCCGATGCAGCCGACGATCGCCGAACCACCCGGGCCGTCGTCGCATGAGTAGCTCGCATACAGCTGAGCGCCGACGGGGTATGCGGCGCCGGCCGCCGGCGTCGCGATCGTCGCGGTCGGCGGGATGACGTCGAAGACCGTGTAGGCGTGAGTGACGGTCGTCTCCGCGCCGAAGTAGTCGCGGGCGTGGACGCTGAAGGTATGAGGGCCGACGCTGCTCGTGTCGAGCCAGTCGCCGAGCCCAACGTCACCGTTGCAATCGATGACCGGCCAGCCGAGCGTCCCGGGAAAGCAGCCCCAGGCCGCCTGAACCTTTTGTCCCTGATAGAACCCCTCGCCTTCAGCGGGGCGGACCAGTTCGACCTGCGGTCCGGTCGGGTCCGAGGCAAGCGCGGGTGCTGCCAGGGCGAGTGCCCCCAGCGTGGCGAGGATCGAGAGAGCGAGCAAGATTCGCACGGGACGGACCTCCGGGTCTGGCGTGCCGCGCGCCGATTGCTGTTCTCGTGCAGAGTCGGCCGTTTCGGCTGATCATGCATCCCCCTTTTGGAGGACGAGCTTCTGCGTGTGCCGCCAGTTTCCCTAGCTTGACGCAGCCTCAGAGATGAGTCCGGCTGCGCACTCGATCGAAAGCGCGTCGGTATTGACGACGAGGTCGTAGTGGGTCGGCAGCTCCTCGCCGATGTCGTAGAAGCGCTTGAGGTAGTCGGCCCTGCCGGCATCTGAATCCTTGACGGCACGAGCAGCCCGCCCTTGATCGGGCCCGTCTGCGTCGGCGATCCGCGTTGCCCGGGTATCAGGCGAGGCCGTGACCAGGACGCGCAGGACCGCCGGACCGCTGCCGACTGCATACGAGGCAGCGTGCGCGACGATCACGGCCTTTCCGCGCGCCGCCGTCTGCTCGATCGTCTCGCGGATCAGTGCACGGATCTCGTCGCTGCTCACCTCGTCCCCGCCGCTGAGCGGAACGCCCCCGCCCATCGCCCACGTCTCGCCACCGCCTTGCGCGATTGCCTCGAGCAGTCGAGCGGCGCGGGACTTCCGTCGCTCCTCGCTTGCCACCTCCCCGGCGTCGACGCCGCCCTTGGCCGCCGCCCGAGCGACGATCTCCTCGTCGACGTAGAGGAAGCCGAGGCGATCGGCGACCAGTCGGCCGACGTCTTCGCCGCCCGCGCCCGTGGCGTGGGAGATGCATACGACTTCGCGGTCCACACAACCGAAGCTACGAAGCCGGACCGTCCGCGTCAAGCGCGACCGCCCGGCGCAGGATGATCGCGAAGCCCGTGTCGAACTTGGGGCGCGCCTCCCTCGGCAGGTGATCCCGCTGCCGCGCCCAGGCGACCGCGTGCGCGAACGCGCCCACGCGGGTCGCGAGGTAAAAGACGCCGGCGAGATCGCGGCCCCACGGCTCGAGGTATGCGTCCCGCAGCCGCGCGAACCACGGATCGCTCGGCGGCAATTTGTTGGTCTCCTCGAGGAACCTGAACGTAACGACGAGCGACGCGAACGGGTGAGAGATCGACGAGTCGCCCCAGTCGAGAATGCGCACCCGCTCGCCGTCCGTGTAGAGGTTCGCCATGTGAAGGTCGTCATGCTGGATGGTCGCCGGTACGTCGTTGGAGGCGAGCTCGTCGCACAGCTCCGTGAAGCGCGGCGCGAACCTCCTCAGCCGGTCGAGCTCGTCGTGGTCGATCGGCAGTTCGCGCTGCAGGAGCGCCTCGTAGCGCGCAGGCAGCGTCTCGATCCGCAGGTCGGGCACGCCGTTCGCCAGGTGGTCCTGCGCGTTTGCCGTCTCGCCGCGCTGGAGCTCGGCGTAGAGCGGCAACGCGGGGAGCCACGCCTCCGGGGGGTTGCCGAACGTGCCAACCGGCGTGCCCGCGTCCGCGAGGAGAAGCCAGGCGCGCTTCTCGTCGTGGCCGAGCACCTCGGCGACTCGGTCGGGCCAGCGAGTGAAGAGCCCGGCGGTCAGCCGGGGCTCGAATGCCTGTACCGGTGCGCACGCCTTGAACCAGGCGGCACCGTCGGCGAGCGGCACTCGGAGCACAGTCGACCACGGACGCTCGTGCGCGGTCTCGATCGCGCCAACCGGCTCGACATATGCGCGGATCCAGTCTTCGGCGGCGGCGAGCAGTGGCTCCGGCGCGAGCAATCAGGCCCCTTGGACGATCGTCGGCGAGGCCACGGCGATGAGCAAAGCAACCGCCTTCAGCCGTGCCGTCCGACTCTTGCGCGCCATGCGACGACCCTACGTGCCACGGCCATGACCTAGCGGCGACCCGGCGACTCGAGCTTCGAGCCCGGGTCAAGCGGCTCCGTGGGCGACGCACCTTCACTGGACACGGCTCGCCGCAGATGCGGAGAAGGCCCCTATCTGAGCGCGCCGTATCATCGAGCCGGTGGTAACTGAAGCCAGATTGGAGGAGACCGACTGGGGACTTGTGCCTGCCGGCGCAGGTTGGTTCGTGATGAACGTCCGTGACGCGCGTTGGTTCCACAAACCGGGCCAGGGCGACAGCGCACCGCTGACCGGCAGCGACGAGTTCGAGGCAGAGACGTACTTCCCGATGCTCGGGATGGCTATCCGCGTGGTGGGGCCAGGCGAGCCGACCGGGACGTACCACTGGGAGACCGAGCAGGAAGACTTCCTGGTGCTGTCCGGCGAGGGCCTGCTGATCGTCGAAGGCCAGGAGCGCAAGCTGCGGCAGTGGGACTTCGTCCACTGTCCGCCGGAAACGCGCCACGCGTTCGTGGGCGCTGGCGAAGGGCCGTGCGTGATCCTCGCCGCCTCGTCGCGGCAGTTCCAGAAGGACGGGCCCTGGGGGTACTACTGCGTCGACGAGACCGCGGCCAGATACAACGCCTCCTCGCCCGAGGAGACGCAGGACGGGGGCATCGCCTATGCGAGGTTCGCGCCGGAGCACGAGACGCGCTACCCCGGTGGCTTGCTCCCCGGCGACTAGCGTTTCCCCCGGAGCCCCGATGACCTACCAGCACCCCTTGGCGTATCTCCTCGGCCTCGAAGGCGCCTGACCGGCAGCTCCGTTCGGCCTGTGGCCGCTGCGGGTAGAAGGCTTGCGTGCGCCTGTACCCGGAACTGCCGGCACGCCGCTTCGCAACGATCGGCCACGATTTGCTGCTGCTGCTCCTGCTGGCGCTGCTCGCCTGGCTAGGCGTGAAGGTGCACGACACTGTCGACAAGCTCGCCGTACTCGGCAGCGGTGTGAAGAAGGTCGGGGAGTCAGTGCCGGTCGTGGGGGATCCGGTCGAGGACCTCGGTGCCAGCGGCGAGGATTCGGTTCACAATCTGGCCAACCTGCTCGGGCTGATCGTCTTCGGCGTTCCCGCGCTACTCATCCTGGGCCGACTCCTGCCAGACCGGATCTCGCAGATCCGCCGCATGACGGCGGCTGCGCGTGTCTTGAGCGCGGGAGACGACCCACAGCGACGACGTGTCCTCGCTCAGCGTGCAGCATTTTCGCTTCCGTACGGGCAGCTGCTCGCCTACACGCCCGACCCGTTGGGGGACCTCGCCGCCGAGCGGTACGACCCCCTCGTCGCCGCGGCGCTCGAGGACGCAGGGCTACGTGCGCGCAGTCTGTCTGAGCGGTAAGTAGGCGGAGCCGCCCCTGCGAGGAGCGGCGCGCACTGGGTCGCGCTACGACTTCCGCGCCGCCGCCTTGCCTCCCTTGCGGCCGGCGGCCTTCTTCTGAGCGGTCGTGCCGCCCTGTTTCGAATTCGACCGTGAGGACGAGCTCGAGCCCGACTTCTTGCCGCCACGGCTCGAGGCGCCCGGCGAGTTGGAGATCTTCGCCGCTCGCTCCTTCGACATCCCCTTTTCCTTCAGCTTCTCGTACTGCTTCTCGTTCTTGACGTTGGCGCGCTTGCTGGGCATCGACAACTCCCTTCGCTGAGGTCGTTCGACCGGGATGTTGCCGCCGGGGCTAGCGCTGAAACCGAGAGGTCAGGCGACCGCGAAGGCCGGCTGCGGAGCGTAGATCGAAATCAACGTCTCCGAGAGCTCGTGCTGGCGGGAGACGATCTCCCGGCGGTTTCGCTCGAGCGCCTGGGTCTCCGCACCCTCCGCACGAAGCGTCTGACGCTGCTCCACGAGCGCCGCGATGTCGCGCTCGAGAGTCTCGATGCGGGGATCCGGTTTCGCCATGACCACAGTTATGACGTGCGAGGGCGAACTCTTGCTGCACTGAAGCGTAAAAAGTGTGTAAGCGTGTGCAGGAGGGCGACCGAGGCCGCCCTCCTGGAATGGCCGCGGCCTACTTGGAGATCTCTTCGACGAGCTCGCCGGTCCGCGCGTCATCGCCGTGCTTGGCGACGTCCGCTTGTGCGACGACGCCGACGAGCCGGCCACCCTCCTCGACAACCGGAAGGCGTCGGACCTGGTGCTTCGCCATTAGCTGAAGCGCCTCGTCGAGATCCTGTTGCGGCTCGACGGTGACGAGCTTGGTCGAGGCAATGTCCGTCACCTTGGTCGACTCCGGATCCTTGCCTTCGGCAACGACGCGGATCGTGATGTCGCGATCGGTGACCGTGCCGACGAGCCGATTGTCCTCGACGATCGGGGCGAGGCCGACGTCCTCGTCACGCATCATCTTCGCCGCATAGGCGACCGACTTGTCCGTGTCGATCGAGCAGGGGTTCGAAGTCATCAGTTCCTGGACGCTCTTGGCCATCTTGATTCCTCCCTTTTTATGGGTTGGAAGTCTTACGGGTACCCGGCCGGCAAAGCACCCAAACGGCGACAATGCCGCCGTGAAAGGAACCGTCATCGAGGCGCGGATCCGCGAGCTCGCCCTCTCGCTACCCGAGACCTACGAGGACCGTCCCTGGGGCGATTTTCCGGTCTTCAAGGTCGGTGCCAACAAGGTTTTCGCGTGGCTCACGATCGAGCCGAAGGCCGTCCACGTGACGCTGAAGCTGACTGTCGAAGAACGCGAGGTCGCGCACCTGCTTCCGTACGTGAGCATCGCGCGCTACGTCGGCCGCTACGGCTGGGTCACGGCCACGGTGACCGACGAGGAGACGCTGGCCGCGGCGCTCGAATGGCTGCGCGAGAGCTACTGGCTGAAGGCGCCCGCCAAAGTGCGCGAAGCGGCCTGGAGTCAGTCGGCCTGAGGGTCGTCCCCCGCGTCACCGTCCGTCGCCTCCGGGTCGGGGATCGGCGACTCTTCCAGCTCGTCGTTCCGGTCGTCTTCCCGAGTCCCAGAAGTATCCTGCTCTGCCATGAAAGTCGTCCTTCCCGACTCCTCCGAACTTGAACTTCCCGATGGCGCGACCGGCCGCGACGCCGCCGCGGCAATCGGTCCCAAGCTCGCCGAGCAGGCGGTTCTCCTTCGTTCGGATGGCCGCGTGCAGGACCTCCGTCTGCCGTTGCAAGACGGCCAGAAGATCCAGATCCTGACCACGCGGGACAAGGACGATCCGGACGCGCTCAACGTCCTCCGGCATTCGACCGCGCACCTGCTTGCCGAGGCGGTCCGTCGGCTCTACCCGGGCGTCAAGATCGCGATCGGACCGCCGATCGAGAACGGTTTCTATTACGACTTCGAGTTCCCGGAGCCGATCTCGGAGTCCGATCTGGAGCGGATCGAGGCCGAGCTACGGAAGGAGCTCGCCGAGGGGCGCGAGTGGAACCGGCAAGAGGTCTCGCGCGAAGAGGCGCGGCGCCGCTTCGAGGCCGAGGACGAGCCGTACAAGGTCGAGCTCGTCGCCACGGCGGACGGCGACATCTCTCTCTACACCCAGGGGGAGTTCACTGATCTCTGTCGCGGGCCGCACCTGCAGAATTCGAAGCCGATCAAAGCGGTGAAGCTGACCGGCCTCGCGGGCGCCTACTGGCGCGGAGACGAGCACAACAAGCAGCTGACGCGGATCTACGGGACGGCGTTTTACGACCAGGCCGACCTGGACGCTTACATCGATCGGCTCGAGCAGGCGCGCGAGCGCGACCACCGGCGGTTGGGGACGCAACTCGACCTTTTCCACCTCTCCGACCACTCTCCGGGGTCGCCGTTCTGGCACCCGAAGGGCATGGTGATCTGGAACGAGCTCGAGGATCTGCGACGCCGCGAGAACGAGCGGCGCGGTTACCTCGAGGTGAAGACCCCTCTGCTCTACGACATCGACACCTACGTGACCTCGGGTCACTACGACAACTACGCCGAGAACATGTTCTTCGTCGAGCAGCACGAGGAAGAGAAACGCCTCGCGCTGAAGCCGATGAACTGTCCCGGCCACATGCTCTTGTTCGGCAGCCAGCTGCGCAGCTATCGCCAGCTACCGATGCGGTTCGCCGAGTCGTCGACGCTGCACCGCGACGAGCCGAGCGGCACCTTGCACGGCCTGCTCCGGGTCAAGCACATCACGCAGGACGACGCACATATCTTCTGCAGCCCGGAGCAGATCGAGGACGAGATCTTCGCTTGTCTCGACTACGCCTCGTCTCTCTACGACCTCTTTGGGATGGAGGCGCGCTTCGAGCTCTCGACGCGACCCGAGAAGAAGCTCGGCACCGACGAGGAGTGGGACTTCACGGAGAGCGCTTTGCGGAACGCGCTCGATCGGCGCGGAATCGAGTACCTCGTCCACGAGGGCGACGGCGCGTTCTACGGCCCCAAGGTCGACCTCCACATGACGGACGTGCTCGGCCGCTCTTGGCAGATGGGAACGATCCAGTTGGACTCCCAGATGCCGGCTCGGTTCGGCCTCACGTACATGGGCTCGGACAACCACGAGCACACGCCATATGTCATCCATCGCGCGCTGCTCGGCTCCCTCGAGCGCTTCATCGGCATCCTGATCGAGCACTACGGCGGCGAGTTCCCGTTCTGGCTCGCGCCGGTGCAGCTTCTCGTGCTGCCGGTCGGCGAGGATCATCGCGAAGCGGCTCGGGAGCTCGCCGGGAAGCTGCGCGAGGCCGGCCATCGCGTCGAGGTGGACGAACGCGACGACACGGTCGGCAAGCGGATCCGCGAGGCCGAGCTCGGGAAGATTCCCTACGTGATCGTCTATGGCGACCGCGAGTCGGACGACGCGCTTGCGATCCGCGAACGTCACGGGGCGCAGTCGACGAAAAGTCTTGACGAGCTTCTGCGCGACCTTGCTACCCTCTGAAGTCTGAAAAGTAGGAGCGGACCCGTTCCTCACCCTCAGGGCCGAGAGCTTCTGGAGGGTTCAACCGAGTCGAAAAGGACGAGGAAACGGGCCGCTGCACGCAGCGGTTTTGTCGTTCTAGAAGGAGGAGCTGGCAGCTTGGTGAGAAGTTCTTGAGGCCCCGGAGACGGTTCACAGCCGATCCGCCGCGGCCACCCCGGAACGAGGCGCTCAACGAGAACATCCGTGCTTCGAGGGTCCGGTTGATCGGCGAAGACGGCTCTCAGCTGGGGATCAAGACGAAAGACGAGGCACTCGAGATCGCGCGGAATCACGACCTCGATCTCGTTGTCGTCGCACAGCAGGCCGATCCGCCGGTCGCGCGGATCATGGATCACGGCAAGTACCGCTACGAGCAAGAGCAGAAAGCCAAGCTCGCACGGAAGCACCAGTCTCAGGTCAACGTCAAGGAGATCAAGTTCAGGCCCAAGATCGGGATCCACGACTACAACACCAAGAAGGGCCACGTCGAGCGCTTCCTCAACCAGCGCGCGAAGGTGAAGGTGACGATTATGTTCCGGGGCCGTGAAACGACCCATCCGGAGCGTGGGCGGGACCTGCTCGTGCGGCTTGCGGAGGACGTCAAGGAGATCGGCCAGGTCGAGCAGCAACCGCTCCTCGACGGGCGAAACATGACGATGCTGCTCGGGCCTACGAAGAACGCGGGAGTGACGAAAACAGATGCCGAAAATCAAGAGACAGAGCGCCGCCAAGAAGCGGTTCAAGGTGACCGGAACGGGCAAGCTGATGCGCCGGCGAGCGATGAAGAGCCACCTGCTCGAGAAGAAGTCGCGCAAGAAGAAGCGGAGCTTCCGCAAGGACGCGCCGCTTCATAAGTCGAACGTCGACTCGGTCAAGAAGCTGCTGGGGATGAGGTAGAGCCGTGCCCCGCGTCAAGCGATCGGTTCACGCGCGCAAGAAGCGCCGCAAGGTGCTCGAGCAAGCGCGCGGCTACTGGGGACTGAAGCACTCGAGCTACCGGCAGGCGAAGGAGCAGGTCGAGCACTCGCTCGCCTATGCGTATCGCGACCGGAAGAACCGCAAGCGCGAATTTCGGCGCCTCTGGATCCTCCGGATCAACGCGGCGGCGCGGCAGAACGGGCTCTCCTACAACCAGTTCATCGCGGGCTGCCGCAAGGCGGAGATCGGTCTGGACCGGAAGGTGCTGGCGGATCTGGCCGTGTCGGATCCCGACGCCTTCGCGGCGATCGCCGAGCAGGCGAAGTCGGCGCTCGCCAGCTGAACGCTAGGCGCGAGGTCTTTCTCCACCAGGCCGAATCGTCGGCGCCCCGCTCGCCTTTGTATGCGGAGCTCTGCCGTCGGTTTGCCGACGACCCGCTCGTCGATGCGCTCGTCGGCCCTGATCCCGCCTGGGACGCGCCGCTCCGGCTGCTCGGCGGATTGCACGCTCTCGTCCTGAGCTGCCGCGCTTCTTGGGACGACGTCGACGCGGCACTCAAGCAGCATGCGGATTTCCTTGCTTGGGCGGTTGCCGAGCGCCCTGTTCAGACGAACGAGGTCCAGCGGTGCTGGGTACTGCTGCCTTGCTTCCTGGAGCTCGTCAGGCGGAGCGGCTGCGACGAGCTCGATCTCGTCGAGCTCGGGCCGAGCGCGGGGCTGAACCTCGTCTGGGATCGGTACCGCTACGTCTACAACGCCGGCGAATGGGGGCCGGCCGCCGCCGGGTTGGAGCTGCGCGGCGAGGAGCGCCGGTCCGTTCCGGACGAGCTCTTGCGCGAGCGGCCGCGAATCGGGCGTCGTGTCGGCATCGATCTCGCTCCCGTCGACGTGACGACCGAGGAAGGCGCGCTGCTGCTGAAGTCGTTCGTCTGGGCCGACCAGACGGAACGACTCGAACTGCTCGACCGGGCGATCGAGACGCTGCGCGCGGATCCACCGCAGCTCCTTTCGGGCGATATCGCGGCCGAGCTGCCGCGAGTTCTCGCCGAAAGGCGGGACGGCCCTCTCACCGTCGTCTGGCAGACGGCTGCGCTCGGGTACCTGTCGGACGAGGGTCGCGAAGGCGTGCGCGCCGCGCTCGAGACCGCTGGGCGCGAGACGCCGCTGGGATGGGTCTCCGGAGGCCGGTCGAAGCGGTCGGAGCAGGAGTGGGCGATGAAGGTCCGGCTATGGCCGGGCGGCGATCGCAAGGCCGTCGCGTACGCCGACTGGCACGGCGGCTGGTTGGAGTGGGTCGCGTGATCACGTCGGCGCAGAATCAGACGCTGAAGCTCGTGCGCAAGCTTCATTCACGACGTTGGCGCGACAAGCTCGGGCTGTTCGTGGCCGAGGGCGAGGATCTCGTCGACGCGGCGCTCGAGGCGGGTCTCGACCCAGTCGAAGTCCTCGTTGCGGGCGAGAATGTGACGCCGGAGTTGCTCGCCGACGTCTCGACCCTGCCGCATCCGGCTCGTGCGATCGCGGTCTTTCGACGGGACGATCTGCCGGCTTTCGAGCAGCGGCCCGTTGCGCTTTGTCTTTGGCGCGTCGGTGATCCGGGGAACGTCGGGACGCTGATCCGGGCCGCAGACGCGTTCGGCGCGTCGCTCGAGCTGTCGCCGGGCTGCGCCGATCCGACCGGGCCCAAGGCGCTGCGAGCGTCTGCGGGGGCTGTCTTTCGGGTGCCGCTCGGCGAGGCGGCCGGGCAGCGGATCGGGCTCGTCGCTCATGGTGGTCAGCCGCTTCGCGAGCTCGAGCTCGGCGGTTCGATCGTTTTCGTGGTCGGCTCGGAGCGTGAAGGTTTGCCCGAAGCCGTGCTCGCGGATTGCGACGCCGTGGCGACGATTCCGACCCGCGGGCCGGCCGAATCTCTGAACGTCGCCGCGGCGGGAGCGATCGCGCTCTACGAGTGGAGCCGCCGCCGTGGCTAGACTCGTTGATTGATGGCCAACGTTGTCGGTGTCTTCACCTCACCTGCCCGCAAGAGCGGACGCTCCGAACGGCATGACCGGCGGCAGGCGATCGCCGGGGTCGGTTTAGATGGCTGCGC
>Ga0307277_10000631_pt1 | contig 13288 bp, 10 predicted proteins | sample ER_DNA_116_FD_194473 | JGI IMG/M metagenome (GOLD analysis project Ga0307277, IMG submission 194473) | Bulk soil microbial communities from the East River watershed near Crested Butte, Colorado, United States - ER_DNA_116 | ecosystem: Environmental > Terrestrial > Soil > Floodplain | place...
CGTGCGCCAGTCGATCGCTTACGCGGAGTCCTCCGAGCGCGCGATCTCGATCCTCGAGCACCGTCCCGACCTCGGCGAGGACTACGTGCGTCTGGCCGACGAGATCCTCGGGCGCGTGGGGCTGACCGCCGCGCGCGAGCGCGTGCGCGCGCAGTTCAACGGCTCGCGCTAGAGCTCACGCACGTCCGGGCGCGACGCGTTCGCGGCGACCCGAACAGCATCACCGAGGGGAAGCGAACGCAGCCCTCGCGATTGCGCGTCAGGCGCGAACTGCTGTCGATTGGTCCCGGTTTCCGGGCCTGATCTGCAGCGGTTCGCGCCTCAGAGCTCGCGCACGTCGGCGCCCTGGGGCTCGAAGGGCACGCGCATGACCTGTGCCCAGCCCTCGGCCTCGCGGCGCAGGGCCTCGACGACGCCGGCGGTGGCCTCGTAGTGGCACCACACGAGGACGGTCGGGCCGGCGCCCGAGATCGTCGCCCCCAGTGCGCCGAGTGAGCGCGCGCGGCGGACGAGCTCCATAGAGCGCGGGTAGAGGTGCTCGCGGCGCGGCTGGTGCAGGCGGTCCTCGAGCCCGCGGGCGACGAGGTCCCAGTCTCCGCGGGCGAGGCCGAGCACGAGCAGCGCGCCGTGGGCGGTGTTGAAGACCGCGTCGGCCATCGGGACCTCGGCGGGCAGCGCCGCGCGCGCGGTCTTCGTACGGACCGCCGAGCGCGGCACGACGACCACGGCCTCGAGGCCGGCGGGCGGGTCGAACCGGGTCGCCTCACCGTCGGCGCAGATGGCGAAGCCGCCGTGCAGGGCGGCCGCGACGTTGTCGGGGTGGCCCTCGAGCTCGGTGGCCAGGGCGAGCACGTCGGCGTCGAGCTCGAAGAGGTGGTCGGCGGCCATCAGTCCCGCGACGTAGGCGGCGGCGCTCGACCCGAGGCCTCCGCTGAGCGGGATCTTCGACTCGATGCGAAAGGTGAAGGCGTCGGGCTCGGCGAGCCGGGCGAAGCCGCGGACGGCCAGGTTGCGCCGATCGCGGGCGATCTTGAGGTCGGTGTGGACCCCGAAGCGCCCGGTCTCCTCGACCTCGAGCTCCATGTGCAGCGCGAGCGCGCACGCGAAGGTGTCGAACCCGGGGCCGAGGTTCGCGCTCGAGGCGGGCACGCGGACGAGACGGCGACGGCGCATCGAGGCGGGACCCTAACGCCGGCCGCCGAGCTCCCGGTCCACGGCGGCGTAGACTCGCTCCGTGGGAGGGCGCGGGAGCTGACCGAGCGGGTCACGAGTCCGGAGTTCGTGGGGCGCGAGCGCGAGCTCGCGGGCCTCACCGCGGCGTTCGAGCGCGCGGCCGATCGCCGGCCGGCTGTGGCGCTCGTGGCCGGCGAGTCGGGCGTCGGCAAGACCCGCCTGGTCGCCGAGCTCGGGGCCCGCGCCCGCGCCCAGGGCGCGCGCGTCCTCACCGGCGACTGCGTCGACCTCGGCGATGGCGAGCTGGCCTTCGCGCCGATCGTCAGCGCCCTACGGGGGCTGAGCGCCGACGAGCTGGGCGGGGGCGCGGTCGGCCTCGCGCCGCTCCTTCCGCAGCTCGACGCCCCCGCCGCCGAGACGCCGCCGTCGCAGGGGCGCGTGTTCGAGCTGCTGCTCGCGCTGCTGGGGCGCCTGGCCGAGGCGCAGCCGCTCGTGCTCGTCTTCGAGGACGTCCACTGGGCCGACCGCTCCTCGCGCGACTTCCTGTCCTTCTTCGTGCGCAACGCCCGCCAGCAGCGCATCCTGCTCCTCGCGACCTACCGCACCGACGAGCTGCACCGCCGTCATCCCCTGCGGGCGCTCGTGGCCGAGGCCGAGCGTGCCCCGATCGTCGAGCGCGTGGCGCTCGAGCGCTTCACGCGCGAGGAGATGGTGGCGCAGCTGACCGGGATCCTCGGCCGCCGCCCCGAGGCGCGCCTGGTCGACGAGCTCTTCGCCCGCGCCGAGGGCAACCCGTTCTTCACCGAGGAGCTGGCGGCCGCCGCCGGCGGCGAGCGCCTGCCGGCCAACCTGGCCGACGCGCTCATGCTGCGCGTCGAGTCCCTGAGCGCCCCCGCGCAGGCCGTGCTGCGCCTGGCGGCCGTGGCCGGCCCGCGGGTGAGCCACGGGCTGCTCGAGCGCGCCGCAGGGATCGAACCCGACGAGCTCGTGGCCGGCCTGCGCGAGGCGGTGGCCCACAACCTCATCGTCATCGAGCCGGAGACCGGCGCCTATGGCTTCCGCCACGCGCTCATGCGCGAGGCGCTGGCCGACGACCTGCTGCCCGGCGAGCGCGGCCCGTTGCACGCGTCGCTGGCCCGCGCCCTGGAGGCCGATCCCGGGCTGTCGGTCTCCCCCAGCGGCGTCACCGCCGAGCTCGCCTTCCACTGGTTCGCCGCCCACAACCTGCCGGCGGCGTTCTCGGCCTCGGCCCTGGCGGGCGCCGAGGCCATGCGGCTCGCCGCCTTCGCCGAGGCCAACGCCCACTACGAGCGCGCGATCGAGCTCTGGGACGGTGTGCCCGAGGACGTGCGCGCCGCCGGGCCGAGTCTCGTCGAGCTCATCCGCAGCGCCGCGGAGGCCGCTCACCTCGCGGGCGAGGACGACCGGGCGGCGGCCCTGACGCGCCGCGCGCTGACGCTGGTCGATGCCGACGCCGACCCGATGACCGCGGCGCTGGTCACCGAGCGCCTCGCGCGCTACCTGTGGATCAGCGGCAACTCGCTCGAGGGTCTCGAGACCTGCCGCGCCGCCGTGGCGCTGCTGCCGGACGAGGGCGACCCGGCGGCCCGCGCCCGCGTCCTCGCCTCGGAGGGCCACCTGCTCATGCTCCTGGGGCGCGGCATCGAGTCGCTTCCGGTGTGTGAGGCGGCGCTCGCCATCGCGCGCAGCGCCGGTGCCCGCCGCGAGGAGGGCAGCATCCTCGCCACCATGTGCGCCGCCACGAGCGCCGCGGGCGCGCTCGACGACGGGATCGCGTACGGCCAGGAGGCGCTGCGCATCGGCGAGGAGCGCCGCGACGCCGAGGAGGTGGCGCGGGCCTATGTCAACCTCGGCGAGACGCTCGACCGGGCCGGGCGCGTCGCCGAGGCGGCGCAGCTGGCCGGCAACGGCGAGGCGGTGGCGATCGAGCAGGGCATCAGCGCGATCGCCGCGCTGCTGGCCAGCGACGCAGCGGTGCGCCTGGTCCGGCTGGGGCGCTGGGACGACGCCGATCTTGCCATCGCGAGAGCCCTCGACGTGGCCGTGGGCGGGGTGCATGCCGCCGCTGCGCTGGCCGCGCGCGGGCTGCTCGACGTCCTGCGCGGCCGCTTCGACGACGTCGCCGACACCGTGGAGGAGGCGCAGCGCGCGCAGGTCAACGCGCTCGGGTCGATGTGGACAGGACCGGCGACCATCGTGGCCGCCGAGCTGGCGCTGTGGCGCGGCGACCCGGCCGCGGCCCGTGACGAGGTCGAGACCATGCTCGCCGGCGTCGATCCGGCGGACACGGATCCCTTCTATCTGACCCCCGTGTACGCGATCGGCGCGCGCGCCGGGGCGGACCTGGCCGTCGCCGCGCGGGCCACCGGCGACGCGGAGGCCGAGCGCGCCGCCTGCGCGCTGGCCGACACGTTCGTGGAGCGCGCGCGCCACGTCGCGCGCCCCGAAGCCTTCCCGGCCGGACACTGCCCGCCCGAGGCGGTGCTCAACGTGGGGGCGGTCGAGGCCGAGCGGGCGCGCGCCCGCGGCAGCGGCGCGGCCGCCGCGTGGAGCGACCTGGCTGAGGGCTGGGACGCGTTCGGCATGCCCTACGCCGCCGCGTATGCGCGGTGGCGCCTGGCGGAGGCGCTGCTGGCCGAGGGCGGCGCCCGCGCCGACGCCCAGTCCGCGCTGGCCGCGGCCCACGCCGTCGCCATGCACCTGCGCGCCCGCCCGCTCGCCGCTGAGCTCGAGGCGCTCGCCCGACGGGCGCGGCTGTCGCTGCAGACCGGTGCGGAGCCGACCGTCGTCTCGGACGGCGACGGCGCCGCGGAGCGCGTCGGCCTCACCGCGCGCGAGCTCGAGGTCCTGCGCCTGGTGGCCAAGGGCGAGACCAATCGCTCGATCGGCCAGGCCCTCTACATCAGCGAGAAGACCGTCAGCGTGCACATCTCGCGGATCCTGGCCAAGCTCGACGCGCGTGGCCGCGTCGAGGCGGCGGGGCTGGCCCTGCGCCTCGGCCTCCTGGACGAGGAGCCCGAGGCGGCGGTCGAGCAGAGGTCCTAGGCCGCGGCGGGCACCGGCGCCGGTGCGGCGACGGGCTCGGGGCGGCGCAGCAGGGTCAGCGCGTAGAGGGCGGTGACGGCGCCCAGGGCGACGAAGGCCCCGCGCAGGCCGAAGAGCGCGGCGAGCGGCGCGGCGACGAGCGAGCCGGCGACGATGCCGGCCAGGGCGGCCGGGTAGGCGAAGCCGTAGGCGCGGGCGAAGACGTCCTCGGGCAGCACGCGCTGCAGCCCCGTGTCGGCCATGACCTCGACGACGATCGAGCACGCGCCCGAGACGAGGCCGAGGACGAGGGCCACGCCGATGCCGAGCGGGCCGCCGAGGAGCACGGTGCAGGAGCCGAGCACGGCGAGTGACCCGATGAGCGCGGCGCGGGTGCGCCCGCTCGCGGCGGCGCGGCCGGCCACGCCGGCGCCGAGGACGCCGCCGAGCCCGAAGCTGGCGAGCAGGTAGCCGTAGCCGTGGTCGCCCAGGCCGAGCTCGCGGCTGAGGAGCAGCAGCAGGACGGTCTCGGCGCCGTAGACGGCGCTGCACATCACGTCGGCGCCGACGAGGCGCAGCGCGACGGGCTGGCGCAGCAGGGCGCGAGCGCCGGCGCGCAGCTCGCGCACGACGTTCGGCGCCTGCTCGGGCTCCCCGCCGGGCGCGAAGACCGGACCGGCCGGCAGCGAGGCGACGGCCAGGGCGGAGAGCGCGAAGGTGGCGCCGTTGAGCGCGAAGGCAAGGCTCGGCGAGCCGACCAGCAGCAGCAGCGCACCGAAGCCCGGCCCGGCCACGATGCAGATCTGCCCGATGGCAGAGCGCGCGGCGTTGGCGGCGGGGAGGTCGGCGTCGTCGACCAGGCGCGGCGTGCTGGCCGCCACGCACGGCATGTAGGCGCTCGAGGCGGCCGTCGAGAGCGCGGCGATGACCGGAGCGAGGACGATGGGCAGACCGGTCGCCGCCACGGCGGCCAGCGCGAGCATGAGGCCCAGGCGGATCGCGTCGGAGGCGATCATGATCCGCCGGCGGTCGTAGCGGTCGGCGAGGACGCCGCCCAGCGGCCCGCAGACGACGATCGGCAGGATGCGCGCGGCGGTCGTGATGCCGAGCCATGCGGACGAGTGGGTGCGCTCGTACACGAAGGCCAGGAGCGCGAGGTTGTAGAGCCAGTCGCCGGCCTGCGAGACGGCCAGGCTGACGAGGAGGCGGCGGAAGCGGGGATACCGGCGAGCAACGTTCATGGCCGCCGAGTCTGCGCCTGAGGGCCGTGGGCGCACATCGGAGGGCCGCGTCGCCCTCGAGGCGAGATCCCTCATATCCGCCGCCGGGATCCTTACCCCGGTCCGCACGGACCCCTCAGCGCGAGAGCGGACCGCCCTCACCGAGCGCCGCTTGCCGGGCGCGCACTACGCGGTCGAGGGCGGCGGCCACTAGCTCAGGGGCTTGCCGATCTCCCAGTGATGGCCGAACTGGTCCTCGATGTGACCCAGCAGCCAGCCGTGCTGTGCCTCCGCGGCGTACACCTGCCTCGCGCCCAGGGCGACGGCCCGGTCGATGACGGCCTGCGGTTCGTCGACGACGAGCAGCAGCTTGACCGTGGCGCCGCCCAGGGTCTCGGGGCTGAAGGCCCCATGCTCGGGCGACTCGTCGGCGACCCAGAACGAGGAGTCGCCGACCGCCAGCTGGGCCACGACCGACTCATGCTCGTCGGTGCCGCCCACGCGGTGGACCTCGACCGCGCCGAAGGCCGCCTTGTAGAACTCGACGGCCTCGCGGCCGCGGCGCACGGCGAGCTGCGCCTGGACGCTCATCGCGCGGGCTCGGCGACCTGCACGTCGCAGTCGACCGCCGCCAGGTCGGCCAGGATCGACGGGTCGGCGCTGGCGTCGGTGACGACGAGGCTGACCTCGGACAGGTCGCAGATCTTCGCCACCTCGACCTCGCCGAGCTTCGAGCCGTCGGCGACGACGACCGGGCGGCGCGCCGAGAGCAGCATCGCGCGCTTGACCTCGGCCTCGGGCAGGTTGACGTTGGTCACCCCGCCGGCGCCGTCGACGCCGTTGCAGCCGATGAAGGCGATCGACGCGTTGAGGCCGTCGAGCAGGACGGTGCCCAGCGGGTTGACGAGCGAGTGCTGCAGCGGGCGCAGCGTCCCGCCGGTGACGACGACCGAGATCCGCGGCCAAGCGGGCTCGAGCACGAGGGCGACGGTCAGGCCGTTGGTGACCACCGTGACGTCGCGCAGGTCGGCGCGCGCCACGAGGGCCCGCGCGATCGCCGTCGTGGTGGTGCCGACGTCGAGCAGGACGGTGTCGCCGTCGGCCACGAGCGCCGCCGCGCAGCGGCCGATGGCTGCCTTCTCGCTGGCCAGGTCGTGCTCGGCGACCTCGAAGGGCTGTTCGGAGCGCTGGATGCCGGGCGGCATCGCGCCGCCGCGGATGCGCCGCACGCGCCCGTGGGACTCGAGCGACTGCAGGTCGGTGCGGACGGTCACCGTCGAGACGCCGAAGCGGGCCGACAGGTCGCTGACGCGCACGAAGCCCTGCTCCTCCACGAGGGCGGTGATGCGCTCCTGGCGCACCTCGGCGGGCTCCGGGCCCGCGGGACTCTCGGCCACGGGCCGCACGCTAGTGGAGTGGGACGCCCGGGACCTCCAGCTCGCTGATGGCCAGGAAGCCGTCGCCGGCCTTCGGGTGCGCGCTCGTCAGGTCGAGGCGCAGCCGGGTGGTCGAGACCGGGTCGAAGGTGACCACGGTGGGCTGCCCCGACGCGGTCGCCAACTGGACGTGCGGGTTGCTCACCGCCGCCCAGCGCGTGCCGTCCCAGTAGCGCACACCGATGTCGGCCGGCAGCGCGTGGGTCGCATCGATCGTGAAGGCCGCGCGGACGCTCGAGACCGACTGCGCGCCCGCCCATGCGACAGAGACCCACTCGCGCGGGTGCGCGAGGCTGAACGACGGCAGCAGGGCGGTCGCGGCCTTCAGGTAGTAGTTCGACCACGCCGTGGCCGGATCGCCATCGATCATGGCGGCCGGCAGCGTGTCGGGCTTGCCCGAGTAGCTCGCGTCGGCGCTCGGGCCGCTCGGCGGGGGCGGCGGGCCGCCCGCGTGGCCGTCGCCCACGTAGGCGCGGGCGGGGCCCTGATGGCGCTCCGTCGCACCGTGCGCGCGCGCGGCGAAGATCGTCGAGCGCGCCGGCGCGAGGGCGTCGGCCGTCGCGGTCACCGTGATCGGCCCGGGCCGGTCACCGGAGGCGACGATGGCCAGCGCCTTGCCGTTGAACGCCTGGCGCGTCGAGGCCTTGTAGTTCTCGGCGTCCTCCTCGCGGCCGTTGTCGAGGCCGACGAGGCGCCCCGCGCCGCGGACGTCGAAGGAGATCGCGTTGTCCGCGCCGGGGACGAGCACGCCGTGAGCGTCGACGACGTCGGTCGTGAAGTACGACAGCGAGCGCCCATCGGCGGCGATGGTCCGCTTGTCCGGCGTCAGCCTGACGGCCGCGGGCGGCCCGGCGGTGTCGACCTCGTCGCGGGCGACCTGGTGGCCGTCACGGCTGGCGACGGCGACGAGCTTGCCGGGCGCGAACGGCACGTCCCAGGTCAGGTGCAGCTTGCCGGCGCTGCCGTTGGGGCTCGTGTAGCTGCCCGGGTACGGGCCGGAGGTGACGGTCTTGTCGTCGCCGGTCGCCTCGGTCGTCTCGAGGTAGGGCCGGCCGTCGACCGTTGTCTTGTGGTCGAAGCGCCGGACGCCGAGGGAGTGGCCGTTGAGGAACAGCTCGACGGTGTCGACGTTGGCGTAGGCCCACACCTGGACCGGCTCGCCGGGCTCGTGGTCGGTCCAGTTCATCGGCAGCAGGTGGACCATCGGGTCGTTCGTCCACTGGCTGCGGAAGAGCCAGTACATGTCCTTCGGGAAGCCCGCCGTGTCGACCGCGCCGAAGAACGACGCCTTGACCGGGAACACGTTGTATGGCGTCGGCTCGCCGATGTAGTCGGTGCCCGACCACAGGAACTGGCCCTGGAAGTACTTGCGGTCGCGGTCCTTCTTCAGGCCGTACTCGCCACTCATCGTCCACGAGGCCAGGTTGTTGTCATAGGAGGACGTCGCGCGCTTGCCCGGCGTGTAGTTCTCGCCGGTGTTGAGCTGGTCGGGGTCCTGGTAGACGCCGCGCGTCGACGTCTCCGACGAGGACTCGGACTCGAAGAGGAAGATGTTGGGGTACTTGGCGTGCAGCGCGTCGACCGACGCCGCGGTGTTGTAGTTCAGCCCGAGGCCGTCGAGCTGGCCGAGGATCAGGTCGGCGCCCGAGCCGGTGGCCGGGACGCTGCGGTACTTGTCCGAGCCGATGACGATCGGGCGCGTCGCGTCGATCGCCTTGACGTCGGCGACCAGGCGCTTGGCGATCGGCAGGCCGACGGTGGCCGAGGTCGAGTCGGGGATCTCGTTGCCGATCGACCACAGCACGACGGCCGGCGAGTTCTTCGCGGCGTTGACCATCTCGCTGATGTCGCGGTCGCTGTTGGCGTCGAAGAAGCGCCCGTAGTCGTACTGGCGCTTGGGCGTGCGCCAGGTGTCGAAGGCCTCGACCATCATCACGATGCCGAGCTCCTGGCACACCTCGATCATCTCCGGCGAGGGCGGGTTGTGCGAGGTGCGAAAGGCGTTGACGCCCATGCTCTTCATCGTGCGCATCTGGCGCATGAGCGCGTCCTTGTTGACCGCCGCGCCGAGGGCTCCCTCGTCGTGGTGCAGGTCGACGCCCTGGAGCTTCATGGAGTGCCCGTTGAGCGAGAACCCCTGTGCCGGGTCGAAGTGAAACCACCGCACGCCGAAGCTCGTCGTCGTGCGGTCGACGGTGCGCCGGCCCTGGCGCACCTCGGTCGTCAGCGTGTAGAGGTAGGGATCGTCGGTCGACCACAGGTGCGGGTGGGCCAGGCGCAGGTCGCTCGTGGCCGTGCCGTCCTGCGGGGTCGCCGGGCGGGCGCCCGCGACGGTCCGCCCGCGGGCGTCCCGGACGCTGGTGACGACGCTCGTGGCGCCGGTCGCGCCGGCGACGTCGGTGCGGACGTGCACCTTCGCGAAGCCCTGCTGGAAGGTGCTCTCGACGTCGGGCGTGGTCACGAAGGTCCCGTGGCGCGCGACGTGCACCGGGTCGGTGACCACGAGGTGGACGTTGCGGTAGATGCCGCTGCCCGAGTACCAGCGGCTGCTGGGGAGCTTGTTGCGGACCTCGACGGCGACGACGTTCTTCGTGTGGCCATCGGCGTGCGCGTCCCCGAGGTCGACCGCGAAGCCGGTGTAGCCGTACGGGTGGCTGGCGACCTGCTTGCCGTTGAGGAAGACGACGGAGTCCATGTAGACGCCGTCGAACTCGAGCGAGACGCTCTTGTCCGCGGCCGAGCGCGGGAGCGTGAAGGTCTTGCGGTACCAGCCCAGGCCGCCCTGGAAGTAGCCCGTGTCGCTGGTCGTGCCCTCGGGCGTCGGGTCGAGCTCGATGCTCCAGTCATGCGGGAGGTCGACGGTGCGCCACGGGCCGTCGTCGTAGGCGGGGTCGGCGGCGTTGGCGTAGGCGCCGGTGGGATCGGTGATGTCCGTGCGGTTGACGAGCGCGAACTTCCAGCCGCGGTCGAAGTCGCTGCTGCGCTGCGTGGAGCCGTGATGGGCGCCCTGGTGGGCGCCGGCCGCTGGGGCGAGCGCCCCGATCAGCGCGCACGCGAAGACGAACGACAGCACCCACCGGCCGCGACCCCTCATGACCCTCTCCTCCCGCAGAACGAAAGCCTTCGAAAGCAAACGACAGAGACTGAAGGCGGTGTGCCCACGCCCGGCGGCCTTGAAACCAGGCATGACGGCTATCGTCGGCAGCCATGGCGCGGTCGCCCACGCCCGAGGCGCACAGCGTCAGTCGCGAGCTCGAAGGCTGGCTGCAGAGCGACGGCGAGAAGACCCTCGGGAGCCTCGTCGAGCTCTTCGAGGAGAAGAGCTTCGCGATCCTCTTCGTCCTCCTGCTCGGTGTCCCCGCGCTGCCGCTGCCGACCGGCGGCGCCACGCACGTCTTCGAGATCATCGCGGTGCTGCTCGCCGTGCAGCTCATCGCCGGACGCGACCACATCTGGCTGCCCGAGCGATGGCGCAGATTGGAGCTGGCGGGCCCGCGCCAGCGGCGCTTCATCGCGGGCCTCATGAAGATGATCCGCCGGCTCGAGCGCATCTCGCGGCCGCGCCTGCGCTTCCTCTTCGATCACCGGCTGAGCAACATCGTCTTCGGCCTCCTGGTCATCGCGGGGTGCACGGGCGCCTTCCTCGCTCCGCCCTTCACGGGACTCGACACGCTGCCGGCGCTCGGCGTCGTCCTGCTCTCGCTGGGGGTGCTGCTCGAGGACTTCCTCCTGGTGGTGCTGGGCGTCGCCGTGGGCATCGCCGGGGTGTTCCTGGAGATCGTGCTCGGCAAGGCCGCGGTCAAGGGCGTCGGCAGCCTGTTCTGAGCACGCCTCTGCTAGGGATCAGGGGGTGAGCGAGCCGATACGAGTGACGGTGTGGGGCGAGAACGTGCACGAGCGCGAGGAGGAGCACGTGCGCGCGCTGTACCCCGACGGGATGCACGCAGCGATCGCCTCGAGCCTGACCGTGCTGCTCGGCGACCGCGTGTCGGTGCGCACGGCAACGCTCGACGAACCGCAGCACGGCCTGACGGATGCCGTGCTCGCGCAGACCGACGTGCTGACCTGGTGGGGCCACACCGCGCACGACCGGGTCGACGACGGCATCGTCGATCGCGTCCACGCCGCGGTGCTCGGCGGGGTGGGGCTCCTCGCCCTGCACTCCGCGCACTACTCGAAGATCTTCCAGCGCCTGCTCGGGACCTCCTGCAGCCTGCGCTGGCGCAACGACGGCGAGCGCGAGCTGGTGTGGACGGTCGACCCCGCGCACCCGATCGCCGCCGGCGTCCCGCACCCGATCGTCATCGACGCGCACGAGATGTACGGCGAGCACTTCGACATCCCGGCGCCCGACGAGCTCGTCTTCGTCAGCTCGTTCGCGGGCGGCGAGGTGTTCCGCGGCGGCTGCTGCTTTCGGCGCGGGGCCGGGCGGATCTTCTACTTCAGCCCCGGCGACCAGGACTATCCGATCTACCACCAGCCCGACGTGCAGCGCGTCATCGCCAACGCCGTCGAGTGGGCCGCGCCCGGTCCCGAGGTCCCGCGCGCCGTTCCCGACAGCCCGATGGCGCCCCGCGACTGGTTCGCATGACCGCTCCCCTCCGCGTCGGCGTCGTCGGCCTCGGCTGGGCCGGCCAGCAGCACCTCGCCGCCTATGACTCCCACCCGGACACGGAGATCGTCGCGCTCGCCGGCCTCGAGGACGCGCCGCGCGAGAAGCTCGCCACGAAGTACGCGATCGAGCACGCGGTCGCGGGCTGGAACGACCTGCTGAAGGTCGAAGGCCTCGATGCGGTCAGCGTCTGCGTCCCGACCTTCCTGCACGCCCCGATCGCGATCGCCGCCCTGAAGCGCGGTGCCCACGTGCTCTCCGAGAAGCCGATGGCGCTCAACGGGCCCGAGGCCGCGCGCATGGTGAGGGCCGCCCGCAAAGCGGACCGCGTGCTCGACGTCGCCTTCAACCACCGCCAGCGCGGCGACATCCAGAAGCTCAAGGCCCTGATCGACGAGGGCCGGCTCGGGCGGCCCTACTACGCAAAGGCCTGGTGGCTGCGCCGGACCGGCATCCCGACTGTGGGCAGCTGGTTCACGCGCGCCGAGCTCGCCGGGGGCGGGCCTCTGGTCGACATCGGCGTGCACGTCCTCGACTACTCGCTCTTCCTCCTCGGCAACCCCGAGGTCGTCGCCGTCAGCGCCTCGACCTACGACCTCCTCGCCACAGCCGGGTTCGGCTCCAACGCCAGCTACTCCGGCAAGACCGGGGCCGCCGACGGCGACGCACCGCACTTCGACGTCGAGGACCTCGCCTCGGTCTTCATGCGCCTGGCCGACGGAGGCACGCTGCTCGTCGAAGCCAGCTGGGCTGCCCACCGCCGCGACGGAGACGAGTTCGGCATCACCCTCTACGGCACGGACGGAGGGGCCGAGCTCATCGTCGACGACTACGCGCCGAAGGGCGATCTGCAGGTCTTCGGCGACGACGGCGGCCAGGCGGTCGCCACCCGCGTGCCCGTCAAGCGCGGCCGTGCGCACAAGGCGGTCATCGAGCAGTTCGTGGACAAGATCCGCGCCGGCGACTGGCGGCGATACGACGGGTCGGGCGCCGCCGCCCTCGCCCGCGTCGTGGACGCGTGCTACCTCTCGGCCGCCGAGCAGCGCGAGGTCCGGCTCAACCCCTAGCGAGGCTCACCGGCGCCGAGACGCCTGTCTAGCCGTCCTGCGTCTGGCGCGTCGGATACGCCTGGACGAGGAACTCTCGGAGCAGCTCATCGCGCTGCTCCTCGGAGCTCTCCTCGCACTGCGTCAGGAGGGTGATGAGCTGATCGGCGCTGGGCGGCTGCATCGTGCTGTCCTTCGGGAACCGGGGGCTGGGAATTCGCCCACAGTGCCGACCCGGTGGCACGGGAACATCAGTGGTGCCACGACCCTCGTCTTCGGGTCTTCCGCACCCTGAACGCGTCAGACTCATACGCTTGCCAGATGGACGGCTATGGCAAGCGCGCCGATCTCATCGTGCACGAGCGCGAGCCGTTCAACGCCGAGACCGGGCTCGCCGCCCTGGACGAGGGTCCCCTGACCGCGACCGACGCCTTCTACGTGCGCGGCCACGGCGCGGTGCCGGAGGTCGACCCGGCCGCGTGGCGCCTGCGCGTCGGCGGCGCCGTCGAGCGGGAGCTCGACCTCTCCTTCGCCACCCTGCGCGAGGCGTTCGTGGAGCGCACCGAGACGGCGACCCTGCAGTGCGCCGGCAACCGGCGCGCGGGATTGATGGCGATCCGCGACATCCCCGGCGAGGCGCCGTGGGGACCCGGCGCGACCGGCACGGCCACGTGGACGGGCGTCGCGCTCTCCGACGTGCTCGCGCTCGCCGGGCCGCTGCACGAGGCCGCGCACGTCGGCTTCGAAGGCGCCGAC
>Ga0307277_10000632_pt1 | contig 13285 bp, 8 predicted proteins | sample ER_DNA_116_FD_194473 | JGI IMG/M metagenome (GOLD analysis project Ga0307277, IMG submission 194473) | Bulk soil microbial communities from the East River watershed near Crested Butte, Colorado, United States - ER_DNA_116 | ecosystem: Environmental > Terrestrial > Soil > Floodplain | place: USA...
ATCGGACCCTGCGCCACCGTCGGACCCTGCGCGCCCGTCGGACCCTGCGCGCCCGTCGGACCCTGCGCGCCCGTCGGACCCTGGTCGCCTGTCGGACCCTGGTCGCCTGTCGGACCCTGCGCCCCCGTCGGACCCTGCGCACCGGTGGGACCTTGCGCGCCGGTTGGGCCTTGCGAACCGGTCGATCCGATGATGCTGATTCCGGGTGCCCCCGTCGGACCCTGCGCACCGGTCGGACCCTGGTCGCCCGTCGGACCCTGCGCGCCGGTGGGACCTTGCGCACCGGTCGGACCCTGCGCGCCGGTTGGGCCTTGCGAACCGGTCGATCCGATGATGCTGATTCCAGGTGCCCCCGTCGGACCCTGCGCACCGGTCGGACCTTGCGCACCGGTTGAGCCTTGCGCACCGGTGGGCCCTTGTGCCCCGGTCGGACCTTGCGCACCGGTTGGGCCTTGCGCGCCGTTCGATCCGATGATGCTGATTCCGGGAGCGCCGGTCGCGCCGGTGGGGCCTGTCGGCCCTGTCGGTCCAGTGGGACCGGTGGCCCCAACGGCTCCGCCGTCGCCTTTATCGCCTTTGTCACCCTTGTCGCCCTTGTCACCCTTGTCGCCGTGGTCGCCCTTGTAACCCTGCGGACCTTGGCCACCCTGAGCGCCCTGTGGTCCAGCGGCGCCAGCGGTCCCCTGAAGACCAGTTAGACCAACCGGGCCCGGAGGGCCGGCCGGACCCGCCTGGTTCCAGCTGACATGCGTTTCGTTGAGACCGCAGTCGAGCGCGCTATTGACGATCCGGACGGCGCCGGTGGTGTTCGAGTAGCAGCCATGGATGACACCCGTGGGGTCGAGCGTCGCGAGCGCCGCGCCGCCTTCCAGCGCGAGCGCAAGTGTCGCGACCGCTGCGTAGCGCAGCGTCCTTCCGCTGAGGCCGGCGCGTGCTGCCGTCCGGGCGATGTGCCCGCCGCTTGCACGTATGTTCGAACCAGCCTCGTCCCACCGCATGTTTGCCTCTGTCGCCGCTGAGCAACTGGCTCGCGACTGTCGTGACAGTGCCCTACCGCTGTGAGCTTTTCGTCAACGGATTATCGAGAGATCGTTACTAGGTTCTTACGCCGTACGGAGACCTGTTGAGGCGAAAAATTGGCTCAAGTCGACGTCAACCCACCCTGGCCTTAGGCGATCCCGCGCACCTCGCCCGTCGCCAGCAGGTCGCGCAGGTAGCGTCCGGTGAAGGACCGCCGCACGCGCGCCACGGCTTCTGGCGTGCCTTCGGCGATGACCTCGCCGCCGGCCTTCCCACCTTCAGGGCCGAGGTCGATCACGTGGTCGGCCGTTTTAACAACGTCGAGGTTGTGCTCGATGACGACGACGGTGTTCCCTGCGTCAACGAGCCGGTGCAACACCTCGAGGAGGCGCTCGACGTCGGCGAAGTGAAGACCGGTCGTCGGCTCGTCGAGGATGTAAAGCGTCCGGCCGGTCGCGCGCCGGCTGAGCTCCGTCGCGAGCTTGATGCGCTGCGCCTCGCCGCCGGAGAGTGTGGTCGCGGCCTGGCCCAGGTGGATGTAGCCGAGGCCGACGTCGTTCAGCGTGCGCAGCTTCGACTCCGCGATCGGGACGTTCTTGAAGAACTCGAAACCCTCCTCGACGGTCATCTCGAGGATGTCAGCGATCGACTTGCCCTTGTAGTGGATCTCGAGCGCCTCGCGGTTATAGCGCTTCCCTCCGCAGACCTCGCACGGTACGTAGACGTCGGGGAGGAACTGCATCTCGATCTTGATGATCCCGTCGCCTGCGCACGCTTCGCAGCGCCCGCCTTTCACGTTGAACGAGAAGCGACCGGCGGTGTACCCGCGCAGGCGCGCCTCGGGAACTGCGGCGAAGAGCTCGCGGATCGGTGTGAAAAGGCCGGTGTACGTCGCGGGGTTCGAGCGGGGCGTCCGGCCGATCGGCGACTGGTCGATGTCGATGACCTTGTCGATGAACTCGACGCCCTCGATCCGATCGTGCGCGCCGGGCCGGTCTTTCGCGCGCGAGATGATCTGCGCGAGGCGTCGATAGAGGATCTCGTTCACGAGGGTGCTCTTGCCCGACCCCGACACGCCGGTGACGGCGATGAACTGTCCGAGCGGGATCCGCACGTCGATGTCCTTGAGGTTGTGCTCGCGCGCGCCGCGGATAACGATCGCCTCCGGCTTCGGCTTGCGCCTGCGAGTCGGCACCGGGATGCGCCGGCGGCCGGACAGGTACGCGCCGGTGATCGATCGCGGCTCTTTCAGGATGTCGTCGATCGTCCCCTCGGCCACGACTTCGCCGCCGTGCTCCCCCGCGCCCGGACCGATATCCACGACCCAGTCGGCCGTGCGGATGGTCTCCTCGTCATGCTCGACCACGAGGATCGTGTTGCCGATGTCACGCATGCCGAGGAGCGTGCGGATGAGTCGCGCGTTGTCCCGCTGGTGAAGGCCGATCGACGGCTCGTCGAGGATGTAGAGGACGCCCATGAGGCCGGAGCCGATCTGCGTCGCGAGCCGGATGCGCTGCGCCTCGCCACCCGAGAGCGTCGTGGCCGAGCGGTCCACGGTCAGGTAGTCGAGTCCGACGTCCACGAGGAACCCCAGACGTGTTCGGATCTCCTTGAGGACCTGCTTTGCGATCTTGCGCTCGCGCACACCGAGACCACCGCGATCCTTCTCGAGCGATGTGGTCCACTCGAAACACTCGCTCACGGTGAGCGCGGTGACCTCCGCGATGTTGCGCCCTCCGATGGTGACCGCAAGGGCCTCCGGCTTCAGGCGCTTGCCCTTGCAGACCGGGCAGGGCCGCTCGCTCATGTACCGCTCGATGTCCGCTCGGATGTACTCCGAAGTCGTCTCGCGGTACTGCCGCTCGAGCCAGGGCAGCACGCCCTCCCACTCGTACTCGTACGAGCGACGCTGGCCGCTGCGGTTCTCGTACGTGAGCTTCAGTGCGTCCTCGGTGCCGTTCAGGATCGCGTCGATCGCTTTCTTCGGCAGCGATTTGATCGGCGTGTCGAGCGAGAACTTGAACTTGCGAGCGAGGCCCTCGAGGATCGCCATCCGGTACTGCGCCGTGCCGCTTGATTTCTGCCACGGGAGGACCGCGCCATCCTTCAGCGAGATGTCGGGATTGCCGAGCACCAGCTCGGGGTCCGGCTCGAGCTTCGTGCCCAGGCCGGTGCACGCAGGGCACGCGCCGTGTGGCGAGTTGAACGAGAACGTGCGCGGCTCGATCTCTCCGATCGAGAAGTCACCCTCGGGACAGGCGAGGCGCTCGGAGAAGAGCCGCTCGCTGCCCTTCCCATCCGCATCGGCCACCAGCGCCAGCCCCTCGCCCAGCCGCAACGCCGTCTCGACCGAGTCGGTGAGCCGGGAGCGCTCCGCCTCCGCCTCGGCGCCGCGACGCACGACGAGGCGATCCACGACCACCTCGACGGAGTGCTTCTTCATCTTGTCGAGCGTGATGTCCTCGGAGAGGTCGCGGACGAACCCATCGACGCGGACGCGCGCGAAGCCGCCGCGCCGAGCGGTCGCGAAGAGCTGCTGGTGCTCACCCTTGCGGTCGCGAACGAGCGGGCCGAGCACGAGGATGCGCGAGCCCTCAGGCATCGCCATGATCTGATCGACGATCTCCTGGACCGTCTGCGCGACGATCGGGATGCCGTGATTCGGACAATGCGGCACGCCGACCCGCGCGAATAGAAGACGCAGGTGGTCGTAGATCTCGGTGACGGTCCCGACCGTCGACCGCGGATTGCGCGTCGATCCCTTCTGGTCGATGGAGACCGCCGGCGAAAGTCCCTCGATGAAGTCGACGTCGGGCTTTTCCATTTGACCGAGGAACTGGCGCGCGTACGCGGACAGCGACTCGACGTAGCGGCGCTGACCTTCGGCGTAGATCGTGTCGAACGCGAGCGAGGACTTCCCCGATCCCGAGAGCCCCGTGATCACGACCATCTTGTCGCGCGGGATGCGGACGTCGATGTTCTTGAGGTTGTGCTCGCGCGCGCCCTTGACGTGGATGTGATCGAGCGGCATCAGGCGGCCGTGGGAGGTGAGGGCGGCGCGGTGCGCAGAGCCCGCTGCACGAGCCAGAGGTATGCGAGCCACAGCGGAAGCGCGGCGAGACCGCCCGACAGCGCCTCACCCGCGCCCGGGCGGAAGCTGAACTGATCCGGAGGGACGATCGCGAACGAGAGCGCCTGATAGATCCCCATCGGGAGGAAGGCGATCGTCGCGATGCCAAAGATCGCCGTGCCCAGGATGAGATACGCGCGGTGGAGGCCACTCGCACGGTCGGCGACGCCGGCGAGCGCGCGGCGGGCCCACCAGTGCGCTCCCCAGAAGACGCCGCCGAAGATGACGAAGGTGACGCCGCGCACGAGGTCCTGGGTCTGCTGCTGGAGGCGGTTGTCTCGAAGAAAGACGGGGGGAGGCACGGGCGCAGGAGTGCACGCCACGTTCGGAGGACACGGTGAGACGATCATCGGCACCGGCTGAGGAGGCTGGCCACCGTAGATCACATCCAGGCCGAACCCCGCTGCTAGGACGAACGCGATGATCCCGGCGAGCCCGATCGCGAACGCGATCACGCCCGCGAGTGAAGCGAGATACAGGTAGAGGCGAAGCAGACCGCCGAGCGACAGGTCCATGCCGTCGCGTCCGCGCTGCAGGAACAGCACGACGAGCAGGCCGATCGCGCCGAGGACGCCGAGAGCCGTAAGCACGCCCACGAGCATGCCCTAGGGGCCCTGCCGGCGGCGCCGGCCGCCCGCCCGGATGACGCGCGCCGTCGTGCCGACGGGCTCCGCCGAGGCCTCGAGGCTCTCGGGCCCCTGCTCGAGCACCATAAGACCGCGGAGCTCGACGACCTCGTCACGGAGCAGGGCGGCCTTCTCAAATTCAAGGTCCTTCGCGGCGCGCTTCATCTGGCCCTCGAGATCCTTGATGAGACGCAGAAGCTCGTCCTTCGGCAGCGAGCCCGCCGCCAGCGGCCGCTTGGCCTTTTCGTTGACGCCTTCGACATCCGCGACGTCGCGCAGGCGCATCCCGATGTCGCGGATGGCCTTGACGATGGTCTGCGGGTCGATCCCGTGTTCCGTGTTGTACGCGACCTGGATCTCGCGGCGCCGATCGGTCTCATCCATCGCGGCTTTCATCGACGCGGTCACGCGATCCGCATACATGATCACGCGGCCTTCGACGTGCCGTGCGGCCCGGCCGATGACCTGAATGAGTGAGCCCTCCGACCGGAGATAGCCCTCTTTGTCCGCGTCGAGGATCGCCACGAGCGTGACCTCGGGAAGATCGATGCCCTCGCGAAGGAGGTTCACGCCGACCACGACGTCGTACACGCCGAGACGCAGGTCGCGGAGGATCTCAACGCGCTGCAGGGTCTCGATCTCCGAGTGGAGGTACTGCACCTTGACGCCCATCTCGCGGAGGTAGTCGGCGAGGTCCTCGGCCATCTTCTTGGTGAGGGTCGTGACGATCGCGCGCTGGCCGCGCTCGACGCGGAGATTGAGCTCGGCGAGGAGGTCGTCGATCTGGCCCTCGGTCTTGCGGACTTCGATCTGCGGGTCGATGAGACCCGTCGGGCGGATGATCTGCTCGACGACCTGGGACGAGTGCTCGAGCTCGTACGGGCCCGGCGTCGCCGAGACGTAGATGGCTTGGTCGAGGCGCTGCTCGAACTCGGCGAAGGTGAGGGGCCGGTTGTCGAGCGCGCTGGGGAGGCGGAAGCCGTAATCGACGAGGATCTCCTTCCGCGAGCGGTCGCCGAAGTACATGCCGCGGACTTGCGGCATCGAGATGTGGGATTCGTCGATGAAGGCGAGGAAGTCCGGCGGGAAGTAGTCGAGAAGCGTCCACGGCCGGCTTCCCGCGGGCCGGCGCGCCAGATGGCGCGAGTAGTTCTCGATACCCGCGCACGTACCCGTCTCTCGCATCATCTCGAGGTCGAAGTTGGTGCGCTGTCGCAGGCGTTGCGCCTCGAGCAGCCGGCCCGCGTCCTCGAGTTCCTTCACGCGATCGACGAGCTCGACTTCGATGTCCTTGATCGCCTCGAGGAGCTTCTCGCGAGGTGTGACGAAGTGCCGAGCCGGATAGATGTCGATCTTGTCGCGCTCCGCGAGCACCTCGCCCGTGAGCGGGTCGAGCTCGGTGATGCGCTCGACGTCGTCGCCGAAGAACTCCACCCGAACGGCGAGTTCCTCGTATGCCGGCTGGATCTCGAGCGTATCGCCGCGCACTCGGAACTTGCCACGCATGAGATCTGTGTTCGTGCGCTCGTACTGGATGTCGATGAGATGCCTGAGCACGGTGTCGCGCCGCACGCGCTCGCCTTTGTTCAAGCGCACGGTCACCGCACCGTAGTCCACCGGCGCGCCGAGGCCGTAGATGCACGAGACCGAGGCGACGATGATCACGTCACGCCGCTCGAACAGCGACCGAGTCGCCGAGTGGCGCATCCGGTCGATCTCCTCGTTGCGCGAGCTGTCCTTCTCGATGTACGTGTCGCTCCGGGCGACGTAGGCCTCGGGCTGGTAGTAGTCGTAGTACGAGACGAAGTACTGGACCGCGTTCTCGGGAAAGAACTCCTTGAACTCGCCATAGAGCTGCGCGGCGAGCGTCTTGTTGTGCGCGAGTACGAGCGTCGGCCGTCCTGCGTCGGCGATGACCTTCGCCATCGTCACCGTCTTGCCCGACCCGGTGACGCCACGGAGCGTCACGTGCCGCTCTCCGGCCGTTACAGCTTTCGTGAGTCCCGCCGCCGCGGTGGGCTGGTCGCCCGCGAGGTCCCATGGCAAAACGAGCCGGAAGGGCGCCTTCGCGGCCGGTCGGTCTAGTGGAACCTGGAGCGTCTCGCCATGGGGCATGGGCGCCTCATTCTAGAACAGGCGTTCTGGTACGGAATTGCCGCCCGCAACTGCCTCCATTGTCGCGCATCAACACCGGTTTGAGTCCCGAGCAGATGTAACCCGTTGCTACAGTCGCCGCCGACCCCGCCGCATACAAAAGGGCCGTAGAGGAAGGTAATAGTGGAAGATCGATCGCGACGCCGCGCCCGGCTTGTGCTGATTGTTGGACTTTTGTTCGCCGTCGGAGCCGGAGCGACGACCTTCTTCGTCGCCAACACGGCCAAGTCCGAAGCTCCCGCCGCAATCCCGACCTCGAGCATCGTGGTCGCCGCTCGGGAGATCCCGCCGAAGACCCAGATCACCGCGGCGGACCTGAAGCTCGTCAAGATGAACAGCGAGGTCGTACCTCCGGCTGCCCTGACGCGGTCCGAGGACGTCGTGGGCAAGATCACCATCACCTCGATCTCTGTCGGTGAGCCAATCCTCCCGACCAAGCTCGGTGGCGCGAATGGCCAGATCTTTACGGTGTTCCCAGCGGCCGCCCTCGGGAGTGATGGCGCGCCGCCGGTCAACTCACCGAACTACCGGGCGATGTCGATCACCGTTGCGGACGCGCAGGCCGCCGGCGGGAACATCCTGCCGGGCGACCTCGTCGACGTTCTCTTCACCATGAACATCCTCCCGGACAAGCTCTTCAAGCAGCCGAACCCGACTGTGAATGCGACTGACTCCTCGGCGCGCATCGTTCTCGAGCGCGTGCCGATCCTCGCGCGAAACCTCGCGGTCTACGTGATCCGCACCGACGCGGAGACGGCCGAGCGCATCGGCTACATGCAGGCTTCGGGCGGCATCATGCAGCTCCTGCTCCGCGCACCGAAGGACGAGCGCGCGACAGGGACCGTGGGCGCCAGCTTCGACAACATCCAGCCGCTCTGGCGGATCCACATCCCGCAGAAGATCTAGTCAGGCCTTAGCACGCCGAAGCTCTAGCCAAGCGTCACGCACGCTCTCGCGCAGTTTCTCGCGGACGCCGTCATTCACGATGACGGCGTCCGCTGCTTTCCGGAACTCCTCTTCGGTGTGCTGCTGCGTCAGGCGGAGTTCCGCCTCGCGCTCGCCGATCCCCCGCGTCGCGAGCCGCTCGAGCATCGTCTTGCGCGGCGCTACGACGACCCAGATGCGGTCGCAGGCCTTGCGGAGGTCACCATCCAGCAGCTTGATCGCCTCGACGACCAGGACCGCCTCGGCCGGCAGCATCGAGCGCGCCTCGAGCACTCGAGCGATCACACGCGGGTGGAGGATCTGCTCGAGGCGCCGCAGCTTCGCGGGATCGCCGAAGACTTCGGCTCCGAGCTTCGAGCGGTCGATCTCCTTATCCTCGCCCAGGATCTTCGTGCCGAACGTCTGCACGATCGCGCTGTAGCCCACGGTGCCGCGAAGCTGCTCGTCGTGCACGAGCGCGTCGGCGTCGAGCACCTTCGCGCCTAGCTCCCGCAGCATCGCCGCGACTGTCGACTTCCCCGCCCCCATCGGCCCAGTGAGTCCCACGACGAACGCCGTCACTCGCTCTTCTCGCTCTCCTTCGCCCACTCGTCATACAGAGTCCGCAGATCGCGTTCGAGGGACGCGTACTCCTCTCCCACTCTCCGCGTCTCCATGTAATTCCCGCTCTGCGCGATCTGCGAAACCTTGTCCGAGAGCTGCCGGAGCTGAAGCTCCATCGCTCCGATTCTTGCTTCCAGCGCGCGCAAGCCGCTGACTCTCCTGAGCGGCGAAGCCTTGGCGTTGCTCCTCGATTTCGCGTCGCGGGTCCTGTCACCGGCTCGGGGCCGTGCGCTCGCCGCACCCTCTCCCGCATCTTGCGTCACTCGCTGCGCTCGTTCCGCGTCGCGGGTCCTGGGCTTCCGCGGCTCGCGCACAACCCTCTCGCCGGTGCCACCCGCGACTTGCAATTCCGGCATCGGCAAGGCACCGCCACTCGCTCGCAGGCGCTGGAGGCCGGACCAGTTCCCTTCGAAGCGCTTCAGTACGCCAGCTTCGATCGGCCAAATCTCAGTCGCGAGCTTGTCGATGAAGTAGCGGTCGTGACTGACGAAGAGCAACGCGCCCTCGAACGCTTGGAGAACGGTTTCGAGTTGCTCGCGAGCGAGCAGATCGAGGTGATTCGTCGGCTCGTCCAGGACGAGAAGATTTGCGTGACGCGCCGCGAGTCTGGCGAGAGCCAGTCGACTCCGTTCCCCTCCCGACAGCATCCCGACGCTCTTGAACACCTCTTCGCCTCGGAAGAGAAATCTTGCGAGATGGTCGCGCGCCTCGGCATCAATCATTCCGCTCGCGACTTTCATCGCATCGAGGACGGTGTCGTCGCCGGTCAGCTCGAGCTGCGCCTGCGCGAGGAATGCCACGCGCGCGGTCGGCGCCGACTGCACGTATCCCTCGAGCGCGGCGAGGTCGCCGACCAGCGTCCGCACGAGCGTGGTCTTCCCGGCCCCATTCGGGCCGACGACCGCGATCCGGGCGTCGCGCGAGACGCGCAGCATCCCCGTGCGGAGGAGAGGCGCCGAATACCCGACCGCGAGCGGCGTCGTCTGCACGACCGTATCGCCCGCCAGATGCGCGGCCTCGAGCTTCCAGCCGTGCTGCTGCGCGCGCTCCGGAGCCTCGATGCGCTCGACGCGCGCGAGCTTTTTCCCGCGTCCACGGGCCTCTTTGGACCGCTGCCCGGCGCCGTAGCGTCGGATGAACTCTTCGGTGCGCTCGATCTCTTCGGCCTGCTTTGAAGCGGCCTTCGCGGTCGCAGCCTCGCGCTCCGCACGCTGTCGCGCGTAGGACGAATAGCCGCCGCGATATTCGGCGATCGTGCCTTTCTCGAACGAGAGCGTGCGGCCGGTCACGCGATCGAGGAACCAGCGGTCGTGACTACTTACGAGGATCGTTTCGTCCTGCTCGATCAAGAATCGCTCCAGCCACTCGAGCGCGGCGACGTCGAGATGGTTCGTCGGCTCGTCGAGCAGGAGAAGGTCCGGGTCGTCCAGCAACAGCCGCGCGAGTGCGAGGCGCGTCCGCTCGCCACCGGAGAGCGTCGCGACCTCCCGATCGCGCAGGGCGTCGAGGCCGAGGCCGCCAAGGACTCTTCCCACAGTGGCCTCGAAGTCGTATCCGCCGGCGTGCTCGAACTGGTGCTGTGCTTCGGAATACCGCTCGAGGAGCTCCTGGTCTCCCGTTCCGAGACGTGGCTCGAGCTCGCGCATCTCGGCTTCGAGATCGCGCAGGTGCGCGGCGGCTCCGAGCGCGTGCTCCTCGACCGTCCCGGTCGCCTCGTGGAGGACTTCCTGCTCCATGAAGCCGATCCGGGTGCCACGAGCCAGAGCGACGTTCCCGGCGTCGGCCGACTCGAGGCCGGCGGCGACGCGCAGCAACGTCGTCTTTCCCACCCCGTTCGGCCCGACAAGACCGACGCGGTCGCCGTGCGCGAGCCGGAAGGACACCTCGCTGAAGACGAGCCGCTCGCCGAAGCGCTTCGCGACTGCCTGAATGGAAAGGACGCTCATGAGAGCCGCGGGAGCCAGCGAGGCACGCTGGCGCGATACGTTCGGTACTCGTCGCCAAAGGTCCGTTCGAGCGAAGGCTCTTCCCAGAGAATGACGAAGGCGTGCCAGACCAGTACGAGGACGATCAGATAGAGCCCAAGTAGCCACGACGCGAAGAGCACCGCCTCGCCTAGGACGACCGAGCCCATGCCGAGGTACATCGGGTTCCGCACGAGGAGATAGGGGCCGAGTGCGACGAAACGACGTGGCGCAGCCCACGGCGCGGGCGTTCCGCGGCCTCTCGTCGCGAACAACGTTACGCACCAGGCGGAGAGCCCCAGCCCAAGGACGAGCGGCACGAGTCCAACGAGCGCGACCCCGGTCGGCCACGACACGGGCTGCACGATGAGCCACGGGATGACCACGGCCGCAACGCCTGGAAGCACGGCCACAGAGATGAGCGAGCGAAGGACGATCACGTGCGCGGCGCTCGCTGACAACGCGGGCAATGGAACGTCCCCCGCCCGCCGACGACCGTGCGCACGATCGCGCGACCGCATCGCGGACACGGCTCACCTGCGCGTGCGTAGACCTGGAACTCGCGCTGCATCCGTCCTTTGTTCCCGCGCGCGTCGACGTAGTCGCTCGGCGATGCGCCGCCGAGCCGAATTCCCTTTCGCAGCGCCCAGCGGATGGCCTCGTGCAGTCGCGCGATCTCTTCGTTGCGCAGCGAGCCCGCCTTCCGAAGGGGATGGATCCGCGCGCGCCAGAGCGCCTCGATCGCGTAAATGTTGCCGATGCCGGCGATCGCGCGTTGATCGAGGAGGAGCACCTTGATCGCGGCCCGCGGGCGGCGGCGCAGGAGCGCCCGCAGCCACGCGACCGTGAAGGCCCGCGCGAGCGGCTCCTGTCCGAGCGACGCGTGGAGCGGCATCTTCGGGCGGCGCCCGCCGTTGCCTTCGAGCGTCGACGCGTCGATGACGGCCATCCGTCCGAACTTCCGGGTGTCCGAGAATCGCATCGCGGTCCCGTCCGCGAAGCGGATCTCGCCGCGCACATAGCGCTCGTCCACGTCGGCAACTCCGTACAGGAGCTTGCCGGTCATGCGGAGGGACACGACGAGCGCCTCGCCGCCGTCGAGATCGAAGACGACGAACTTGCCTCGGCGCCGCACGTCGGTGATCCGCCGGCCGCGGAGGCGCGCGCCGACGACCTCGGCCGGCTCCGGGTCCGTGAGGCGCACCCAGCGCGACTCGAATTCGCTGATGGTGCGATCGACGACGAGCCCGCGGAGCTGCCGCGCGATGGTCTCGACCTCGGGTAGTTCAGGCATTCGCGGTGGCGGGGACTTCGAGCCGCTGCATCTCGTCCCAGTTCGGTCCGGCACGGACGTCCACGATGAGTGGCACGTCCAGCTCGTAGGCCGCGCTCATCTCATCGCCGAGCAGCCGCGCGACCCTCTCGACCTCGAGCCGCGGTACCTCGGCGACGAGCTCGTCGTGCACCTGCAGGAGAACGCGCGCGTGCAGATCACTTGCGTGAAGCGCGCGGTGCACGCGAGCCATCGCGATCTTCATGATGTCAGCGGCCGTGCCCTGGATCGGCATGTTGATCGCCATGCGCTCCGCCGCGTTGCGCACCGCATTTACCCGGCTCGTCATGTCCGGGATGTACCGCCGCCGTCCGAGGAGGGTCTCCACGTAGCCCTGCTCGACGCAGAACGCCTTCGTTTCCAGCACGTAGCGCCGCACCTGGCCGTACCGCTTGAAGTACTCGTCGATGAAGCGCTGCGCCTCCTCGCGCGGCATCTGCATCCGCCAGGCGAGACCGAAGTCGCTCATGCCGTAGATGATCCCGAAGTTGAGCATCTTCGCGACATCGCGCTGCTCACGCGTGACCGCGCTTTCGGCGACACCGAACCCCGCCGCGGCCGTGCGGCGGTGGATGTCGGCGCCGGAACGGAATGCATCGAGAAGCGCGGGGTCCTGCGACACGTGCGCAAGTACGCGCAGCTCGATCTGCGAGTAGTCCGCGGCCACGAGCACCCGGTCCGGCGAGCCCGCGACGAACGCGCGCCGGATGCGACGACCAAGTGGAGTACGGATCGGGATGTTCTGGAGGTTCGGGGCACGGCTCGAAAGGCGGCCCGTCGCAGCGATGGTCTGCTCGAACGTTGTGTGCACGCGCCGGGTCTCGGGATCGACCAGGCCACCAAGGCCCTCCGCGTACGTCGAGCGAAGCTTCTCGATCTCGCGGTACTCGAGGATTTTATCGATCACCGGATGCGCGCCGCGAAGCTCTTCGAGGACCGTCGCATCGGTCGAGAACCCCGTCCCCGTGCGGCGGCCGCGGGGCAGCTTCAGCTCATCGAAGAGCAGCGACTGAAGCTGCTTGGGTGAGTTGAGGGGAAACTCATGTCCGACGGCGGCGTACGCCTCCTGCTCGATGCGCGCGACCTCGCGCGCGAACTCCTCGCCGAGGTCGCGCAGGTACCCGGTGTCGACCGCGATCCCCGCCTCCTCCATCTCGACGAGCACGTCGACGAGCGGAAGCTCTACGTCGCGATACAGCCGTTCGAGGTTCAGTCGTTCAAGCTCGACCGCGAACTGCTCGCCCAGGCGCGCGGCCGCGACGGCACCGGCGCCCGCGCGCGCGATCCGCTCATCGAGCGTCGGCGTGCGGTAGGGATCTTTTCGATCTGCGACGGGGAGAAGGGGCACTTCGAGCTTGAGCCGCTCCGCCGCAAGGTCCTCAAGGGCGTGATAACGCCGGCTCGCGTTCACCAGGTAGCTCGCGACCATCGTGTCCATCGACAGACCGACAAGGTCGGTGCCCGCTCGCCGCAGCGCGCGCCGGGCAGTCTTGGCGTCGTGCGCGGTCTT
>Ga0307277_10000633_pt1 | contig 13279 bp, 11 predicted proteins | sample ER_DNA_116_FD_194473 | JGI IMG/M metagenome (GOLD analysis project Ga0307277, IMG submission 194473) | Bulk soil microbial communities from the East River watershed near Crested Butte, Colorado, United States - ER_DNA_116 | ecosystem: Environmental > Terrestrial > Soil > Floodplain | place...
ACGCTCTTCCGATCTGCCAGCGACACGTTTCGCTGGCCACACGTCATCCGCCTCATCCACTATGTGCGCGTTCCACGGGCGGTGAAGCGAAAGATCTCGCGCCGGGCCCTCTTCGCCCGCGACGGCTGGCGCTGCCAGTACTGCGGCATCGCAGGAAAGCTGACCCTCGACCACGTCGTCCCGCGCAGCCGCGGTGGCGACTCCGTCTGGGAGAACGTGGTCACCTCCTGCGCGCCGTGCAACCTGAAGAAAGGTAATCGCCTGCTCGACGAGGTGCAGATGCACCTGATCGCAACGCCGCGACCTCCGGCGCCGGCGCTCTTCGTGACGCTCTCGGCTCCGAAGATCCCGGACGGCTGGCAGCCGTATCTCATCGCCTTCGGCTAACGATCCATCCGTCCGGCTAGGTGATACTCGCCTCCCGTGTGACCACGCGGGCTTGCGCGCGCGGCAAGCTAGCCTCGGGTGTTCTCGAAGCTCGCGGCGGTCGTCTTCGTCCTGGGAATCGTTCCGGGCGCGCTCTGGCTGGGTGGAGTCCTGCCACCCCCCGATTCCCGGGAGGACATTGTCCCGTACGAGTCACGAACGATCAGTGCCGAAGCGGAGTGGCGGGACCACGTCGGCGTGATCTGCGGGTGGGAGCGACAGCAGGGACGAGCGTTCGAGAAGGCATTCCACGGAGCCTCGACGCCCGCCGATGTCGAGTTTCTGTTCGAGGCCGCGATTCGGCTGAGCGATGAGAGCCTCGCGATCTTCAACCGCCTCGACACGCCCTTTGAGTACAGGCGCGAGGCGCGCACCCTTCGGCGCCTCTTCTGGGAGGAGCGAATGGGCATCAAGAGCGCGCTCGGTGCGTTCAAGGAGAGAAGGCGCACAGCTTTTCTTCGGAGCGTCAGTCGCTTTGTGGAAGCGGATGCAAAGAGCAGCAGGCTGCTCGCAGAACTCGGCGTGGATGGCTGCAACGTGAAGCCCGTCACGATCCCCGACAGCGAGAGGGCGCGAATTGTGTAGGGCGGCGGACCTGGGTCCGCCGCCCTAACTGTCAGGCGTCGTAATAGAGCGCGAACTCGGCCGGGTGGGGCCGCAGGCGGACGACGTCCACCTCGTTCGCGCGCTTGTACTCGATCCACGTGCGGATGAGGTCCTCGCTGAAGACGCCGCCCCGGGTCAGGAACGTGTGATCGGATTCGAGGGCGTCGAGCGCCTCCGCGAGCGAGCCCGGCACCTGGGCGATTCGCCCGCTCGGGTCTTCGAACAGGTCGTAGTCCGCAGGCGAGCCTGGGTCGAGGTCGCTCTCCACCCCGTCGAGCCCGGCCATCAGCATCGCCGCGAAGGCGAGATACGGGTTGGCGGTGGCGTCCGGGCAGCGGAACTCGATGCGCCTGGCTTTCGCCGACGACGAGTACATCGGGATGCGAATCGCCGCCGAGCGGTTGCGCTGCGAGTAGACGAGGTTCACCGGAGCCTCGTAGCCGGGCACGAGCCGACGGTAGGAGTTCGTCGTCGGGGCACAGAACGCGAGCAAGGCCGGCGCGTGCATGAGGAGCCCGCCCACGTACTGGCGCGCCAGCTTCGAGAGGCCTGCGTAGCCCGACTTGTCCGCCATCAGCGGCGTCCCCTTCAGCCACAGGGACTGATGGGTGTGCATGCCGGAGCCGTTGTCGCCGAAGAGCGGCTTCGGCATGAACGTCACGGTCTTCCCGTGCGCCCGCGCGACGTTGCGGACGACGTACTTGTAGGTCATGACCTGGTCGGCCATGCGCGTGAGCGTCTCGTAGCGAAGGTCTATCTCGCACTGGCCGCCGGAAGCGACCTCGTGGTGGTGGAACTCGCACGGGATTCCCAGCCGCTCGAGTGTCAGCACCATCGCCGTGCGGATATCGGCCAGGGTGTCATGCGGCGCCGGCGGAAAGTAGCCCTCCTTCTCGCGCACCGTGTAGCCGAGGCCCGGCTTGCCGGAGTTCCAGTGGCCCTCCGCCGAGTCGACGGCGTAGTGGGAGGCGTTGATCCCGGTCTCGTAGGAAACCGCGTCGAAGACGAAGAACTCGCACTCGGGACCGAAGTAGGCCGTGTCGGCGACGCCGGTCGCCAGGAGATGCTCCTCGGCGCGGCGGGCGATGCGGCGTGGATCGCGGTGATACGGCTCGCGAGTGATCGGATCGGCGATCTCGCAGATGAGAGAGAGCGTCGGCTCGGCCGTGAAGGGGTCGAGGACGGCGGTAGAGGGGTCCGGCATGAGGAGCATGTCGCTTTCCGCGATCCCCTGCCAGCCACGGATCGACGACCCGTCGAACCCGAGGCCCTCGTCGAACGCGGATGCGTCGAGTGCCCGCAGCGGCATCGTCATGTGCTGCCAGGCGCCCAGCAGATCACAGAACTTGAGGTCGACCATCTTGGCCTTCGTCTCGCTCGCCCACGCAATCGCCTCGTCGGGCTGGGCTCCGTTGGCGAGGTAGTGCTTGTCCGCAATCTGCTCCATTCGCCCTCCTTAACGAGAAGAGCCCCAGGGTCGAAGACTCCTGAGGCACCGTCGCCTGCAGCGGACGCCGTCGTCGACGCTCGCCGGGAGAAACGCTAGCTCGCGGGGTGGACGGAGCGGGGCGCCGCCGGTATCGTGAGCGGCGGCATGTTCCTCGCCAGAGTCTGAGACATCCGTTGCCGGGGCCCGCCTGGCCCGGCTTTTGCTTGCCGGCTCGACTCTGAACCGTTCTATCTCGAAGGAGCATGCTGTATGACCGCCGTAGAAGTCTCCGATCTCCGTAAGGAATTCATCCGCCGCGAGGGCCGCTGGCGCCGCCGGCGAGTGCCTGCGCTGCGCGGCGTCTCCTTCACCATCGAGCGAGGCGAGTGCGTGGCGGTCCTGGGTGCAAACGGCTCGGGAAAGTCGACGCTCGTCCGCGTGCTCGCGACGCTCCTTCTCCACGACGGCGGGACGGCACGCGTCTTCGGCCACGACGTATTCGCAGACCCCCGCGCCGTGCGGCGGCTGGTCAACCGCGTCTCGGTCGAGGCCTCTTTCTTCAAGAAGATGTCCTCCGCCGAGAACCTGAGCTACTCGGCCCGGTTCTACGGGCTGACCCACGGCGAGACGAACTCGCGCATCCCGGAGATCCTCAAGCGCGTCGGCTTCCCGGTCGAACGCAAGGGCGAGGCGATGGAGGCACTCTCGCGCGGGATGCAGCAGAAGGTCGCCCTGGCGCGCGCGCTCCTGACCGCACCCGTGTTGCTGCTCCTCGACGAGCCGACGACTGGGCTCGATCCCCGCTCGAAGCTGGAGGTACAGAAGTTCATCCGGGAGGTCAGGCGCGTGCACGACGCGACGATCCTGCTCTGCACGCACGACCTCGACGAGGCCGAGGCTCTCGCCGACCGAATCGGAATCCTCGACCGTGGAGAGCTGATCATCCTCGGGACCGTAGAGGAGCTGAAGAGCCGCTACTCCGCGGCGACGCTCGAGGAGGCCTTCTTCTCGGCCACCGGACGCGCGCTCGGCGACGACGAAGAAAACGAGGAGGACGACTGATGCGGGGAGCTGCTGCGACTCTGCGCGGGGAGCTCATCGGGCTTTCCGGCGTCGTCGAGCGGAACGTCTACCTCATCCGCCGCTATGTCTGGTGGGAGATCGCCTTCTTCGTCTGGACGGTCGCGAACACGCTCACGATCGTCTTCATCGCGAAGGGAATCGAGGCCGCGGGAGGCAAGATCGACGTCGACCGCATCACGACCATCCTGCTCATCGGCGCGGTCATCTGGGCCTACCTCGGCCTCATCTTCGAGATCCTCACCGAGACGGTCGCCTGGGAGCGCTGGGAGGGCACGATCGAGTACACGTTCATGGCGCCGCTCGCCCGGCCGGTGCATCTCGCCGGAATGGGCATCTTCGCCGTCGTCTACGGCGTCGTTCGGGCGGTCTTCCTGTTCGGGATCGTGGCCGCGTTGTTCGATCTCCAGCTGCCGAATGCGAACTTCTGGTCCGCGGTGGTCGTTCTCGCCGTCGCCTCGGTCTCGTTCGTGGGCATCGGCATGATGACGGCGGTCCTGCCGCTCATCTCCCCGGAGAAGGGTGTTCAGCTCGGCTTCATCGCCCAGGGCGTGCTCCTCGTCGTCTCGGGCGTCTACTACCCGGTGGACGTGCTGCCGGGCTGGATGCAGGCGCTCGCGACTATCTCGCCGGCGACGTATGCCCTCGACGGAATCCGCGCCGCCATTCTCGACGGTGCGGGTGTCGGCGTGGTTTGGCACGACATCTGGCCCCTCATCGTCATCGGAGCGGTGGCAGTCCCACTCGGCCTCGAGGTCTTCCGGCGCGGCGAGCGCTACGCAAAGCGCCATGGAAAGCTGAAGCGCTCGGGCTGATTTGGCTTTTCAGAAACGCGTGTAAACTCCGATAGGTGTTTGGAGGCGACGAGGCCTCGGACGGGAGCTCCGTCCGGGGCTCTTTGCATTTAAGGAGGTAGGAATGGCGCAGGTGGAACAGCGAGGAAGGGCGACGAGCGATCCCGGGGCGCGGCAGGAAGTTCTCCGGCGCGTGAAAGACGAGCGTGTCGAGTTCGTCCACCTCTGGTTCACCGACATCGAAGGACACCTCAAGAGCTTCGCCATCACGCTCGACGAGCTCGAAGGCGCGCTCGACGACGGGATGGGGTTCGACGGCTCGTCCATCTCGGGGTTCAACGCGATCGAGGAATCGGACATGGTCGCGATCCCCGACCCGGCCACCTTCCAGCTCATGCCCAACGGCGGCCACGTCGTCGCTCGGATGATCTGCGACGTCGTCACCCCGGACGGCGAGCCCTATGACGGGGATCCTCGCCATGTCCTCCGGCTCGCGCTCGAGCGTATGAAGAGCATGGGCTTCGACACGTTCAACGTCGGGCCGGAGCTCGAGTACTTCCTCTTCAAGACCGACTCGGGCACGGAGACCCTGGACGAAGGCGGGTACTTCGCGATGACCGTCATGGATGCGGCGAGCGACCTGCGCCACGACACCGTCAAGGCGCTCGAGTCCATGGGAATCCCGATCGAGTACGTCCACCACGAGGTTGGGCCCTCCCAGCACGAGATCGACATGCGCTACGCGCCCGCCCTGGAGATGGCCGACCACACGATCACGTACCGCCTCGTCGTGAAGGAGATCGCCAAGAAGGCCGGTTACCACGCCACCTTCATGCCGAAGCCCCTCTTCGGCGAGAACGGCTCGGGGATGCATACGCACCAGTCCCTTTTCGCCGACGGCAACAACGCCTTCTTCGACTCCGACGACGAGTGGCACCTCTCCGACGTCGGCAAGGCCTTCATCGCGGGCCAGCTCCACCATGCCCGCGAGCTCTCGGCCGTCTTCGCGCAGTGGGTTAACTCCTACAAGCGTCTCGTTCCCGGCTACGAGGCTCCCGTCTACGTCGCGTGGTCGCGCCGCAACCGCTCGGCTCTCATCAGGATTCCGCTCTACAAGCCCGGCAACGAGCAGGCCACGCGCGCAGAGATTCGCTGCCCCGACCCGGCATGCAACCCGTATCTCACCTTCGCTGCGCTCCTCCATGCAGGGCTCGAAGGGATCGAGAAGGGCTACGAGCTGCCCCCGCCAATGGAGCAGAACCTCTACCACCTGACGGCGGAGCAGCGGCGTGAGCGCGGCATCGTCGGCCTTCCGGAGACTCTCGGCGAGGCGATCGACGAGCTTGCCGGCTCTGATCTCGTTCGCCGCGCGCTGGGCAAGCACATCTTCGACCGCTACGTCGAGCTCAAGCGCAAGGAGTGGGATGACTACCGCGTCCAGCTCACGCCCTGGGAGATGGAGAAGTACCTGGGCGTATTGTGAACCGGTCTGCGGGGGCGTAGAATCCGTCGCGGTGTCGCCGCTTCTCCGTGAAGCGGGGGACTGACTGACGGCCGACCGCGAGCTGCTTCTTTTCGAGCGGCTCGTGGTCGTTAAGCAGGCGTGTCCTGGCCGGCGCCGCTTCGAGCCGGGCGGAGCCCGGCTCCGCGGGCGCCTGACGCTGCGGCCTGCGGGACACTTCGCCCTCGGCGCTCGACCGTGCTAGTTCCACTGTCCTTCGCCCCTCGGGCTTGTCTCCCTCGGCAGCCGCGCCCCAGGGTCACGCCTTGTGGTGGCCGTTGCCGCTCGCGAGCGCGCGGGAAATTGCGTGCTCGAGATCCGGCAGGGCAAAGGGCTTTACCAAGTACGCGATCGGCGCCAGGCGCCGCGACCCCGCATCGGGGAGCTCGATGCTGGCGCAGATGATCGGCGTCTCGCCGTTCACCGCCCTGAAGGCCTGCGCGCGCTCGACGCTGGGTGTGTGCGAGGGCTCGAGGAGGATCACGTCGACCGGGGCTAGCGCTGCGTCCCCCAGCACGGGGTCATGGCCGAGTCGGACCACGATGTGGCTGAGCAGCTCCCGCACCTCCGGATGCGGCTCACAGATAAGCACCCTCGCCACGGTCTTAATAATCGGCCAACGTCGGCTCTATCTGGTATGGAACGGGTATGAAGCGGGCTCGGATGCTCGTCATCGATGACGACCCCGACATCCGTGGGCTTCTTCGCGAGCTTCTCGAGCGCGCTGGCTACGAGGTCGTGGAGAGCTCCAACGGGCGGGACGGGCTCCGCACGCTGTACTCGACGTCTCCCGACCTCGTCCTCCTCGACGTCTCGATGCCCGAGCTCGACGGCTGGCAGACGCTCGAGCGCATCCGTGACGTGAGCGATGTCCCGGTGGTCATGCTCACCGCGCGGACAGCGGAGCTGGAGAAGGTGCGCGGGCTCAAGGCGGGCGCCGACGACTACGTGACGAAGCCCTTTGGCCGCCAGGAGCTCCTCGCGCGGGTCGAGGCTCATCTACGACGCGTCGGCGACCGGTCCGAGCAGCCTGGGACCTACGCCGACGGACTAATCACGATCGACTTCGCTCAGCGCGAGGTCACCGTGGCCGGGCAGACCGTGGCGCTGACCCCGCTCGAGTTCAAGCTTCTCGCGGCATTCGTGCGGCATCCCAACCAGGTGCTGTCGCACGATCAGCTCCTGGAGCAGGTCTGGGGCGACTCCCTGACGGGCTCGCGCGCGAAAACCAAGCTGTACGTCGGCTATCTGCGCCAAAAGCTCGCCACGGCGGACTCCGGCGATTCGCCCATCGAGACGGTTCGCGGCTTCGGTTACCGCTACCGGCCCCGCGAAGCTCCGCGCGCCGGCGCATAGCCGAGGCCGCGCCTCCGCACTTCGCCCCAGCCGCCTCGACGGCGCGCCACGTCAACCAACGCGAGCACTCGCCAGAGCGTCGCCAGTTGCCGGTAGCCGAGGTTCTCTACGAGTGACATGGCCACCAGACGAGCGGCCTCCCTGCCGCGCTTGTAGCGGCGGAAGTTGAACTCCTCGAGCGCGAGCGCGGCCACCGAGAGTACGGCACCGACGAGTATTGCGACCACGGAGAAGGCAACGAGGAAGGTGAGCGAGAGGTATCCGAGCGCCGCGCCGGCGATCACGGACGGATAGCCGATCAGCTCGATCACGGGCCCCACGAGCTCGATGAGGAAGAACGAGGGCACCGCGAAGAGCCCGAACACGCCGTACCGCGGATTCAGCGTCACGACCTTGTGCCGCCAGAGGGCCTCCGCGAGGCCGCGCTGCCACCGACGCCGCTGGCGGGCGAGTGAGCCGAGGTCTTCTGGAACCTCAGTCCAGGCAACGGGATCGGGGACGAACTGGATCCTGTACGCCTCTCCGCGTTCGCGCAGATATCTGTGGAGCCGCACCACCAATTCGACGTCCTCCCCGACGGTGGTCGTCGAGTAACCGCCTGCCACCGCGACGAGACTCCGCTGGAAGACGCCGAACGCACCAGAGATGATGAGGAGACATCCCAGGCGGCTCCACCCCATGCGGCCGACGAGGAACGCACGCAGGTACTCGACGACCTGCAGCGTCGCCAGCCTGCTCCGCGGGAGCGCGACGTCGACCACCTGTCCGTGCTCGATCCGGCAGCCGTTGGCGATCCGAACGATTCCGCCCGTCGCGACTACGACGTCCGGATCGTCGAGAATGGGCTTCGCGACGTGGAGCAGGGCATCGGGCTCGAGAATGGCGTCGGCGTCGACTGCGCAGAAATAGGGGTATCTCGCCGCGTTGACGCCGGCGTTCAGCGCGTCGGCCTTGCCGCCGTTCTCCTTGTCGATCACCCAGAGCTCGCGATGCTTCCGCGACGCATAGCTTCCGCGGATGGGCGCCGTCGGCAGGGTCGTTCGCGTTGCCTTGCGGATTGGGGCCAGATCGAACCCGTCGGCAAGGCGTCGAAGAGTCCCGTCGGTGGAGCCGTCGTTTATGACGATCACCTCGAGCTCCGGAAAGCGAAGAGCGAGGAGCGAACGGACGCTCTCGACGATCCCGGCTTCCTCGTTGAAGGCAGGCAGGAGGATGGACACCGGTGGCGTGAGCGGGGAGGCAAAAGCCTCATCTGCGCCTGAAAACTGGCGGGCGCGGCGGTAGTAGGTCACCCGGCGCCACGCGATGCCGGTGAAGACCAGATAGACCGCGTTCAAGAGGACGAAGTAGCCGAAGGAGATGAGCGAGAAGACGACGAGAGCGTGTTCGAGAACGCTCACGCTTGAATCCGAGCAAGGTCGACCGCCTGGTCCAGGTGCGGCCAATTGCCCGGCTCGGCGGCCACGGCCTCCAGTACCTGCGGTGAGACTCGCACGAGTGCGCGGGCAGCCGCCTCGGCGGGGTCGAATCCGTCCATGCGTGCCTGGCGCGCCAGCGCCGGCGCTGCGGAGACGTCTCCGATGGCGCCGAGCGCGTGAGCGGCGTTCACGCGCACGAAGGGGATGCGATCGTCCAACGCGCGCCGCAACTCGTCGGCTGCTTCCTCGGCCCCGAGACGACCGAGCGCGCGAGCCGCGTGCGCCCGGACCTCCGCAGAAGTGTCCCGCAGGAGGACTGTCAACTCCGGCGCGTTGGTCGCATCGCCGAGCAGCCCGATCAGATCGACGGCGAACGCCGCTACCTGAGCCGGCGCCTCGGCCAGAAGGTCTCGCAGGCGGGGAACGGCTTCCGGGCCAATCGAAAGGAGGCCTTGTGCAGAGACGGCTCGTGGAAGCCGACCGTCTACGAGCGCGTAGACGAGCGGCTCGACGGCCTCGAGTGCGCGTAGGCGGCCAAGGCTCCTCGCAGCCGCGGCTGCGACGTCTCGGTCGGGATCGGCGAGGGCTTTCAGGAGGACGGGGATCGCGCGCTCCGACGCCATCCCGCCCAGCGCATGCGCGGCGCTCGCTCGCCGCCACGCCCGGCGGTCCTCGAGGCGCGAGAGCTCGCGCGCCACGTGCCCGTGACCTTCGAAGAAGTCTCCGATATAAGCCAGAGCGGCTCCGTTCACCTGGCGTGCGTAGCGCGCCAGGACGACGGCGAGCGCCCGGGAGTCGTGGGCGGTCAGGGGCGGGAGCGGAACGGAGCCTCCATCGACGAGCGCGAGCGCGAGTGGACGGAGGCGCTCCTCTGCGCCGAGCCGCCGGCGTTCAGCCCGGGCAAGCGTCACCCGGCGCCCGGCCAGCGTGCAGACCAGCAGTAAGCTGAGGAGCGCCAACGCGCCCGAGACCCAGCCGAGCTCGTCGATCATCGGCGGCCGAGAACTGCTTGCACTCGCGAGCCGAGCTCCTGGGGGCTGAAGGGCTTCTTGACGTAGTCGTCGGCCCCGGCGTCGAAGCCGCGCGCGATGTCGTCCTCCTGGACCCGGGCCGTGAGCAGGATGACCGGCATCCGCTTCGTCTCTTCGTGCTGGCGGAGACGACGGGTCGCTTCGTAGCCGTCGACCCTCGGCATCATGACGTCGAGGATCGCGAGGTCGGGGCGCCGTTCGAGCGCTGCCTGAACGGCTTCCTCGCCGTTCCGCGCCTGGACGATCTCGTATCCGGCCTTCTGGAGGCGGAACGAGACGAGGGCGAGAATGTCTGGATCGTCGTCGGCGATCAAGATGAGCGGCTGCCCGTTGTCGGTCACAGTGCGAGCTCCTCAACCGGCTCTTCTGTCGCCGGCTGAGTCTGGCGGATGGGGAGCGAGATGCGGAAGGTGGTGCCGGTGCCGTCGGCGCTTGCCACGGCGATCTGGCCGCCATGGGCTTCGACGATCGCCTTCGAGATGGCCAGTCCCAGCCCGGTTCCCGGAATCGCCTGCTCGGTCGCCTTGGCGGTGCGGAAGAAGCGCTCGAAGAGGTGCTGCTGCTCTTCCGACGGAATGCCCATGCCCGTGTCCCGCACCTCGATGACGGCGTTCCCGCGCTGGCTCTTGACGCGGACATCTACACGGCCCCCCGGCGGCGTGAACTTGACCCCGTTCGAGATGAGGTTGTCGAGGAGTTGAACAAGGCGCGAGTGATCGCCTGCGATCAGGGCCAGTGGCCCGGTGGCGAGGGTGAGCGTGACCTCCTTCTCCTCGGCGATCGGCCGCGCGGTCTCCACGCTCTCCGCGGCGATCGCGGAGAGATCGACCGCGCCGATGTCCAGGGAGAGCTTGCCCGCCTCCACCTGCGCGAGGAAGAGGAGGTCGCCGACGAGCGCGAGCAACCGGTGGGCGTTTCGCTCGACGACGCCCAGGAACTGTCTCTGCTCCTCGGTCAGCGAGCCCGCTTCCTCCTCGAGCACGAGCTCGAGATAGCCGCGGATCGAGGTCAGAGGCGTGCGCAGCTCGTGTGAGACGAGAGCGACGAATTCGTCCTTGAGGCGGTCGAGCTCGCGAAGGCGTTCGTTCTGGTCGGCGAGCTCGAGCAGGAGTCGTTCCCGCTCTGCGTCCGACCTTCGGCGCTCGGTGATGTCGTGGGCGATCGCGGAGGCACCGATGACCGCTCCGCTCACATCCCGGAGGGGCGAGAAGGTGAAGGAAACGTCGATCAGCGTGCCGTCCTTCCGTTTTCGCACGGTCTCGTGGTGGGCGATGGCCTGGCCGGCCAGGATCCGGTCCAAGATCAAGACCGGCTCATCCTCGTTGTCCAGCGGGGCGAGGATCGAGATCGGCTTGCCGATGACCTCCTCCGCCGTGTAGCCGAACACGCGCTCGGCACCGGAGTTCCAGCTCGACAGATGACCCTTTGCGGTCGCGGCCATGATCGCGTCGTCCGAGGACTCGACGATCGAGGCGAGCTTGAGGCGCTCGTTCTCCGCGGTCCAGCGCTGCGTGACGTCGAAGATGGCACCGTCGAGCTTGCGTTCCCCGTCCCGTCCGAGGATCGCCTGCCCCCGCTCCACGACGTGGCGAATGCTTCCGTCTCGGTGAGCCGTGCGGTATTCGATCGTATACGGCCTGTCGTCGGCTACTGCCGCCTCGACCTCGGCGCTCAAGACCGGAGCGTCCTCGGGGTGGATGACGCTCGCGAACGTGCGTACCTCGTTCGCGATGAAGTCGGAGGCGGGATATCCGACGAGCTCTTCGATCTCGTCGCTCAGGAACTCCATCGTCCAGTCGTTGTCGATCGAGCAGCGGAAGATCACGCCGGGAACGTTCGCCACGAGGGTGCGGAAGCGCTCCTCGCTGTCGCTCAGGGCGACCTCGGCCGTCTTGCGATGGGTGATGTCGAGCAGGAAGCCCTGCGCCTGGACAGGTGCGCCGGTCGCATCCGAGATGACGATCACCTGATCCTCGACCCAGACGACGCGTCCGTCGCGTGCAATCAGCCGGTACTGGGTGGAGAACGGCTGGTTGGCGGCGTATCCCGTGCGGTGCTCGTTCCGGACTCGTTCCAGGTCATCCGGGTGGACGACGCGCCAGAAGAGGTTCGGCGTGGCGAGCCATTCGTCGGGCGAGTAGCCGAGCAAGCCGTCGATCTGCGGACTGACGTAGGCGCTGAAGCCAGGCTTGTCGATCGCGCTCACGTAGGTGACGAGCGGGAGCTGTTCGACGAGAGCCCGATAACGGGACTCGGCTTCGCGCAGGCCGGCGACTGCCTGGCGCCGCTCGTTCAGCGTGCGTTCGAGCTCATCCGCCTGTTGCTCCAGACGCTGGCTTCGGTGTTCGAGGGCCTTTGTGACCTGGTGAAGGATCGGGAAGAGCGAAGCGAAGAGAAGAACCAGGGCGAGGCCAAGGGCCAGTGCGACTGGCTTGACGGTCGCGCCCACCTGGGCCTCGATCGGCGCGTAGTCGTTGTAGAACTCGAGGACGCCCCGCGGCTGCTGTTCGCCTGCAAGGCGGAGCGGAACGTAGGCCGAGATGACCTTGATGTTCTTGCCCTGCCCGCCCTCGTCGTTCAGCCTGCCCGTTTCGCGAACCGTCCCGCCTGCGAGCACCTCCTGGAGCTCCTCGGCATCGACGTGGGAGCCAATCAGTGTGTGGTCGCTCGCATACGTGACGGTTCCGTCGCCCCGCCAGAGCTTCACGCGCACGACCCCGCCCATCAGCTCCGGCTGGATGAGGTCGTCGAGGACTTTGAGCCGCGCCGGCGACTTGACGGTCTCTTCGAGATCCGTCCGATGCAACTCGGTCGAGAGGCTCCCAGCGGCGCGTGTCGCGTCTGCGGTCAGCTCCTTTTCGGCCTGGACCTGCGCCTCATGGCGGACGAACAGAAGGATGCCGCCGCCCGCCAGGGCGAGCGCGAGAGCGCTGTAGAGCGCAAAGCGAAGTACGAGGCGTGGCGGCTTGCCCGCGGACGGGGGACGGATCACACATTTGTTATCGGAGTCGCAAGCGCCCCGCTTTACAGTGCCTTCGTCCGCGACTACGGCCCCACCGTCGCCACGACGACGGGCACTAAGCTTTGAACATGGATCAAACGGCGCGCCATCTGCGCCTGCTGACCGAGACGATCGCGGCCGTGAACTCCACGCTCGACCTCGACGAGGTCTTCGACTTGATCGCGCGTAAGGTCGCGGAGGCGCTCGAGACGGACGCCTGCTTCGTCTACCTGTACGACGAGGGCGCTGACGAGCTGGTGCTGCGTGCCTCGTTCGGGACGCGGGTGGAAGAGATGACGAGGGTCCCCAAGATGCGCCCCGGGGAGGGGATCACGGGGTCAGCGGCTGCGGAGCGCGCGCCGGTGATGATCCCGCGGGCGGCGCACCTCGATCCCCGTTTCAAGAGCTTTCCGAACCTCCGGGAGGAGCAGTACGAGTCCATCCTCGCCGTCCCGATCCTCGCCCGCGAGCGTCTCGAGGGCGCGCTGAACGTGAGGACGGAGGCGCCGAGGGAGTTCACCGGTGCCGAGATCGACCTCCTGATGGCGATCGCCGGGCAGGTCGCGCAGGCAATCGAGAACGCCAAGCTTTACGAGGCCGCGCAGCAGCGCGTCGCAGAGCTGGAGGCCCTCGCGTC
>Ga0307277_10000634_pt1 | contig 13271 bp, 14 predicted proteins | sample ER_DNA_116_FD_194473 | JGI IMG/M metagenome (GOLD analysis project Ga0307277, IMG submission 194473) | Bulk soil microbial communities from the East River watershed near Crested Butte, Colorado, United States - ER_DNA_116 | ecosystem: Environmental > Terrestrial > Soil > Floodplain | place...
AGATGAAGGGCACGCCGAAGCGGCCGGATCCGTAGAGAGTCACATCGGGTCACCGCCACCGAGCCTGGTGGTCCTCCACCCAGGAGCACCGCAACGACACTCACAGATCCGTAGGTCTCGACTAAGCGTCCGGACTGGTCCAGCGGGTCTGCCTTCACGCTCAAAGCTGCGGTCTGTGCTCCGTGCGCGTCCGTGGTCGTACAAGGTCGGCTGTGCGGTCTGGCTCCCAGATTGGCTCCCGGTTCCGCGATCTTTCCTTTTGATCCGTAGGGCCGGGCTGATGCTGGGGGAAGCGTCCGTGACCGTCCATCTACGGCGTGAGTTGTGCCGGCCGGTTCGCCGTCGCCCCGTCATGTCTCGGCCGCGTTGCTGTCACGGTTACTGTCAGACCTCTTCGGGTGGGGAGCGTCGATTGTTTCAGTTTGTTCAGTCGGGAGCTGGTGTTGGTCGATGTCGGCTCGGTCGAGGAGGGTGAGCGCGTCGTGCTCTGCTGTGCCCGGTTTGGCGTAGTAGGCGATGAGGGCTTGTCCGGGTGTTCCGTTCAGCGACATGCTCTGGTAGCCGAGGTCGAGGTCGCCGACATCGGGGTGGTGGAACGACTTGCGCCCTCGGTTGTGCGCGCGGACGTCGTAGCGGTGCCAGAGTCGGGCAAACTCAGGACTTTTCATGACCAGCTCGCCGACGATCATGGCGACGTCGGGTGCATCCGGTTCGAGACTGGAGAGCGCCCGAAGGTGAGTGACGCAGCCGCGGAGCTGGCCTTCCCAGTCGTCGAACAAGATCCGCGCAGCGGGGTGGAGAAAGGTGTAGCGCCAGACATTGCGCTGTGCAGCAGGCCAGTCCGCGATGCCGGCGAGGAGTTGCAGTCCGCCGGGGTTCCAGGCCAGGAGATCTCCGTTACGTCCAACCACATGAGCCGGACACGGGCGCAGGCTGTCGAGGAGGATGGCCATCCCCGCTGGGACGGTCCTGCTCGGTGGTGGTGGCGGCGTGGAGGCTCGTCGAGCGGCCAGGGCTGCCAGCGACCGCAGGTGGTCTCGTTCGTCATTCTCCAGCTGTAGCGCACGCGCCAGCGCGTCGATCACTTCGGGGCTGGGATGGGTTTCTTTGCCCCGTTCTAGGCGGGTGTAGTAGTCGTTGCTGATCCCGGCCAGAGTGGCTAGCTCCTCACGGCGCAGTCCAGGGGTGCGCCGGATGCCCTGGTACACCGGGAGGCCCACATCGGCAGGGCTGATCTGGGTTCGACGCGCCCGCAGGAAACGCTCCAGTTCGGTGCCGCCACCGGTTGGCGAGGGATCGGCCATGGTGTCAAGGATTACAGCAGCCGTCGTGATTGCTTGTTGGCGGTGGGAGGCCCTGTCGCACCCCCGAACAGCACGGTCTCCCAGGCCGACGCTGCTCCGGGCAGGGTGAGAAGCGTTCTGTACCGGTTTGAGCGCTCGCAGGAGCGCTCAGTCGGGCCGCGACCTTTCGGAAGGACCACAGTGACCGTGCCCGCAACACCCGAGCTGGTTGTCGTTATCGGTGCCGGGTCCATGGGTCAAGCGATCGCCCGCCGCATCGGGGTCGGCAAGACGATCCTGCTGGCGGACCTCAACGAGAAAGCAGCGGCGGCAGCCGCGGATACGCTGCAGGGAGCCGGGTTCACCACGAGCACGGCGACGGTCGACGTCGCCTCCCACGAATCCGTCCACGACCTCGCCGCCACTGCCAGCGACCTTGGCGCCGTGACTGATGTGGTGCACACCGCCGGGCTGTCCCCGGCGCAGGCCTCGCCGGAGGCGATCATCGCTGTCGACCTCGTCGGCGTGGCCTTGGTACTGGAGGAGTTCGGCCAGGTCATCGCGGCCGGCGGGTCCGGCGTCGTGATCGCCAGCCAAGCCGGCCACATGATCTCCCCGCTGCCGGCCGAGCAGCACCAGGCGCTGGCCACAACACCCGCTGACGAGTTGCCCGCCCTGCCGTTCCTGCAACCCGACGTCGTCACCAGCTCCGGAGCCGCGTACGCACTGGCCAAGCGAGCCAACATTGTCCGGGTCCAAGCCGCCAGCGTTCAGTGGGGCGACCGCGGCGCCCGCCTTAACTCGATCAGCCCGGGCATCATCATGACCCCGCTGGCCCTCGACGAGCTCAACTCCGGTGCCGGCGAGGGCTACCAGCGGATGATCAAAGCTTCTGCCGCCGGACGGGTCGGCACCCGGACGAGATCGGAGCCGCCGCAGCATTCCTGATGGGCCGCGACGGCACCTTCATCACCGGCACCGACCTCCTCATCGACGGCGGCGTCATCGCCGCCATCGCCGCCGGCCGCTACCAACTCACCATGGGCGGCTGACGGCCGACTTGGACCGGCCCGCCTCGCTGTGCGATCGAACGAGTTGCGGCAGCCTCAGAATCTCTCTGAGCGCCGCATTACGAGATAGTCCCCGCTTGATGACGGTCCGATGGCTGGAGTCGTCTACGGCTGGGGCTCGGGGCGACTGACCAGGGGTTGGCGACGGCTGGCGACGGTGGGTATTGAACAGGCGGGGCACGTTAGGGGCAGATGGCGCCCGCGGCATCCGGCTAGCCAGTCCGCGGCTTGTCGAATCGGAATGGCACGCTGCCGTCATGGATCGTCTCGATGCATTGCGAATCAAGTACGCACGGGCCCAAGAGCACTGCGCGGCATGGTCCCGCGCCCTCGACCAGTGGGTTGCCACGCTCCCTTACGGGGTACGCGGCGAGGCCGATCCGTTGGGGTGGTTCGTAGTCTGACTGGTCGCCCGAGAGCCTCCGCAGCTCCCTGATGGCCTCATGGCTTAGGACTTCGAGCCGGTACGGCGCTCTAGGGCTTCGATTACGGTTGGGCAGACGTCGATGTTGTAGAGCCTTTCGACGCTTTGCATGCCGCCTGCGCTTTCAGCGTTGATCTCCACGACTTTGCCGCCGATCACATCGATGCCGACGAAGTACATGCCGTCGGCGACAAGTTTGCTGCTCATCGCCTCCACGATGCCGCGTTCCAGGTCACCGATCTGCAGAGGAACCGAACGCCCGCCCACGCTGATGTTGGCCCGCGGGTCGTTACCGGTAGGCACTCGCCGGAAGGCGGCCAGCTTCCCCTTCCGCTGCAGGATTTCTCCCTCGAGCAGGAAGATCCGGGCATCACCGTGCTCGCCGCCGTCGACGAATTGTTGAACAATCGCGTAGCCGTCTTGGAGCACCGCCTCGCTCATCTGCGCAAGATTGGTTTCGGACTCATTGTTGATCATGAACACGTTCCGACCCTTGGCCCCGTACAAAGGCTTCACCACGCAGCGGCCGACCTCGCCGACGAACCGCCCGATCGCATCCGGGTCGCGGGTCACCAGCGATCGCGGCCGGATCTTCTCGGGGAACTCCTCCAGATACAACTTGCTGGTTGCCCGCATCAACGAGACCGGGTCATTCACCACCGTGACCCCTCGAGCCTTCAGCATCTGGCCGAAAACCGCACCCAGCGGACTTGCCCACGGCCGCTGCTGCAAATCCTCGATCGAGTCGTTCCGCAAAAACAACACGTCGAGGCCGTCCAGAACCAACCGTTCAGCCTCGCGGCCCTGAATGCGCGCCATGAAGGTTTCCAGCGTGTCATCTTTATCGAACTCTGCGGCATGGGCTCGAGCCATCAGCTGGCCATTACGTTGCCCCAGTTCCACGTCGCCAAGCCCGACATACCACACCTGATGGCCGCGCTGCGCCGCAGCCCTGGCCAGACGGGTCGTGGTGTACTCATCAATCTCAGTAGCCACATCGTTGACGAAAAAGGCAAGCCTCACCCCGATCCATCTCCCTCATACAAATCGATGACAGATACCCCCGCGCGCAACTTGTCCAACCGCTCACCAGCCCCCGGCACATCCAGCCAGCGTGGACGCACCCACGGTGGCTGCAGCACCTCGCGGTCCAGCGGTTCGAATTCCAGCGGTCTGAGCCGAAGAATGGGGACCGTGCCAAAATCACTTCGTTCGAAGTCCGCCCACGCCTTTGCTGCGTTGACCGGGGTGACGTTGAGCAGCAGAGTCAAACCGCGCTCGATCCCGGTAAAGCGGGCGTCGACATCCAGAGCAGGCGCAAGCTGCTCGGTCGAGGATGTCATCTGACTAATGCCCTATCCAGTGGGTCAGTCGGTTCGATCGCGGTCGATGTCCGCGTCTGGTGCCGAAGAGAAGAAGTCGTCGGAGTCGAAGCCGATCACCGGGCCGACACCAGGTGGTCCGACTGTGAAATCCACAACCACACGGGCATCGTCAGCTGCGAAGAATTGACTTGGCTGATCTAGAGAAGCGATCTTGTCGTCATCTTCCACGTGAACCTCCTTCAATCGCAGCGGGTAGCGGCCGACCGCCGCTTCCTCAAAGCTCACTTCGATCCACGCCTCTCGCCTGCTGGGCGACAGTTGGCCCCTGGGTGAGAAAGCTGTGGACTTCGTAGGTCGTTATTTCGGGGTCCGGCAGGCCAATTCCGGACAGGCGCGGTTGGATGTCCTCGCGAAAAGTGATTTCGAAATATTGGCGCGATTGCCAAACCTCTGTGACACGAACGCCGTCCAGCGTGCGTCTCGACCACTGAAAGAGGCTTCCGGTCACGCCCGGGCCGCATGGACTGAGCCGCATGCGTTCAAGCAGGTGGTCGAGCTGGCGAAGCGTGGCGCCGACGAAATCCATCACGACAGCAACCACTGCCTCCGAATCGATCGGCTCGGACGCCGGCTCCTGAACAGTACTTTGGACCGCTTCCGTGGGGGAGGCTTGGTCTAGAACAGTCATATCTTGGTGGCCTTCTACTCTCGGTTAGACGTTTGGACTTCGGGTCTCCGGTCGGGATAACCGTGTCCCAGAGGACCGCGGGCAGCGGAGCCGGGCCGAATGTCCCCACGCGCTCCGCCAGCCGTCGGTGCTTCCACCGTTGAAGACGCCTACCAGCGGCCACCATGACGCGGCTGTTCATGCAAGGACGGGATCGGCGGCTACGACGATAGCGACTCGCTGCCGGATCGGGGTCGGTGCGACCGTTCGTGTCAACTGGGTGTGCGCCCGTGCCTGTTGGTGCGCTCCCTGCCCACAGCGGTGGCGAAGCGGTCCGCTTCGGGCGTGTTGACGACAAGAACTGACATGCCCTGATGCGGGCTCAGGCTGATCGGAAAGGTGCGCCACTGATCAACCGGGCCGAGCCTTTTCTTGGAGAACATATCTATTGCCATGGCGCCCGGGTGGAGATGTTCGGAGACCACCTGGTCAGATATCTGATGGCTCGAGAAGTTCAAGGCGGTTACCTGAATGGGCCCGCTATCAAGCCGATGAACCATAACGAGCAGAGCCTTGTTGGACACGGCGGGTATATCGATCTGCGTACTGGTGGCAATTCCGTAGCGGCGACGGATCGCCAGAATATCGCGCAGCCGCGACACGAATGAATTTTCGTTCTTCAGTTGCTTAGGTAGTGATCCATAAAGGCTCCGGCCACGGGGCATCTTCGATGATGATTCGCCTGCTTGCGGCTGATAATCCATCAAGTCGTACGCGCCGCGCTGGATCCAGCGAGTGTCACCAGTGCGCAGAAGATGTGCAATTTGAGATCGCTTCAGCGTCAGCATCCCGCAGACGTCCCAGCCTGAGAAAGCAAATACACCAGGCTGCCACGCGTTGAACATGGCTAGCAACACGTGCGCCTGTGTGACCTGCTCGATGACCTCATGGTCAAGTATCGATATGTCGGTGATCCCCAACGAGGCAGTAATGATAGTTGCGGTCGTGGACGCTATTCCGTTAGTCGTGAAGATGTCGTTGTACGACGCGGCGGCGCCGGTAAGCCGCTCGATAAGCTCCGCACGAATTCTGATCGCCAACTCCGCACCGGTCACGTCGGTGCCACGGAAATGGAAAATGTCGTCTCGGTGCGTTGCGGCGAAATGCACCAACTCATAGGTCAACTCGTCGTGATTTTGGAGGGCATGCACCAAAGAGATTGGTTGCAGGCCCATCCGGAGGGCAGTGCTCAGAGTGAGACGCAAGAACTCGGTGTCGCCGGTAGCCAAAGCATGGTGGTACGCCGGGCGGCTGACATAGTCGTAAGAGAGATCAGCGCCGAGCTCGCTGGTGTTCTTGATGTCGTCGATGGCCAGGTTCAGCTCCTGGAATGTGAAGCCGCCGACCTTGCGCACCATGCTCGCGATCATCTGGTTGGCGGCCTCCGAGAGGGGATGTCCTTCCGACCAGGCGGGAGCGCCGCCTTCGGCGCTCTTCTCCACACCGAGGAAGCCGTTGGCATCCAGCCTCAACGCACCGGCCCCAAGGTCATGCAGCGCGTGCAAAGCGTCACCCATCACCAGCCGCATGCCGGCGCTCGTGGGGTCCAGCCAGTTGATCGATGGCTGACCATCCTTGAAGTAGTGCAAATACACCCAGCGACGGTCCACCCCGTCTACACCAGTGACGACCGCGGTGGCGCTCCAGTTCGTGTCTTTGACACCCGGCTCATGGAAGATAACCCGCTGCATCTTGCCGATGATGTAACCGGCCTTCGCGAGCCGATCCTCGGCCTCCAGATCGAGGTTGACCGAGTCCTTTCCTTGTGGAACCGGAGGCAAGAGATGCCAGTCCTCGGGCGGGATCTCCACCATGTGGTAGATGCCCGGATAGTCACCAACCTTCATCTCCGCCAGACGAAAGTCGGCACCCTTGCCCGTGTGGCCCGGCACGATGTCATCGATGATGGTGCCTCCGTGCGCGGCCGCCACCTCACACATTGACCGGAACTCCACCTCAGTGCCGAATGCCTCATCGATCCGAGTGCTGATTCGGTCGAAATGCCCGTCCACGCTAGGTGTCACGTCCCAACCAGAGATACCGCCGGCCCGCTTGACTGGTCCGGTGTGCACCGCGTCGACCCCGATAGCCTCAAATAGCCGCCACAGGTCCTCGTCCGCCAACATGCGGAGGAACGACTCACCGGCCCTCGTGATCATCGAGATGGGGTACGCCGTGAACCACACGGACGCCTTTTGGGTTGCAGCCCGGGGATTCGATTGAGCGAATGATCTTTGGGACATACCACCCGAGCCGGCGAACTGGGAAGCAACCGCCGCGCCGCGTGCCAGCATCGACTCCTGCTGTAGCCATTCGACGTAGCCTCGATCTATAGCGCTGCCGCTCACAACCAGCTCTCCCCGTTCTCCAACTAGCCACGTGGTGCTGCTAGCCCACTCGACGTTCAATGGACTCGCCGATTACCAGGCTCAGGCCCACCCCGCACCAGACCAGCATCCAATTCTGTCGCCATCCGCTCCGTCGTTAGACCGACTTCGGATCTATTGAGGGGCGCGCAAGGGCAATCCACTCCGCCCCCATAGCCCAAGACTGAAGACGCTTCGGTTTGGGGGGCGTGACGTGGGTCGTCGATACTCAGGACTTCGCGAGATAGCCGCGCCGCGTCATCTCGTACGTGGCCAGCACCTCGACCAGAAAGTCGCCGGCAGTGGCGGTCAAGCCGTCGAGCTCCTCGGGGCTGCCGGTGCCGAGGACTTCGCGGAGGACGTCATGGTGCACTTGCACAAGATCAAGAATGGTTAGTCCGTCCACGACGGCGGACCGGCCGATCTGGTAGCCGGCGTCAAGCGCAGCCTCATCCCGGTTCGGGAGATACCGCAAAAAGGCCGCCCGGTAGTTGCGGCGTAGGCGCTCTAGGGCGTTCACGGGCGGAAGTGTGGTTCGGTGCCGTCCGGCGCAGGCAGGCTATGCGTTCCGCCGAGGTAGGCCAGGCCTTCTTCGAGGTCGAGTGCGGTGTGTACGGTGCCGGTACCCAGACCAAGGGCGACCATTGAGAAGGCGACGTCCGGCTGGATGCCGACGATCACGGTTTCGGCCCCGCGCAGTCGCGCCATCTCGGCGAGAGTACGGAGCGTCCGCGCGCCAAAGGAATCGAGAACGTCCAGAGCAGCCACGTCGATGATCACGCCGCGGGCGCGATCCCGGCCTATCTGCTCGATCAAATTCCGCTGGAATCGCACCATCTCGGAGTCATCGAGGGCGGTGTGAATTGACGCGATCAGGTTGTCGCCCTGTCGCAAAATCGAGACCAGCCCCGGCCCTTCGTCCACTATCCGGCTGTTCCGTCCTGCTCCGAGTTGTAGCCGAGCAGGCGCTCGGCTTCTTCGAGACCGCCCTGCAGATCACCGATCGTGTGCATCTTGCTGAGGTCGACGCCGATCGTCACCAGCGTCTGGGCAATCTTCGGTGACAGCCCGGTAATGATGACGCTGGCGCCCATCAGACGTGACGCATCCACGGTCCGCACAAGGTGATTGGCTACTGCCTCGTCGACCTCCGGCGCCCCGGTGACGTCGATCACCACCACCCTCGCCCGGTGAGTGCGGATACCGGTCAGCAACTGCTCGGTCAGCTGACGCGCGCGTTCGGTGTCGAGGATTCCGATGATTGGCAGGATCAGCAGCTGCTCCCGGACAGGCAGGACCGGCGTGGACAGCTCACGGATGGAGTCCTGCTGCTGTCGAATGATCCGTTCTCGTTCCTCCACAAAACTGACGGCCACGGTGTTGGCGATCCGGTTCGCCGCGGGCTCGTAAGCATCGAGTACCCGGTTCAGGAAATCGAAGTCTCTTTGGTACTTCTCGAACAGCGATCGGGCGAGTACGTCGCGTAGCAGCAGCACGATGCTGACGACCTCGTGCGTCTCGACGCCGCGGGGAATGATGCGCTCGGAGAGATCGCGGGCATAATCCTGCAGGGCTTCCACGCTGCCCGTTTCGAGGACCTCGACGTAGTTATCGTAGACCGAGGTCGTTTCGTCGGTCGTCTCCTGCGGCGTCATCGCTTCGAGGAGGTGGGCCCTGTGGATCCGGTTCGCCCACTCTTCACGTAGCCGGCTGCGATGCTCACGCAGGTGCGCGACCAGCTGGGGTAGCAGTTCGTCCTCGTCTACGCGATCGATGGCAGGGGAAGCATCCGCTAAACGCTCAGCCGTGGGTGAATCCTGGGTCATGGTCATCCTTCCGTTCGCCACTTGGTCATCGTCACGGTCGTGCCAACGTTGATCTCAGATGTGAGCGTGAACTCATCCATCAGGCGGCGGGCACCGGGCAGGCCCAGCCCCAGACCGTTGTAGGTGCTGTAGCCGTCCGCGAGCGCCTGGTCGATGTCCGGAATGCCAGGCCCACTATCCCGGGCAACAATCCGGATACCCGGCCGCGGCTGGTCTACGAGCTCGATGTACACCTGGCCCTTGGCGGCGAAGCGCACAATGTTCCGAGCTATCTCCGACACGGCAGTTGCGATCAGGGTCAGGTCGGTCCGCGAGAAGTCGAGCCTGGTTGCCAGCTCCCGTGCGCTCTTCCTGGCCCGCACTACATCGGCATCGTGCTGGATGCGAATCGTGATCTCGTTCTCGCCTTCCGGCCGTCGTTCGAGAAGCGGCTCGCTGAGCTTGGCACACAACTCACACTCCAAGACATGCCGGGCGGCATCGACCTCGCGCTGACGACGCCGATCGCCCCCCGATATGGCATACAGCACGGGACGGCAACGATCGGTCGGCGGTTCGGCGTCGTGCAGAGCCAGCAAATACTCCACCCGCATACGGGCCCGCGTCCGGTTGAGCTGGGCCGCCACGGCGCCGGCTGTCGTATTGAGTTCAGTCGCTAGGGATCTCATGTCCTGCCCGGACACCTCATGGGCCAGCAACGTCTGTTGCTCCCGTTCAGAAAGATGCTCGAGCGCAGCGGAGACCGCCGCGCGCTCCTCTTCTTTGAGGAGTCGCTCATCCGGAGCGTCGACGTGGTCCATCCCGACTACGCGGTGCTGGTTTCGCCGCTGGGTGTCCTGCGACCGCCACATCGAAGCAATCACGTGGCGCGCCGTCGTAATGGCGTACGGCTCGAGCATCCCCGGCTCGATGCGGTTTGCGGCAGCCAGCACCTTGACGAGCGTCTCTTGGACCAGATCCTCAGCTGCCGCTTCATTTCCCACCCGAGAGAAGACGATCCGCCGCAGCATCGGCAACAGCGACGCGACATCGGGCGCGGCGTCCGAGTCCGGCCGAGCTCCATCGAGCTCCGCACCCTCCATGACTGGAACACTACGCCCGATCACCCGAGCGGTATTCGCTGTAAACATCGGCACAGGCCTGCAGCATGCGATTCATATACCTCGGCGGGTCGGGCACTCGGGCAGAACTTGTGAATGGTGCTCGATTGGCACGTCGGTCGGCCGGGCGGTGGACCACCTCTGCATTCAACCTCGAAACCATCCTGGATCGCCGGGCGCGCGCTCGAGTCCGCATTCATCAAACCTGGGTTTACCAGTCGTAGGAACGCGATCGCCACCTTGACACTCGTCTCCTAACAGTGGTGGCACGCGCTGCCCGTCCGACAGGCCCTGCGGATGCTCGACCAAGCCGTCACCGACTACATCGATGCCTGGATCGCCGCCTGAAAGTCGGCTCAAGTGTCAACCCTCGAGCGACCAAGGATCGCAAGTCCATCAGTTCCTCGCGTACTCCTGCGCCCCTCGAGTTCTGACGGGGCGCTAACGACTCAGCGATGCACCTCCTCTCGCTCCCGCGTCATGAACGGGTTGCCCAGGCGTTTTCAGTGCGTAGGGACGTGCACATCGAGTAAGGAGCAATCATGCGTATCAGCAGAACCCAGATGGAGAGTCTTGCGACCTCGGGAGGCAACGTCGTCGGTGCCGACGGTCAGAAGATTGGCAGCATCGGTCAGGTCTATGTAGACGACTCGACCGGCGAGCCGAGCTTTGTGACCGTAAAGACCGGCCTCTTCGGCACCGCGGAGAGCTTCGTCCCATTGCAGGACGCGACCGTCACCGGCAGTGACATCCGCGTGGCATACAACAAGACCGAGGTCAAGGACGCTCCACGAGTAGACCCCGATGAGCGGATCACACCCACGGAGGAGCAGCGGCTGTACGCGCACTACGGCATCTCGAGTCCTCGCGGACATACCTCCGGGACCGAGAGGACCGGACCATCGGACACCGGTGACTACGGCACCAGTAGCAACGACACAACCGACGACGCGATGACACGGTCAGAAGAGCGGCTCAAGGTCGGCACCCGAAAGGAAGAAGCCGGACGGGCGCGGCTCCGGAAGTATGTCGTGACCGAAAATGTCACCCAGACTGTTCCGGTGAGCCGCGAAGAGGTCCGGGTCGAGCGGGAGCCAATCACTGATAAGAACGTCGGCGCTGCCCGTTCCGGCCCGAATATCAGTGAAGAGGAGCACGAGGTCATCCTGCACCAGGAGCGTCCGATCGTGGAGAAGGAGGCTGTTCCGGTGGAGCGGGTCCGGCTCGGCACCGAGACGGTGACCGACCAGGAGACTGTCTCCGAAGATGTCCGCAAGGAGCAGATCGACACCGACCTCGACGGAGGTCGAACCAGGCGCCGATCCGACCGCTGAGCCCGCCGCGCTTCAAGGTAGAACCTGCAAGATAAGAGGCTCAGCAGCTCGAGCCGTCGAGTACCGCCTGGTCGTGGAGGCCGATGGTGACCGCAGCAGGCTGGAGGTGTGAATGTTGCCGGATGCTCTTCCAGGCAGTTGTAGCAAGGGAGTCGCCGGGTGCCGTCATGGCGGAAAGTCCGAGTTGACTGGGTTAGGGATAACGCGTGGAGCCGCCTTGGGGAATCGAACCCCAGACCTACGCATTACGAGCGTGGTCCAGAGGACGAGGTGGCCGATGGTTGGTGTCTTCGAGCGCTGGGCTATTCCTTCCAGTCCGTCGCTGGTGACGGCGATGATGGACGGTCGGGGGCACAATGGGGCACAGGAGGTCGGACCTCAGATGTCAACGACGCTGATGTGGTCTGCATCCGGGCTATCGAAAGTGAGAAAGCCAGCCCTTGATCCGGTGAGTAGTCAAGGCGGGTCGGCGGCGGGGCCGAGACGGGGGTACTGGTAACAGAGGCTTGCTGTGCAGTGAAAGGTGGTCTGGTGTCCACTGGGTCTGGCGACGAGGAAGGCGGATGGGCCGCTGACAAGCGCGATTTCGTTGCTGACCGGCGAGATGAGGTCGCTGATGAGCGAGACAGGGTGGCCGACAGCAGGGACCGGACCGCCGACGACCGGGAGGCGGAGCTCGACAAGTGGGAACGGCACTTGGACGCCCGCGCAGCGCAGCTTGGCGTTTCCGCTGAGGCGTCTGAAGTGTCGGCACAGCGGTCCGAGGCCCGTGCCGAACAGTCGCAGGCGCGACAGGACCGAGACGAGGCGCGGACCAAACGGATGACGGCAGCTGCGGAGCGGGATGAAGCGACAAAGCGGCGGCAAGCCGACGCCCCACCCACGCGACTCGCGAGGGTGTTCGCCAACATTGCCGCGCAGCTTTACAACGCCGACAGTTTCGATGACGTCCTTTCGCGGATCGCCGAGGCCGCAGTATCAACCATTGCCGGCTGCCGGATGGCGAGCGTCACGCTCTGTGAGCCGAGCGGGTACCGAACCGCCGCGTCCACCGATCCGGCCGCGACAGCCGTAGATCAAGCGCAGTACCAATTAGAAGAGGGTCCCTGCCTGGACGCCGCCGACGCCCCAATGGTGTACGCGCAGTCGTTTCCCGATGAGCGCTGGCCGACCCTGGCGTCACGCCCCACCGAATCCGGCGTACAGTCAGCCCTTTCCTACCGCCTAGCCGCGGCGAGCAGCGCTACCGCCAACTCAGGCGGCGGATCCCTGAACTCCTACGGCGTCACTCCGAATGCGTTCACCGACACTGCGCAGGAGATTGGACTCATCTTGGCCGCCCACGCCTCGGTGGCGGCCCGGGCGGTTGCTGAACGCAGCACCCGTCAGAGCCTTGACCGGGATCTCCAGCAAGCCTTGCTGTCTCGAGATGTCATCGGCCAGGCCAAAGGAATCTTGATGGAGCGGCTCAACATCACCCCGGAGGACGCTTTCGACCTCTTGCGACGCTCCTCGCAGAATCTGAACCTGAAGCTACGGGACGTGGCCCGCGGCCTCACCGAAACCGGCGAATTCCGGATGACAAGAGCCTCCCGTCCGGCCGACCAGCAGTGACGCCCCGGCAGTCCCTAAGTTCAACTCTGAACGCAATCGCCGCCATCTCCGTTGCTGTCCTGACGGCTCTAACTAGTCGCGGTGGCAGCCCTGCGGCGAGAATCAGCTCTTCGACGCTGGCCCTCGAACGAACGAAGTCCCGCGTGAGCATGAGGAGGAGCGCCGCCGCCAGCACGCGCCGACTGCCTGGGACTAAGGTGGT
>Ga0307277_10000636_pt1 | contig 13263 bp, 11 predicted proteins | sample ER_DNA_116_FD_194473 | JGI IMG/M metagenome (GOLD analysis project Ga0307277, IMG submission 194473) | Bulk soil microbial communities from the East River watershed near Crested Butte, Colorado, United States - ER_DNA_116 | ecosystem: Environmental > Terrestrial > Soil > Floodplain | place...
CGGCTCGAGTGTGCCGAGATCGCTTACGACCAAGCGCACGCGGTCGCCGACGCTCGTGATGAAGTCGAGCTGCTCGACGAATGTCCGTGGCGAGTGGCGCAGCATGACGAAGACGTCTCGTACGGATGTGGCGATCTCCGGCGCGCCTCCCCCTCCCGGCAGCCGTACCTTCGGGTGCTCGTAGTCGCCGATGACCGTGCTGTTGAGGTTGCCACGACGGTCGATCTGCGCGGCACCGAGGAAACCGACGTCGATGCGCCCACCCTGGAGCCAGTACCCGAACATCTCCGGCACGGAAACGACTGCCAACGCGGTCTCGGCGAGCTCGCCGTCACCGATCGAGAGCGGAAGCTCACTGGGCTTGGCGTCGATCGTGCCACTTTCGTAGATCAGCACGCAGCCGGGCGCATGCGTGGCGCGGGCAAGATTGGCCGCGCGACTCGGCAGGCCGATGCCCACGAAGCAGACGTCACCGTCTTGCAGCCGCCGTGCCGCCTCGACCGCCATCATCTCGTCGGCTGTGTAGGTCGAGACGACGCTCATAGGGCGACGTCCACGCCTTCCAGACTACGGTGATATTCCACGGCGTCGCTCGTCCCGAGGACGTGCCGCTCGATCCAGGCCGCGAACTGATCGCGGTCGCGGCTGATGGCGTCCCACTGCACGTAGAACTCGTTGTCGCGCTCGTAGTAGCCGTGTGCGTAAGACGGATGAGCTCCGCCGGGGGCGACCGCAATCGCATCGATCGTCCACGAGGGGATCACGACGCCGCCGGGCCTCGGCTCCAGCTCTTCGACGATCTCCTCGACCGTGACAAGGCTACGGGCAGAGGCGAGGATCGCCTCCTTCTGCACGCCGAGAATCCCCCAGAGCTGGACGTTGCCTTCTCTGTCCGCCTGCTGCGCATGGATGACGCCGACGTCCGGACGGTGCGCCGCCACGGCAGCAAGGTCTTCGCGTGTGAACGGACATGTGATTCGCCGCACCGAAGTGCGGTCGACGAGATCCGTGTCGACGTACCCACGCAGGACGCCGAACGGCAGGTTCGACGCGCCCGCGGCATAGGCCGCAGCCATTCCTGCGTGGGAATGCTCTTCCAGCTCAAGCGTTGACGGCCACCCGTCCTCGACCGCGTCGCGGAGGCGATGAAGCGAGCCTACGCCTGGATTTCCTCCCCAAGAAAACGTCAGCCTGCGCGCGCAGCCGGCGCCGATGAGCTGGTCGTACACGATGTCGGGCGTCATCCGGATCAGCGAGAGATCCCGTCGCCCCTGCCGGATCAGCTCGTGCCCCGCCGCATGCGGAATCAGGTGCGTGAAGCCTTCGAGCGCAACCACGTCGCCGTCGTGCACGAGATCCGCGATCGCGGTTTTCAAAGAGACGATTTCGGCCACGCCCGAACCTGCAGCCTCAGAACGGGAATGGATGGGATCCGCTCTGGACGGTTACCCAGTGAAGTTCGGTGAACTCGTCGATCGCGGCCGTGCCGCCGAAACGACCCCAGCCGCTGTCCTTGACTCCGCCGAACGGCATCTGTGGCTCGTCGCCGACAGGCTGATCGTTCACGTGCACAATCCCAGCCTGGATCCGTTGCGCAAGCTGGAGACCCTTGTCGCCGTCGCTCGTGATGATCCCGGAGGCCAGCCCGTAACTCGTCGCGTTCGCTCGGGTCACTGCCTCGTCGGCGTCCTCGACGATTTCGACCGCGGCTACGGGGCCGAACGTCTCAAGCCGGGCGAACTCTGAGTCCTCGGGAACGTTGGTTAGCAAGGTCGCCTGGAAGCACGGGCCGCTTGCCTCGCCGCCCGCAAGGACCCTGGCGCCTTTTGCGACGGCATCCGCGACGCGGCCCTTCACCATCTCGAGTGCGCCCTCGCTGATGAGCGGCCCGATGATCGTGTCGTGCTCTCTCGGGTCGCCGGCCTTGAGCCCGGCCGTTTTGGCCGAGAGACGATCGATGAACCGCTCCGCAATAGGCCGCTCGACGATGATCCTGCGCGCAGACATGCAGATCTGGCCTTGGTGCAGGAATGCGCCGAACGCGGAGGCATTGACCGCGTAGTCGAGATCCGCGTCCGCGAGGATGATCAGTGGGTTGTAGCCACCGAGCTCGAGGACGATGCGCTTCAGATTCCGGCCGGCTGCCTCGGCGAGCTTCCGCCCGGTCTCGGTCGACCCCGTGAAGTTGAGCCTGCGCACGTGAGGGCTCTCGACGAGCTCGTCGCCGATCGGCCCCGCCTCGCCTGGGGCGTGCGTGACGATGTTCAGGACACCGGGCGGCAGTCCGGCCTCGGTGAAGATCTCGCCCCAAAGCAGCCCGCCCGAATAGGGTGACAGCTCGGAAGGCTTCAACACGACCGTATTGCCGAGCACGAGCGGCGCCGCAATCGCCCGGGCGGACAGGATCAGCGCGGCGTTCCACGGTGCGATTGCTCCGACGACTCCCGCTGGACGGCGGATGCCCATGGCGAACGCACCCGTGTCGGAAGGAAGGATCTCGCCCATAGCGGCGTATGCGCTGCCTGCGGCCTGCCGGAAAAGGCCCGGAACGAATCCCATCTGGAACATGCCGAATCCGAACGTGCACCCGGTCTCGCGCGCAAGCCATGACACGACTTCGTCACGCCGGCTCTCGAGAATGTCAGCGGCCTTCAGGAACACTGCCTGGCGTTGCGCAGGCGGTGCTTTCGACCATTCGACAAAGGCCTCCGCCGCCGACTCCACGGCGCGCTTCGCGTCTGCGCGGGTCCCAGCCGGAACACCCGCGACGACGTCGCCCGTGAACGGATCGAGGTCCTCGAAGGTCTCGCCGCTCGCGGCGTCAACCCATTCCCCGCCGATGAATTGGCGGCAATCCCGGATATCGGTCTCAACTGTTGCCATGGCTCCTCCCCTAGGTGGTCGGCTATTGGGATCATCCCATCCATGCGCCGCTTGTGACTCGCTTGGTAAGACGGCGTTCTATTATTCGGAACAGTGGAGCCAGCCGCGCTTCGTACTGAGGCCTCGCACGAGGCCGGATTCTCACAGTCACTCGAGCGCGGGCTTGGCATCCTCGCTGCCTTCACCCCGACGCAACCGTTGGTCGGCGTCAGCGAGCTCGCCCGTGTCGTCGGTCTCAGCCGCAGTACAACGCACCGGTATATGGCGACCCTGACTCGGCTCGGGTACCTGCAGCAGGATCCGGCGACAAGGCGGTACCGCCTCGGTCCGCGCGTGCTCGACCTCGGCTTTTCGGCCATCAATTCGATGGAGCTGCGCGCCATTTCGGCCCCCCACCTCCAGCAGCTCAGTGACGAGACCGGTTACACCGTGAACATGGCGATCCTCGACGGCAGCGACATCCTCTACGTCGAGCGGTGTCGCAGCGCACGCGCCGGGCAGCGTGAAATCGATCTGAACCTCCATGTCGGGTCACGCCTCCCCGCCTACTGCACGTCGATGGGGAAGGTTCTCCTTGCCTTCCTGCCGGCGCAAGAACGGGATGCAATGCTTGATCTCGTTCACATGGGGCGACGGGGCCCGAATACGCTCACCGACCGGCCTGCGCTCGATGCCGAGCTCGAGCGAGTTCGCGAGACGGGGCTCGCGATCAACAACGAAGAGCTCGCATACGGGCTGCGTTCCATCGCTGCCCCGGTGCGCAGCGGGACCGGAGACATCACAGCCGCGATCAACCTCGCCGTCCACAGCTCGATGGTTTCCATGGAAGATCTCGTCGCCCGTCTCAGTGGGTGTTTGAAGCAAACCGCGACCCAGATCTCGGCGCAGGTCGGATACCGCCCGAACTAGGACAAGGAGGAACGGCGATGCACGAAGAGGTCACGAGCGCGCCGGCGGGCGATGTCCGGACGAAACCGCCGTTCCGAGCAGATCACGTCGGCAGCCTACTTCGCCCGCCCGAGCTTCTGGCTGGACGCGAAAGCCTCGCTGAGGGTCGCATCGACGCTGACGAGCTGCGCAGGATCGAAGACGAGGCGATCCGGGAGATCGTCAAGACGCAGGAAAGTGTCGGGCTACAGTCCGCCACTGATGGTGAGTTCCGCCGTGCATCGTGGCATATGGACTTCATCTACCAGCTCGACGGAATCACGAAAGAGCCCGGCGAGATCAAGATCAAGTTTCACAACGAACAGGGCGACATCGAGTTCACGCCCGCGGCGCTGCACGTCGACGGCAAGCTGGGGGTCTCGCAGACGATCTTCGGGGACGCGTTCAGCTTTCTCCAGAGCGCCGTCACGAAGAACGTCCCGAAGCTGACGATTCCTTCGCCAAGCATGGTGCACTACCGGGGCGGCAAGGCCGCGATCGACCCACGCGTCTATCCCGATCTGGACTCTTTCTGGGCCGACCTCGTCCTCGCCTACCGCGACGAGGTGCGCCGCCTCGGGGAGCTCGGCTGCACGTATTTGCAATTCGACGACACGAGCCTCGCGTACATGAACGACCCGCACCAGCGTGAATACATCGGCTCGATCGGCGGAGACCCCGAGAATCAGCATCTCGACTACATTCGTCACATCAACGAGGCCTTGTCGGAGCGGCCCGAAGCGATGAGCATCACCACCCACGCCTGCCGTGGCAACTTCCGCTCGGCTTGGGCAGCGGAGGGAAGTTGGGACTTCGTCGCCGAGGCCTTGCTGAACGAGCTCCAGGTCGACGGGTTCTTCATGGAATGGGACGACGAGCGGTCGGGCGGTTTCGAGCCGCTTCGCTTCCTCCCGAAGGGAGAAAAGCAAGTCGTGCTCGGCCTCGTCACGACGAAGCGGGGCGAGCTCGAGTCCAAGGACGAGCTCAAGCGGCGCATCGAAGAGGCGGCGAAGTACGCGCCGATCGACCAGCTCTGCCTCTCGCCGCAATGCGGGTTCTCGTCGACGGTCGAGGGCAACGAGCTGAGCCAGGAGCAACAGTGGGCGAAGCTGCGCTTGATCGTCGAAGTCGCGGAGGAAGTCTGGGGCTGAAGCGGGAGCCGGCGTGACCCAGACGGTTCGCGAGGCGACGTTCGACGTCTTTCGTCGGCGGGAGCTCACGACACTGTTCTCCAATCCCGGTTCGACCGAGGTTCCATTTCTGACGGGCTTGCCGGAGGACCTCCGCTTCGTGCTCGGGTTGCACGAGGGATCCGTGCTCGCACTTGCCACCGGCTTCGCAATCGGCCGCCGCAAGCCGGCGCTGGCGGTCCTGCACACGACCGCTGGACTTGGCAACGCTGTCGGCGCGATTGCAACCGCGCGGGTCAATCGCGCACCGGTGGTCATCGTGGTCGGCCAGCAGGATCGCCGGCATCTCGTGTTCGAGCCCTTCCTGACCGGCAGGCTCGAGCGCCTCGCCGGCGACTACCCGGTGTGGGTCGACCACCCTCTCCGCCCTCAGGAGGTACCGGGAGCCATCGATCGCGCGTGGCACGAGGCGGAGACGGGACGCGGCCCCGCGATCGTGATCGTCCCGATGGACGACTGGGCGGCGACGGTCGACGAGGATCGCGAAGCCGCGACAGCAGTGCGCGTGCTGCGCGCGCCGGCGGCCGATGCGGGCGCTGTCGACGAGCTGGTTGCCTTCCTGGACGAAGCGACGTCGCCTGCGCTCGTGGTCGGAGCAGGCGCGGACGATGCCGCGGCCTGGGCCGCGCTGGTGGAGCTTGCCGAACGCTTGCAGGCGCCGGTCTTTCAGGAGTCGTTCGGCGCGCGCGCAGGGTTCCCCCAGGATCATCATCTCTTCGCGGGCTTTCTGCCCGCCGACCGGCCTCGCCTACGCGAGAAGCTCGCGCCGCACGATGCGATCCTCGTCGTCGGTGCGCCGGTGTTCCGCCAATCGCCCTATACGCCGGGCCGGTTCACGAATTCCGGCACTCGCATCGCGCTCGTGAGCGGCGAGAGTGACGAGGTACATCGCAGCCCGGTCGATCTCGCCGTGCTGGCAGCGCCCCGTTCTGTCTGCCAAGACCTTGCAGGCCGGGTGAGGAAGCGGAACGCTGACCCGCCGGAGCAGTTCCGCCCTCCCCCCACTCCCGCGCCGCCTGCGGCAGGAGAGCCGATGCTCGCGGGACACGTTCTCGCCGCACTGGCGGAACGGATCCCGCGGAACACGATCGTCGTCGAAGAAGCACCCGTCGATCGCCCGGAGTTGCACGAACGCCTGCCGGCGCGCGAACCGCTCGGCTTTCTCAGCGCAGCGATGGGCGGGCTGGGCTTCGGTATGCCCGCTGCAACCGGCCTGCGCATGGCGCTTCCCGGCCGGCCCGTGGTCGCGGTCGTCGGCGACGGGTCGTCGATCTACCAGATTCAGTCCGTCTGGAGCGCCGCGCACTACCGCGTGGGCGTCGTGTTCGTAATCCTCTCGAACGGCGGCTACGCGATCATGGACCGGCTCGCCGAACGGCAGGGTGGTGAAAGCCCGTGGCCTGGGTTCCACGAGGTCGACGTCGCGGCCGTCGCTCGGGGCTTCGGCTGCCCGGCGGAGCAGATCACAACATACAGCGAGCTCCTGCGAGTCCTCGACGAGGTCGTTCCCTCGCTCGAAGCGCGTGACGAGCCGCTACTCCTCGACGTCGCGATCGCACCGACCGGCACGTTCGCGCCGTAAACGCGGAGGGGCGCCCACGAAGGCGCCCTCCGATACTTCTCGCGGCTGCAGGCCTAGGTCACCCTGAAGGACCCCCTGAGCTTGCCCGGTCCGCTCGAGCTGTACGTGTACTTGCCCGGACCGAGCGAGAGTGCCCAGGTCGCCCTCCCGGTCCCCTTCACGCTCGTCTTCCGGTTGACCCCGGGGCCACGGAGCTGGAAGCTCTGCGTCTTAGACCGATCGCTGACGACGAAGGTGTACTCGCCTTCGGGCAGCGTCTTGAGTTTCTTCCCGTCCAGCTGGAGCCTGATCGCCTTGTTGGCCACGATCGCCTGAAGGGTCTTTCCACCCGTGATGCTGCGGGGGACAAGCTGCGCCAGATTCGGGAGCTTCGTGATGACGTCGAAGTCCTTCGTGTAAGCGGCGAGCTGGCGGAGCTTTGCTCGATCGATCAGCGGGCTCCAGATCGGCAGCCGCACGTTCTGCGTGCCGGCAGGCAGCAGCTCGCGAATCTCGGCCGGATGACTCTGCGCGTACGTGAGCGATCGGTTGATCGCAGTCCTGAACTTCTTCGCGAGCGCGGGGTTGCTCTTCTGCCAGCTCGTCAGCGAGGCGTATCCACCGATCGGCCAGAACTTTCCGAGCACAGGTCCCGGCGCCATCACGGTCCGGGCATTGTCGAGATTGAGGGCCTGCGAGAGAAACGGTTCAGGCGTCCAGATCGCATCGACCTGCCCGTTGCGCAGCGCTGCCCGCATTGTCGGAAACGGCATCGCGAGCAATCTGACCGAGCCCGGGCTGACTCCCTTCTTCCTCAGCGCCGCCTTGATCATGACCTCGCCCACGCCCTTCAGTGCATTGACCGCGATCGTCTTTCCTGCGAGATCGGCGGGCGCCCGGATCGCGCTGTCGCCCTTGACGAGGATGTTCTGCCAGTTGTCGGCTTCCGACGTCCCCTCGACCTCGCTGGCGGCAGCCGCGCTGAGCGGAATCCCATTCGTGCTGGCGATCATCATCGGTACCCAGCCGAGGTAACCGATCTCGCCGTTGTTGTTCGCAAGCGCAAGCACGATGTCGTTGCCGCTTTGGAGCGTGCGCTTCGTGATCTCGATGCCCTGAGCGGTGAAGAAGCCCTTCTTGATCCCGAGATCCATCGGTAGCGCGTTTGCGATCGGCAGCGTGTCGACCGTGATCGTCACGAGAGGTTTGCCCGGAGCGCTGGAGGCGGTGCCGCCTGACAACGCAAGCAGGGCGACGGCCAGGACGAACGACGGAAGTCCGAGCAGCCTCGTCCGTGGACGCCGAATTCGAGTACGGATCATGCTCCCTTGTCCTTTCCCTTTGGCCTCTAACCGCGAGCAGGACGTCCCGGCCGCGGACCTGCTGACGAGCGCGATTATCTCACCTGCTGTCCGACTGTCTAAACGGACGTCCCACTATGTGGAACGCCCGCTGACTCCCCGGCTTCCACGGGCTCGGCGGCGGACTGCTCGCGCTTGATCAACCGGTAGACGTGCGCGCGCATGTGGGCGAATTCGGGGAGCTCCTTGGTCGCGATCTGATCGCGGGGACGAGGCAGACCGACGGGCACGATCTCCTTGACCTCGGTCGGGGAGTGGGTGAGCACCACGACACGGTCAGCGAGGTAGACGGACTCGTCGATGTCGTGCGTCACGAACAGGATCGTGATGTCGTACTCGTCGCGCACGCGCAGGATCAGATCCTCGAGGTCGCCTCTCGTCTGGGCGTCCACGGACGCAAACGGCTCGTCCATGAGCAGCGTGGTGGGCTGGTATGCGAGCGCCCGAGCGATCGCGACGCGCTGCTGCATCCCGCCCGACAGCTGCCAGGGGTAGTGGTCGATGAAATGCGTCAGGTTCACTGCATCGAGCGACTCCTCGACGAGCCGCTTGCGCTCGCTTCTCGGCAACTTCTTGTGCCGTAGCGGCAGGAGGACGTTGTTGCGAACCGAGGCCCAAGGCATCAGCGAGCGACCGTACTCCTGGAAGACGAGGGCCATCTCCTCCGGCGGCCGGGCGACCCTCTTGCCACGCAGCAGCACCTCGCCTGTGCTGGGACGGAGTAGGCCTGCGATGCACTTCAGCAGAGTCGTCTTGCCGCAGCCGGACGGGCCGACGACGCACACGAACTCGCCCTCCGCAACCGAGAACGAGACGTCGCCGACTGCGTGCGTCGCTTTCTCGCCTGTGCCATAGGTCTTGCCGAGGTGCTTGACCTCGAGCATCAGACGGAAGCCGCCGCGCGCCACCCGCGATGCCATGCGAGCACACGTCGCTCCGCGAGGACGAAGAGGACGTTCAACAGGTAGCCGAGCACGCCGATCAGCAAGATGGCGGCCCACATGGGAGCGAGTTGGAAGGTGTTCTTCGAAATCAAGAGCACGTAGCCGACCCCACTCGTGCTCGAGAAGTACTCCGAGAGCACCATTGTGATCACCGCGAGCGAAAGGCTGTTGCGCATCCCAGCAACGATCTGCGGCAGTGCGGCAGGGAAGACGATGCGTCCGATCCGCTCGAGACGCCCCATGCCGTACGAACGAGCCGTGTCGATGAACGTCGGGTCGATCCCCCGCACACCGTCGATGGTGTTGAGGAGAACGGGGAAGAGGCAGAAGAAAGCGATGAACGCGATCTTCTGCACGTTCCCGATCGAGTGCAGAAGGACGATCGAGATCGGCAGCAGCGCCGGCGGCGGGACGGCGCGCCAGTACTCGATGTGCGGCATGGCCGCCAAACGGGCCCACCGCGAAAGGCCGAGAGGAATACCGAGGGCGATCCCGGCCACCACTGCGATGCCGAAGCCCGCTCCGATCCGTTCCAGGCTGGGCACAACATGTGTCCCGAACTGGGAGAAGAGCCACATGTCCCGAAACTCCACCAGGATGGTCGAGAGCCGAGGGAACTTCGGCGAGGCCGCGTGTACGGTCCATGCCTGCCACGCGACGAGGAGTGCCACGGGCACGGCGATCTCGGCGCCGATCTTCAGCGCCTTGTACGAGCGCCGGCTCACGCCCCCCCGACCCGCTGCGAGGGATGCCACCTCAGCGCGCGCCGCTCGACTCCGGCACTGACCAGGTGAATCGCGACGCCGAGAAAGCCCGTTGCAAGCGCGTAGGCATAAAGCTGCTTGTCGAGCCCGAACGCCTGGGCGTAGTTCACCTTCTGGCCCAGCCCGGGGATGCCCATGAAGAGCTCGGCGGTGAACGCGAGGATCAGCGACACCGTCGACGAGATCCGCAGGCCGGTGGCAATGTAGGGAACTGCGCTTGGGAGCTTGATCCGGTACAGCCGCTCGAATCGCCCGACGCCGAACGAGCGGCCCGTGTCCATGGCGAGCGGGTCGACGTCGCGCACGCCGTACATCGTCTGGACGAGGAGCGGCCAGAATGCGCCGAATGCGGCGAGGAAGATCTCGCTCTTGATCGTGGTCCCGAGCGTGAGGAAGAGCAGGGGGATCAAGGCCGCAGATGGGATCGGACGCAGGAACTCGATCGGGACACGGAATGCACGTGCAGCAAAATCACTCGAGCCGAGCAGAATGCCGAGCGGCACTGCGAGAGCGGTCGCCACCCCCAGTCCGAGAGCCCACCCACGGACGGTCTGACCGAACGCCTTCCAGAAATCGCCTGTCTGCACGAGGGACCAGAGCTCGCGGAAGCTCGTGCTCATCGCAGGGAGATCCTTCTGCGAGACCACGCCGGTGCGAGAGATCAGCTCCCACAGAGCCAGCGCTGCGGCAATCGAGACTGTGAAGACAAGTGCTTCGGTCAATTTGCGCAGGGACAAGTGGTCGCGTCTCCAACCCGCTCGCTCCGGTGCCGCAAGAGTTGCGGCGACGTCTCCTCGGGTCGCCATGGGCGATGTATATCCCATCGTTCGCGATTACTCTCGCCGCACCCCGGGACTCGCAGTGCTAGGCACGATCCCAGTTACCTCCTGGCTGCGATTAAAGGCAAACCGAGCTTTGCTAGCGCAGTTTGGTTTGGTTTTGCGCACGTGCGTACTCTCGCCGGAGCTCGGCGAAACTCGTGCTCATGGCCGGAACCGCGTGGAATATGCTGCGTCTCAGCCAAGCTAAGCGCGGAGGTCTGAATGTCATTGAAGCTCAACATCCTTCCGCCCAGCGTGAACAACATGTCCGTTCGCGTCTTCGTTCGGGCCGCCGGGCTGCCGTTCGAGGAGGAGAACGTGTGGGGGAAGACGCAGTCGGACGAGTACATCTCCAAGTGCCCAGCGGGATTGACTCCGTCAGTCGAGACCGCTGCAGATTGCGATTTCGTTTACTCACGTGGCGACACTGCGGCATTACTGCAAGCGGTTCTGCAAGCAGGCGCCGCACCAAGGAGTATCCTGGGACGTTCGTCAGCCTGGTCTAGGCATCAAGTACCGTCCCGAAGAGCAATGGGGGGCGCGATTTCTTCGACGAGCACATCGGACCAGAGCTGCGATGGATCAGACGCGGCAGGTTGGAGTTCGTCGCGATCGCCGAACTGCAGGATTGGTTGAGGCGGAGTGCTGCGTTGACGCTTGAGAATTGAGCCCATTCTGCGAAAGTGCGCCGGCTCGCGTAACCGGGAGTCGGAGAAAAAAGGCCGCAAACCGAGGGGTGTGCGCCAGTTGCGCGCCAGTGACCTTCTAGTGTGCGACCAGGAGGCACGGGCTGTGATATTCGCGCGTGCGCGTGAAACCCAGAACGGAGACGGGCGACCTGCTGGTACGTAAGGCTGCCGCGCGGTAGGCGGCCTTACGGCGCGACTCGCTTCACGAGGCGGCTAACACCTTCACGGCCATGCCGACGTACGCGAAGCCGTACGTCCACTGTGCGACGGTCGGCCGCTGCCGCACGCATCCGTGCGAAGCCGCGTACGTCGGCACGACCTCGTACTGATGGAACGCGATACCGCCGACGAACGGGATCGCCCAGGGAAGCCATTCGCGGAATGGGGTCGACCACCAGCGCCCGATCTTGGCGTACACGCGGTAGTTCCCCGGCGGCGTCGGGGTTGACGGCTTCCCGCTCGATACAGAGATCGCGCGCTCGACGGCGTTGTTCTTGATCAGAAGCGCGACCTGCCGATCGAGCAAGATCTCCGCCCGCTTCGCTGGGCCATGCGAGATGGGCGTCGGACGGGCCGCTTTCTGAAGCCGTGCCTTTGTTCGCGTGTCGAGCATCCCGGTCCGGGAGAGCCGCTCCCATTTCTGAAACGTCAGGATCGCATCTGAGGTCGCCGGGCCGAAGCGACCGTCGTCGTCGCCGCGCACGAGGTAGCCGAGCTCAATCAGCCGGCTTTGAAGGTTTTTCGTCGCGGCATCCGGCGCCGGGAGCCTTTGCGGCGCAGGAATCGGTACCGGGATGTTCGGCGTCTGGAGCATCCGGAGGGTCACGGGACTCGCGAGCGAGATTCCTTGCACGAGGCCGAGCGGCGCTGTGCCATTGATCAGAACCTGAACGCGCATGATCTCGCCGAGCTCGGAGAGGGTGCGCACGAGTTGGGCGAGGCGCGCCGACCGGCGTTCGGGCGTCCCGGTGGCGAAGGCGTTGCTGAGATCGACGGTGACAAGCGAGCCCTTGACGCTCAGTCGGTGTAGCCGCGTGCCGGTCGACAGGTATGTCCGGTAGCCACGCGACCGTTCGGCGGAGGTAGGTCCCGCAATCAGTGCGTGCACAGCGGCGATCGGTGTTGTTCCTCGACGCCGCACTTCGGCGAGTTGTTCACCCTGGAGGAATGCGACACGGATCGTCGCCGCCGAGTCAGCGGCCTTGGTCGCGTGCGATCGTGCCGCCGACGGGAACGCGGCGAGCGAGATGACGATCGCGCAGACTGCGACGATCCTCATCCGACTGTCCGCGGTCGCGATGGTTTCCACATCAGTTGTGCGCATCGGTCTACCCGAAGGTGAAGACGTACGCCTCGCCGCCCTCGAAGAAGGTGATCGCCAGAGTGCGCGGGCTCGGTCCCGATGCCGCCCGGGCTGGTAAAGGCGGCCGGCGTCCAGGACGCCATAGCCCTCACTCGCGTTACGACCGCCGCGTCGACTCGCATCAGCGTTCGGGTATCCCCGCACCGAAGATCTCGGCTCCGGAAAGCGCGACCATCGCAAGCGTCGCCCCGTCGAACGCGATCAAAGCGTAGACGCCGAGCACGAGCCCCCGGAGAGTGAATGCGCCCGTGAGAAGGGCATCCTTCACGAGCGGCACGCGCTTCAGGGTTGTGAGGATTGATGGCAGGATCGCGACAACGAGTCCGACCGGAATCGCCGCAGGGACGGCGAGTGGAAGGCCCCACCAGTCGCCGCCCCACCATTCATTGAAGACATAAGTCCAGACGGCGACCGAGGCGAGACCGAAGGCGAGCGTGACACGGTGGAAGCCGTGATCCAACACCGGGCGATGTTGGACGCGCGCGGTCGTCGACGCACGCTCCGAGGGCCGAACGTGGCTCGCCGCCAGCAGTCCACTGAGCAGCCGCGCCGACGTGTGGCGAGAAGGACCGCGCACGCTATGAGGCCTCGATGGTGACAAGCTGCCGCGCGTTCTCGAGTTCGTTCTGCGCCACCAAAATCTCGCGCGGCCCGCTGTCGCCTACACCGTCGCCGGCGCCTGCGCCCATGTCCGTCTGGCGGTGGTCGCAGGCGATTCCCTCCGTCCTCAGAAGGCCGCAGATCGTGTCGGCCTCCATCG
>Ga0307277_10000637_pt1 | contig 13259 bp, 9 predicted proteins | sample ER_DNA_116_FD_194473 | JGI IMG/M metagenome (GOLD analysis project Ga0307277, IMG submission 194473) | Bulk soil microbial communities from the East River watershed near Crested Butte, Colorado, United States - ER_DNA_116 | ecosystem: Environmental > Terrestrial > Soil > Floodplain | place: USA...
GGCAGCCAATCGGTCTACGTCGCCACCCGGTACTGGCAGCGGAGCGCGGCCGACGACCAGCGGACCACGATCGTGCCGGAGATCTTCGCGGACCTGTCGTCGGACGACTACTTCGCGGGTCGCGACCCGGTCCTCCAGGCGGTGCTCGACACGCCGGTCGCGCCGGGCTGATCCGCACGTCGCGGTCAGTAGGGCGGCGGGAGCTCGATGCCGAGTCTCGCCCGCAGCAGCTCCATGTCGTGCCGGTCGTGGTTCAGTAGCTCGTAGCCCAGGTGGAATCGGACGAGCTGCTCCGCGGTGAGGCTCGGGACGGTTTGACCATCGATCCGTCCAGTGCCGAAGCCGTCGGCGGGGTAGTCATAACGAGAACGTCGCGTTCGGTCATGTGGGTCTCGCTTGGCATCGAGGCAGCCTAGCGCCGCTATCCTCGGTTCGTGATCGACGCAACCGGACCGGAGCTTCTCGTTCTCGGCGGAACGGTCGTGACTGCAGCGGGGTCACGGCGCGCCGACGTCGCCGTCCGTGGCGGGCGGATCGAGGCGATCGAGCGCGACCTTTCCCGGCTTTCGGGCGCCGCGGCCAAGGTCGTCGACGCGTCCGGGCTCCTCGTCCTGCCTGGGTGCATCGACGTTCATACCCACACGCGGGTCGCATCCGACGCCGAGCCCGACCGCTTCTACCAGGACTCGCTCGCTGCGGCCTTTGGCGGCACGACGACGTTCCTCGCCTTCAACAACCCCGGAACGGGCTCGTCCGAGGCGGCGCATCGATCGATCCTCACCGGGATCGAGGAGTTCCGGCGGATGACGGCGTCCGACAGCGCGATCGACTACGCCCTCAGCCCGACGATCCTCGGCGGAATGGACGATCCGCTCGCCGAGCTGCCAGCGATGGTCGATGCCGGGATCCCGACCGCGAAGGCGTTCATGGTCTTCGACTTCCGGCTGGCGGATCGCTCGATCTTCGAGGCGATGCGGATCCTCGGCGAGCGGGGCGGGATGCTCGAGGTGCACTGCGAGGACCCTGTGCTGATCGACGCCGCCGTCGAGGCGGCGCTTCAGCGTGGTGACACGTCACCACGTCACCATGCTGCCACGCGATCGGCCGAGGCCGAGGCGGTAGCGACGCACCGCGCAATGGCCTTCGCCCGGGGGGCCGACGCGCCGGTCCACCTGGTCCACCTCTCGTGCGCGGCCGCGCTCCGGCACGTCGCGGAAGCGCGCGCGACCGGCGTTCGGGCGACCGCCGAGACCTGCCCCCACTACCTCGCCCTTACGGACGCGCGATACGAGGAGCCCGACCCGCTCGAATGCGCCAAGAGCGTGATCTCCCCGCCCCTTCGCGCCGCCGGCGATCGAGACGCACTTTGGTCCGGTCTGGCCGGGGGTGACCTTTCCCTCGTCGCGACGGATCACGTCCCGGACCGCGTCGCAGTGGAGAAGGGCGAGGCGGCGCGCGGCGTCCCGTTCAATCGGATCAGCAATGGCGCGCCGGGCATCGAGACGATGCTCGCGGTCGTGTACGGACTCGGCGTCGCGACTGGACGGATCACCCTGGAGCGGATGGTCGACCTGCTCGCAACCACGCCTTCACGCCGGTTCGGGCTGGGACGGAAAGGCGCGATCGAGATCGGCCGCGATGCGGACCTCGTCCTCTTCGACCCGGCCGCCCGACGGACGATCCGCCAGGACGACCTCCACCACACCAGCGACTTCACGCCGTACGAGGGCCTCGAGGTGGTCGGGGCGGTGCGGAGCACCTGGGTCCGCGGCCGGGCCGTCGTTCGGGATGGGCGAGCCGTTGGCGACCGCGGCGAGGGCCAGTTCGTCGAGCGGGGTGTCGTCGCGTGATGAACGGCGTCGATGCGACATGGGTCGGCCCAGGGCGAGGGCTGGCCGTGCGTACCATCCACGGGTGAGTACTTTGCCCAAGGTCGACACGGACCCAGCCCGGCTGGCCCAGCCCTTCCCGGCCGACTTCGCCTGGGGCTTCGCCGCCTCCGCCTACCAGATCGAGGGAGCAGCGGCCGAGGACGGCCGAGGACCGTCAATATGGGACACGTTCGCCCGCCAGCCGGGGGCCATCGCCGATGGCAGCACTGGCGACGTCGCGTGCGATCACTTCCACCGCTACCCGGAGGACGTCCGGCTGATGGCCGACCTGGGGGCGCGAGCCTACCGCTTCAGCATCAGCTGGTCGCGCGTTCTGCCCACCGGGACTGGCGCCATCAACCAGCGCGGCCTCGACTTTTACCAGCGCCTCGTCGACGCCATGCTCGGCGCGGGCGTCAAGCCGCTGATCAACCTGTTCCATTGGGACCTGCCGCAGGCCCTGCAGGACCGCGGCGGATTCGCCAACCCGGAGGTCGTGGGCTGGTTCACCGACTACGCCGCGCTGCTCGCGTCGAACCTGGGTGACCGGGTCAAGGCTTGGATGACGTTCAATGAGCCAGCCGTCTTTGCCTTCATGGGCCACGCCGACGGCGTTCATGCGCCGGGACTGCGTGACTGGCCGACGGCGATCTTGGTCGCGGACAACGAGCTGCGGGCTCACGCGGCTGCCGCCCGGGCGATCCACGATCTGGTCCCGGGATCCAGCGTCGGCATGGCCATCGACGTGAACCAGGTCGTGCCGGCGACCGATTCGGAGCGGGATCGAGTCGCCGCCGGACAGTGGAGCTCCGCTCGGGACGCCTGGTTCCTCGATCCACTGTTCGGCCGGGGCTACCCGGCGCTGGGACTCGAGGCGCATCGTGAGGCGGGCCACCTCGAGGGCATCGACCTCATCGACCCACCGGCGGGCGATCTCGACTACCTGGGCCTGAACTACTACCGACGCGACTCGGTCAGCGCGAGGTCGGACCGCGCATTCGACTGGGACATCGGCGCGGTTTCGGGCTCCGAGCAGACGCAGATGGGCTGGCACGTCGCGTCCGACGGTCTGCGCGACACGTTGCTCGAGCTCAATCAGGCGTACGCACCGCCCGAGATCGTGATCACCGAGAACGGCGCCGCCTACCCCGACACCGTCGATTCGGACGGCCGGATCCGCGACTCGGGCCGAGTGGACTACCTGGCACGCCACGTCGCCGCGGCATCCGAAGCCCTTCGCGCCGGGGTTCCGCTGACCGGCTACTACGTCTGGTCGCTTCTCGACAACTTCGAGTGGAGCCTGGGCTTCGACCGTCGGTTCGGCCTCGTCCACGTCGACTTCGATAGCCAGCGCCGCACTCGGAAGGACAGCGCGCGCTGGTATCAGCGGCTCATCGCGGGAGTAGCCCCGTCGACGTCGCGGCCGGGCGACGACCTCAGCCCTGGGCCGCGAGCCCGTGACCGCGTGGATACAGAGCGGTGATGGCAACGGGCAACCGGCCGACGAACGGCGCGTCCCCCAGGAGCGCCGCCGCCACCGCCTCCATTGATGGCGGCAGGATCCCGAAGCTGCAGACGTGGGTTCGGGCGGACGGGTACGCGAGCAGGTCCCACGGCGTCCGGAAGGCGACGCTCACGGTTGGCTTGCCGGCCGCCAGGACCGCCGCGGCCAGCATCGCCTGCGCCGGCATGAGGTGCGCAGAGAACGTCCCGACGACGAGGAGGTCGAAGGTGGCGAGCCGGTTGCCGAGACCCCCGATGTCGGCATCGCTCGGCGCCGCCGGCAGGAGGATCTCCTCCACGCCCGGGAGCCGGCGGCGGAGCGCCGATGCCAGCATTGGCGTCACCGTCGACGACGTGTCGGCCGGTGTCAGGTCGGCGGGCAGGGACTGGATGACCGCGATCCGCGCGTCGGCGGCCGGCTTCAATGGCAGGAGCCGGTCATCGTTGCGGACGAGCGTGATCGAGCGTCGAGCCAGCTCGGCGGCGAGCGCCTGATGCTCCTCGCACCCGACGACGTCGAGCGGCGGCTGGTCGAACTGTCCCAGCCAGCCGCGGAGCTCGCCCAGCCGGCGCGTCGCCGCGGCGTCGTCGTCGGCATCGAGAAGGCCCCGCCGCTGCGCCTGCGCGAGGCCTTCCTCGAGCCGCTCCAGCGCCCGTTCGTCCGGTGTCCCGAGGAGCACGTCCTCGCCGGCACGGAGCGCGGCGACGGCATCCACGATCTGGGCCGATCCCTGGGCGAGGGCGCGCATGTCCAGGGCATCGGTGACGGTGACGCCATCGAACTGCAGCTGCCCGCGCAGCAGGTCGCGCAGAACCGCGGCGGACAGGCTGGTCGGCAGCCCGTCGGTCCCGCCCGGAAGCGCGAGGTGGCCGGTCATGACCATCCGCGCACCCGCTGCCAAGGCCGTTCGAAACGGGACCAGCTCCCGCTGGGCCAGCTGAGCGGTCGTCCGGGCGACCAGCGGCAGCTCGTGGTGGGGATCCGCGGCCGTGTCGCCGGCGCCCGGAAAGTGCTTGGCCGTCGCGGCCACGCCGTCGCCTTGCAGGCCACGGACGGTGGCTGCCGCGAGCCGTCCAACGGCCTCGGGATCGTCGCCGAAGCTGCGGATTCCGAGCGCCGGATTGGCCGGATTGGTTGCCACGTCGCAGACCGGCGCGTAGTCCACGTTGACGCCCAGGGCACGCAGCTCGCGTGCGGTCGCGCCGGCGACGCGCTCGGCCAGCTCTTCGTCGCCGGTCGCGCCGAGCGCCATCGCGCCCGCGAACGGCGTCGTCCCGTCGCCCAGGCCGATCAGCTGGCCACCCTCCTGGTCGGCGGCGACTAGCACCGGTGGCGCCGAGGCCGGCCGAGCGTCCTGGATGGCAGCGGTCAGCCTGCGGATCTCGGGAGGATCGATGATGTTGTGGGCGCGGAACAGGGTCACGCCGGCGGCGCCACCCTCGTTGATCCGTCTGGCCGCCGCCGGCGGCAGCTCAGTGCCGACGAAGGCGATCATGAGCCGGGCCAGCGTCACGACTTGACGGAGCCGGCCAGGATCCCTCGCACGAACGCCCGCTGGAGCAGCAGGAAGACGGCCAGCGGGACGACCATCGTCAGGAAGGCGCCCGCGGTGAGCAGGTGCCATGCGCCCCCATAGGCACCGAGCAAGTTGAACAGCGCCGTCGGCATGACCCGGACGCCGGTCCCGGGCCCGAGGAAGACGAGGGCCACGAGCAGATCGTTCCAGACCCACAGGAACTGAAAGATCGCGAAGGCGCCGAGAGCAGGGATCGAGAGCGGCAGCACGATCCGGATGAAGGTCTGGAACGCCGATGCGCCGTCGATCGATGCGGACTCGAACAGGTCGCGCGGCAGCTGCGAGATGAAGTTGTAGAGCAGGAAGATCGCGAGCGGCAGCCCGAATGCGGTGTGGGCCAGCCAGATCCCGATGAAGGTGCCGTACAGGGACGCACCACTGTAGATCTTGAGGATCGGGATCAGCGCCATCTGGAGGGGCACGACGAGGAGCGCCACGACGATCGTGAACAGGATGCCCCGGCCGCGGAACGGGATCCAGGCGAATGCATAGGCTGCGAACGCGGCGATCGTGATCGGGATGACCGTGGACGGGATCGTCACGATGAGGCTGTTCAGGAAGGCGTCGCCCATGCCGTTCGCCGCAAGGACCTGCTGGTAGTTCTGCAGCGTCCACTGGCCCTTGTCGAACACGTGAAGCAAGCCGACCCACCAGCCGGTCTGGGTGATCAGCTGGGGATTCCGGAATGAGCTGACGAGGAGGCCCGCCGTGGGCAGGGTCCACAGGAAGCAGATGACGATCACGGACAGGCGGAGGGGGACGCTCTCGAGAATCGGCGCCCGCCAGAACCTGGTGCGCCGCTTGGAAGCTCGTGCGATCGGCTGTGCGGGAGCGGTCATCACATCGCCGCCTGACGTCGGAAGTTGCGCAGGTTGAGGATCATCACCGGTAGCACGGCGATGAACAGGACGGTAGCCAGCGCCGCGGCGCGCCCATCGTTGAAGAACTGGAACATCTCCGAGAACATCCGGACCGCGACCACGTCATCGTGGTTGCGCCCGCCGCTGATCGACATGACGATGTCGAAGATCTTCAGCGTGGCGATCGCGATCGTCGTGGTGACAGTGATGATCGAGCCGCGGATAAGCGGCACGATCACCTTGAAGAAGATCTGGCGGTCGCTGGCGCCGTCCAGGCGGGCCGCCTCCTGGACCTCCACCGAAACGCCCTTGATCGCCGCCGAGAAGACGACCATGGCGAAGCCCGTCTGGAGCCAGATCAGGATGATCATCTCCGCCGGCAGGTTGATCGGGAAGGTCGTCGCCCAGGGGACAGGCTGGTTGCCGAATGCCGTCCAGATCGCATTCAGGAGCCCGTACTGCGGCTGGCTGGGCGGCTGCCAGGCGTAGACGAATTTCCAGATGACGGTCGCGCCGACCAGCGAGATGGCGAGCGGCGTGAAGATGAAGACCTTGGCGAGTGCCTCGCGCCGGATGCGGTCGAAGAGGGCGGCCGCGAGCAGGCCCAGGCTCACGCTGCCGGCCGTCGCAACAACGAGCCAGATGACGTTGTTGCGAAGGATCTCGAGGAACGGGCCCGTGGCGAGGCTCGCCCAGTTATTGAGGGTGAACGCGCCCTTCTTGTCCTGGAAACTGCCGATCACGGTCACGACAGCCGGATAGACGAGGTAGATCGAGAGCAGCAGCAGGGCCGGCGCGATGAAGACCCACGGCAGGATGCTGTCGCGCAACCTGGGCGGCAGGCGCTCGACCAGCGAGCTCGCGACCGTGAACAGGAGCCAGATCCCGCCGACGCCGACGAGTAGCGCGATGGCCACGAGCAGGAGCTTCGCCACGAACTGATCGCCCTGCCCGTTTCGCAACATCTCGGCGCCTGCGGCGTTCCCGAGCATGTCATAGATCGAGGCAAGGACATTCTGACCGCCCTGGGGGTCGATCAGGACCTTGACGCCGAAGGCCGCGAGGATCAGCCCGATCAGGCTACCGAGCAGCACGGTTCGCGACGAGCCGTACGAGCCCGAATCCTGCGTGCGATCCACCGCCACCTCGCCCCTCCGCGGGAAGTTGCCGGAATGGTAGCGGGACGCCCCACCGGTGGTGAGGCGCCCCGCGAGCTAACTACGAGACGATTCGCCGCCTACTTGGGCCAGCTGGCGTCGATGGCCTGCAACACGGAATCCGTGTTCGAGCCGTTGCTGTTGGCCCAGTCGGAGATGCCGGTCCAGAAGCTGCCCTGGCCGACGGCCGGCGGCATCAGGTCAGAGGCGTCGAAACCGATCGCGGTTGCGCCGCTGGCGATGTCGTTCGCGACCTTCAGCTTGTAGTTGCCGGCGTACCACTCGGCCGGCACCTTGACGTTCGGCGACAGGACGCCGACGCCCTTGATCCAGCCTTCGAGGCCCTCCGGCGTCGCCAGGAACTCCGCGACCGCGCGGACCTCGGGGCGGTCGTTGAGGACCATGAACGAGTCGGCCGATCCCTCGGCGCCCTTGAAGGTGTCGCTGATCGTGGGGAACGGGAAGATCCCGATGTCGCCGTCGTCACCGATCTTGTACTTCGAGTCGGTGCCGCTGGTCCGCTTGTCGGGGAAGAAGTCCGGGCCGTACCAGACGGGGATCTTCTGCATCCAGCAACCGGGCGCGGCCGTGTCCTGGTTGAACATCGGATCCATGACGGTCTTGAGATCGGCGTTCACGATGGCCTGGCCACCGCCATCGACGTAGCCGTCCTTGAACAGGAGCGACCCAACCTTGTCGAAGGCAGCCTTGATCTTGGGGTCGGTGAACTTGACCTTACCGCTGATCCAGTCGTTGGTGACCTGCGGATCCTCGGTCTTGAGGAGGACCTCCTCGACCCAGTCCGTCAGCTCCCAGCCCGTCGCCGTGCCGGGGCCGCCTGCGCTGACGCAGAACGGGTGGCTGCCGTCGGCCTTGATCTTGTCGGCCAGGGCGACGAGCTCGTCCCAGGTCTTGGGAACCGTGTAGCCCTTGGCCGCGAAGGCCTTGACCGGGTACCAGATCATCGACTTGACGTCGGCCTTGGTCGGAATGCTCCAGATGTGGTCGCCGTCGCTGGTGAGGCCGATGGTCGACGGGAATTCAGCCTTGAGCTTCGCGGTGCCCTCGGGGCCCACGATCGCGGCGATGTCTTTGACCTTGCCGGCGGCGGCGTAGGCGAGCACGCCGGTCGGCTGCGCCAGCGCCGCCATGTCCGGCGGGCTCCCGCCCTCGATCCGGGTCTTCAGCACGGTCTCGTGGCTCGAGCCGATGCTGTCGACCTGGACAGCGATGCCGGTCGCCGTGGCGAAGTCCTTGACCGCCGCGGCGAAGCCTGTGCCCTCGCCGCCGGTCCATTGCGTCTGGATCGAGACCTTCTTGCCATTGAACGGCTTGTCGGTCCCCAGCGCCTGATCGAGCTCCTTGTAGCCGGTCGGGACGGTCGGCAGGTTCAGCGCCGCCGCGGCCGACGGGGCCGGCTCCGATGCGGCCGGCGCCGATGCGGCCGGTGCGGACGCGGCCGGTGCCGATGCCGCCGGCGCGGATGCGGCCGGCGACGGCGAGGCACTGCTCGCGCACGCACCGACCAGGATCATGACGACGCCCGCAAGGGCGGACGTTGTCCGTAAGGTTTTCGCCACGAAGTACTCCTCCTACGAACCACCACGAGGGTGGGTGACGAGTGGCTCGGATAGATCCGAGTATCCCACTCCGGACGGTGTCGCCGAGCGGGTCAGGCTGACGTGCCCCTCGCTCGTCGCACCACGATGGATGCGTCTCCTCTTCGGATCATCTCATGGCCGGTGGCCGCGCATGCGGTCCACGCCCATGTCCCGCACTGGTGGCGCGGGTCCTCAACTCACGGCTTCGCGTGCGACCACCTCCTTCGCGACCGGATCCAGCAGGGCGATGGCGCCCCGAGTCCCGATGTCCTGATCGGGTCCGGCGAGCCGGACGTCCGTTTCGGACAGCAGCTCGGCGGCGAACGCCGACGGAGCCGCGATCCGCTCGAGCCCGGCCCGGATGCGATCGAGGAGCGGCGCCCCGGCGCGGCTGATGCCGCCGCCGATCACGACCAGCTCCACATCGTAGGCCAGGACGAGCTCATGAACCATCCGCGCGATCGCCGCGGCGGCCGTGTCGACCAGCCTGCGCGCGAGCGGATCGCCGGTCTCCGCCGCGGCGAAGACGTCGGCCGCGGAGGGGCCGCCAGCGCGGTTGCCGTCGGCGCCGTCGCCGCGCGCCAGCGAGGTCGCCTCGCCGGCGTCGATGGCGGTGCGCGCGGCGCGGGCGATCCCGGCGCCGCCGGCGATCGTCTCGAAACAGCCCCGCAGGCCGCAGGCGCAGGCGCTGCCGTCGGGATCGAGGACCACGTGGCCGATCTCGCCGGCCAGCCCGCGGACGCCGCGGTGGAGCCGGCCGTCGAGCACGACACCGGCCGAGATGCCGGTCCCGATGCCGAGATAGACGAGGTCGTCCGGGCCGCGAAAACCGGCGTCGTGATGGAGGCCGACGGCGGCGGCCCGGACGTCGTTTTCGACGACGCATGGCACGCCGAGGGTCGCCGCGAGTCGCCGGCCGAGCGGGAGATGCTGCCAGCCGAGATTGACCGCGAAGGTCACGTCGCCGCTCGCCGTGTCGACCCGGCCCGGAACGCCGAGCCCCACGGCTTCGACCTCGGCGATCGTCGCACCGGCCTCGGCGACGGCGTCGCGGATGACGCCGGCGATCTGGGCGATGGCCTCATCCGGCTCGGAGGACGCGGCCGCCACGGATCGCCGGGCGAGCACGGTGCCGTCGGCCGCGGCCACGAGGACGGCGACCTTGCTGCCGCCGATGTCGACGCCGACCCTGAGGGGGCCGGCCACGCGCGCGGGACGTACCGGGGTCGTCATCGGACGAGGCTCAGGCCGAGCTCGCGGGCGACGAGCAGCGACGACGCGCCGCGGATCACGACGTTCGTGGTCTGGCGACCGACCTGGATGTCGACGTCGTCGGCGAGGAGCGCGAGCGCTCGACTGGCGGCCTCCCGCCGCACGGCGTCCAGCCATCGATCGCCGAGTGCCGTGACGGGGCCGAGGAGGACGATCCGCTGGACGTCGAGTGCGCCGACCAGCGCGGCGATCGCCTTGCCGAGGGCGGCGCCCGCGTCCTCGACGATCTCCGTCGCCCAGGCCTCGCCCGCGTCGGCGGCCATCCGGATCGCCTCGAGGTCCGTCTCGCGCCCGGTGGCGGCCGCGGCGCGAGCCTCGATCGCGCGCATCCCGGCGACGGTCTCCAGGCAGCCGGTGCGACCGCAGCGGCAGAGCGCGCCGTGGTCGTCCACGACCGTGTGCCCGATCTCACCCGCGCCCGAGCCGTCGCCCTGGAACAGCGCGCCGCGGAGGATCAGGCCGGCTCCGACGCCGGGGCCAACCCGGATCGCGATCAGGTTTGGCACGCGATTCTCGCCGGCGAACGTGTACTCGGCGAGCGCGGCCGCCTGGGAGTCGTTCGCAACATTGACGGGGACGCCGTACCGCTCGGCGACGATCGTGCCGAGGGCCAGGTCCCGCCAGTCGAGGTTGACCGCGCGACGGATCGTGCCGGTCCGGCTGTCGACGAGACCCGGGGTCCCGATGCCGATCCCGAGCAACGGCGCCGTGCTTCCCTCGAGCAGCCGATCGAGCAGATCGAACACGAGCTGCACGGCGGCATCGCCATCACGGCCGTCGACCGGCAGCGCGACCGTTCGGCGGATCTCGCCACGGAGATTGACCAGGCTGCCGGCGAAGTGCTCCTCGCCGAGGTCGAGTCCGACGACCAGACGGGCCTCGTGGTCGACCTCGACGAGGATGGGGGCCTTGCCGCCGCTGGATGGGCCGCGGCCGACCTCGCGCACGACGCCGTCGTCGAGGAGGACGGCGACGACGTCGGAGACAGTGGTCCGGGTGAGGCCGGTGAGACGCGCCACCTCGGCGCGGCTGATCGGCCCGAAGTCGTAGAGCGTGCGGACGACGAGGCGCTCGTTGTGGACGCGGGTCTGCTGATGGGTCGCCTTGGTCGGGAGCGCCATGCGCGGTCGGTGCCCCTCCTGTGCCAGACGGCCGAGCGCTCCTCTGCGCCGACTTCGTCCAGTCGGTGGACAAAGTGCGCCATCACCTCGTTCTTTGTCAAGTCGCTGGACAAAGATCGGAGGCGACGAGCCCGGGGCCGCTTGCGGTCGCCGCTCGCCCGTGTGGCCGTGGGCACCACAAGCGTCGGCTGAAGGCGTCTGCGAGCCAGCCTCGACGTCGTTCCTTCGACCGGTGTGGCCGTCAGCGCGACAAACGGAGGCGGAACCTCGCCGTGCGCCTCCTACCCGGCCGCTCCTTTGTCCGTGGTTGCTGTCACCACCACAACGGCAGCGAGTCCGTCATGTGCGGCGGACGCCGGGGCGATCTGGACCGGGGCCGATCCCCGCCTGGCCCATCAGTCGAGCCGGCCGTACGCCCCCAGGGTCAGGAACTCGGCGAACTCGTCGTCGAGGACGAGGCTGTCGAGCAGCTCGCCGGCCTCGGCAAGGTGGCCCGCGCCGGCTCCGCCGCCTGCTCCCCTGCCCCGAAGGTCCGCGAGGACGTCGTCGCGGATCGCGGCATACAGCTCAGTCGTGAACGGGCGGCCGTCGTCGAGTCGGGTTCCGAGGGTCCGCCACTGCCAGAGCTGAGAGCGGCTGATCTCGGCGGTCGCGGCGTCCTCCATCAGGTTGTGGATCGCGGCGGCGCCGTTGCCGTCGAGCCAGGCGTCGAGATATTGCAACGCCACGTCGATGTTCAGGCGAATACCCGCTTCGGTCACCTGGCCGCCCGGAACCCGGAAATCGAGGAGGTCGGGGGCGGCGACGCGAACCTCCGGGCGGACTCGATCCTTCTGGTTCGGTCGCCCGCCGAGGACGGCATCGAAGATCTCGGTTGCAAGCGGGACGAGATCGGGGTGGGCCACCCACGTCCCATCGAACCCGTGGCGCGACTCGCGCTCCTTGTCGTCGCGGACCTTTGCCATCGCGGTCGCGTTGACCTCCGCATCGCGTCGCGACGGGATGAACGCAGCCATCCCGCCGATCGCATGGGCGCCGCGGCGATGACAGGTCCGGACGAGGAGCTCCGTGTAGGCCCGCATGAACGGCGTCGTCATCGTCAGCTGCGAACGCTGTGGCAGGACGCGATCCGGTCGGCCGCGGAACGTCTTGATCGAGCTGAACAGGTAATCCCAGCGGCCGGCGTTGAGTCCCGCCGCGTATGGCCCGAGGGCGTGGAGGATCTCGTCCATCTGGAAGGCCGCATGGATCGTCTCGATCAGGACGGTGGCCCGGATCGAGCCGTTCGCAGTCGCGAGACGCGATTCCGCCCAGGCGAACACGTCGGCCCAGAGGGAGGCCTCGGCAGCCGACTGGAGCTTCGGCAGGTAGAAGTAGGGCGCGGTCCCCTGCCGCTGGCGCTCGGCTGCGTTGTGGAAGAGGTACAGGCCGGCGTCGAACAGCGACGCGCTGACCGGCCGGCCGCCGACGACCACGTGCCGCTCCTCCAGATGCCAGCCACGAGGCCGCACGACGAGGGTCGCGATCCGCTCGTTCAGCCGGTATGCCTTGCCATCGAGGCTCTCGAAGGCGAGCTCGCGGCGGACGGCCGACCGCAGGGCGGCCTGCCCGCCGACGACGTTCCCCCAGGTCGGACTCAGGGAGTCCTCGAGATCGGCCATGAACACCCGGCCGCCCGAGTTCAGGGCGTTGATCATCATCTTCGGCTCGGCCGGCCCGGTGATCTCGACTCGGCGATCGTCGAGATCGGCGGGGGCAGCTGGAACCGTCCAGTCGCCGTCGCGGATGGCCGCGGTGGCGGGGTCGAAGTCGAGATCGGCTCCGACGTCGATCGCAGCCTGGACGTCGCGGCGGGCCTGGAGGAGCGCCTCCCGCCGCGTCCCGAATGCGGTCTGCAGGTCGGCCAGGAAGGCGAGAGCCTCGGCGGTGAGGATCTCGTCGACCCCTTGGACCGTCGGGCCACGAACGTCGATCACGGTGTTCTCATTTCACCCCATCCTCGCACCATCAGTCCGGGCCGAGGTGATATCCGAGGCGGCGCGGGATCCGGGATAACGCGGCAGCGATACGCGGCGGCGGGCGGCCCTCCTCCTCGGCCGCTTCGCGGCGGACGACCGCATCGCGGAAGATCCGGGCTCCCAACCGCTCGGAATGGCTCCGGGGGGAAAGCGCGCGGCGTGGCGCCGACGATCGGCAGGCTCGCCGCCTCGTCGTCGCTCGCCCGGCCGGTCGCGAGGGCGGCGAGGATCCGTCCCCCGAGAATCGACGGCCCGACACCGTTGCGCGAGTAGCCCAGC
>Ga0307277_10000640_pt1 | contig 13231 bp, 15 predicted proteins | sample ER_DNA_116_FD_194473 | JGI IMG/M metagenome (GOLD analysis project Ga0307277, IMG submission 194473) | Bulk soil microbial communities from the East River watershed near Crested Butte, Colorado, United States - ER_DNA_116 | ecosystem: Environmental > Terrestrial > Soil > Floodplain | place...
AAACCGGCGGGATCGGCTTGAGTGCTCGGTGAGGCCGGCTCCCGGGTGACCGTCGTGTCGCTGCCGGCGCGAGGACGGCCGCCGCAGGCGGCCGCCCGCAGGGCCGGCCTTGAACCGGTAGAGAAAGTTCTCACAGGTGCGCCGATCTACTGCCGTCCTCGACGCTGATCGGGACCATGTGTCCGCTCTGCCAGCGGATGGTCGTGACGTGATGACCGACCTGGCGCCAGGTGGGATCGAGGGTGAAGTCGCCAAAGAATGTTGAAGTCGTCCACTGCGGCAGGTCGTTGAAGCCCAGGTCCTGCCGATGGGCGGCATGAGCGAGATACCCGGCGGCGGCAGCTTGGGCGGCAGGATACGAAGGCTCACGGCCTGTTCGGTGCTGGTAGTGGGTGACGAAGTCTGTTCCGGACGGGCCGACCGTTGGCGTCTGTGGGCTTGGCCACCACTGCACTGGCGCCAGGACGCCTTCGGCAGCCTCTCCGAGTTCCTGGCCGAATGCTGGGATTCCGGCGGCCACGGTACCAAGGAGCGCCGGGGATTGGCCGCGGTCGCGGACGCCGCGAACCACGGCAACGTCATGCTCGAAGGGTCCAGCCACCAGAAGGGCCGTCTCCTCCAGGTCCTCGCTCTCGACTGTGGACGCATCAACCGTCTGGCTGTCGATCCCTCGTTCGGTCCCGCGCGCTTTGGCTCCGTTGGTGACATAGCGTGCAAACGGTCCCGGTCCCTGAACAAGGATGAGCCGGTGAACCTTGCGCTCGATCGCCTCATCGATGATGCCGTCGAAATACGTTGAGGCAGGCGCGGGGAGGGAAGCCGTTCCGGGTTGCGCGAGGTCGTCAGCCGAACCGCCGTGGTTCCAGAGGACCCGCCCTGCATCGCGCACGAGCGGGGCGACCGCTCGCACCAGTCCGCTCGCGTACGGACCGAGCAGTAGATCCACGCCGTCGATCCATCCGGCGTAGGTGTCGACCGCCATCGACCTTGACCCGTGATCGTCGGCGAGGATCAAGCGGATGCCGGCCTCCTGTGCCCAGAGCCGCACTCCCTCGGCCGCTTCGGTCCCTTGGCGCTCGTACTGCCCGGTGAGACTGAGCGTCAAGGCGGCCGTGATCACTGGCGACGTCACGCCGCACCAGCTCCCCTCCAGCGGTTCATAGCTCGATCTCGAAGCGGTGCGATACCACCTCGCCATGGGAAATGGTGTCCATTACCTCGACGGGTTGATCGCCAGCGTAAGCCGTTCGGATATTTCGAGTAACCGGTACACCGCTTGGAAGCTGGAGCGCTCGCTCCTCCTCTGGATTTGGCAACCTCGCTCCCATGAAGTCCTCGATGAACCGAGTTACCCGCACCCCGAGGCGTCGCAGCTCGGCGTGCACGCCGTCCGGAATCACAACGGGTCGTTCCAGCTTGCTCCCTGCCACTAGCTCCGGCTTGTAATAGACGCGAACAAGCTGTACAGGCATTTCATCGACCACGAAGCGTAGCCGGCGCATGACAACATCCTGGCCTTCATCGAGGCCAAGGCGCTGGGCTATCTCCAATGGGGCTGGAACAGTAGCAACCTCAAGGATGTCTTGGTGTGACGCATGGCCCTGATCGCTCATTTGGGCGCTAAATCCTGGCCGCCCTTCCCGCTGGTGACGGTGGTAGTTCTCGGCAGTCAAGGTAATAGCGAGCGGCGACGGAATCCGCACAAACGCTCCCTTCCCTTGCCGCGTCTCGATCAGCCCCTTGAGTCGAAGGTCCTGTAACGCTCTACGGATGGTCGGGCGGCTGGCGTGGTGTTGCGCGGCGAGCTGACTCTCGGATGGAAGCTGATCGCCTGGTTTGTACGTTTTATCACTAATGGCACGCCGGAGCGTATCTGCAACGAGTTCCCACGGCTGGCGCATCAGTGTCTCCTCCGACTTGGTAAGCCAAGCCAGAGCCTAGCACTCAACGCGGCGCCGGTCCTCGCGTTTCTCTCGCTGCTTTCTCCCGCAGCACCGAAGACGGCCAGCTCAGAGGCACTTGCTTTACCAAGTGTCCGCGTGTATGGTCACTTGGTAAACCAAGTTGTCCCCAGTCGATCGAGAGGAGGCATCGAGCACTCGACAACTGCATACCGGGCGCGTGGGCGTCGGCCAGCACCAGCAAGACGAGCACGTTGACAACTCAAGAGAGGGCAGGAGGTACCAGGGCATCGCCGCTGAGGCGAGCCGCTACCCAGGCATGGGCGTGGGTGGCGGCTGACCTGAGGGGCGCCCCCAGGCGCGGGCGCGCGTCGCATGGGAGGGCCTGCCGGCTTCACCTCTATAGATGGAGGCAGGTTGTGAAGCTGTTCATCGATACATCGGCCACCGTGTTCCTCGCCGGGGGTGTCCCGGCGCCGGTGGTGGACTACGAGACCAAGCGACCCAAGGTCGACCAGGCGAGCGGCGAGCCGCTGTACGCGGTCCAGGTCATCGCCATGCAGGACGGTGAGTCCGACATCATCACCGTGAAGGTGCCGGGCCTGCCTCCGACGCTCCCCCAGGGCACGCCGGTCCGGGTCATCGACCTGGTGGCCAACCCCTGGTCCAACAACGGCAAGAGCGGGGTGGCCTTCCGGGCGGTTCGGATCGAGTCGGCCCAGGGCAAGGCGAGCTGACCGTGCTGGGGGCCAGGAGGCACCTCATCGTGATCTGGCGCGATGGCAACCGCTGGGCGGTGTCCTGCGGCAACTGCCGCGCCGTCGTCGCCCGCAGCGCGAGCAAGCTGCTCGCCGAGGTCGCGGCGGCCAACCACTACTGCTAGCTGGACGCGGGGACGGGCGCGAAACCGCTGGTGAGCGAGCGCGCCCTTCCCGGTAATTCTGGAGGTCATTTCATGCGGGCACGGTCCGTGCTGTTCCTCGTCATCATCCTCATCGCCGTGTTCATGCCCGACCTGATCCTGGGGTTCGTCGGCGAGTTCCTCAACCAGTTCAAGGACGCTTTGCACCAGGCCACCGCGAGGTAGCCATGCGGGACTTCCTGCGCCGGGTCGGGCTGCCCTCGATCATCGACGCCACCCCGGCCACCCTCCGCCCGCCGGTCCACATGACCCCAGCGGCCCGGCTGCTGCTGTTGGTCGGTCGTCCGCTGTGGGCCTGGCGGGTCGAGCTGGCCACCGTGCTGCTGGCCGTCGCGGTCCTGCGATGGCTGGCCGGCCACCTCGGCATCGTCCTGGCGGTGCTCCTGGTCGCCGTAGTGGCCCTGGCGATGGCGCTGGTACCGGAGGTGCGGCGCTCGGTCCTGTTGCTGTATCGCCGGGCGCATGTGCGCCGTCAGTGGACCCTGGCGGTCCGCCATGCCGGCCTGGCCAACTTCAACGACCGGGTGCCCCGAGTCGTCGGCCATCGCCTCACCCTAGCCGGCGACGACCTGGCGGTCCGAGTGCCGGCCGGCAAGACTGTCACCGAGGTCGAGGACAAGGCCGAGACGATCGCCGCGTTCCTGCGCGTCCGCGAGGTCCGCGTCCACCGCCGCCCCGAAGACGCCGGCCTGGCCCAGGTCATGGTCGTGGTCCGCGATCCGCTGGGCACCAGCGAACGCTGGCCGTGGCCGAACCTGGCCGCCGAGCGGCTGTCGCTGTGGCAGCCGATCCCGGTCGGCCTGGACGAGGACGGCGAGCTGGTCACCCTCTCGCTGGTCGAGCGCAACATCCTCTACGGAGGCGAGCCCGGTTCCGGCAAGAGCGTCGCCCAATCGCTCGGGACCGCGACCGCCGCCCTGGACCCGGACGTGAAGCTGCACCTGTTCGACGGCAAGTACGTCGAGCTGGCGCCGTGGGCCGGCTGCGCCGAGCACATGATCGGCCCCAACCAAGACGAGGCCATCGACGTGCTCAAGGAGCTGGTGGCCGACATGGACGGCCGCTACATGCAGCTGCTGGCCAACAAGCGCCGCAAGCTCGGCCCGAAGACGGCCTGCCGCTGCATGTGGTCGAGATCGACGAGCTGGCCTTCTTCTGTAACGGCCCCGACCGGGCCGCCAACAAGGCCTTCACCGAGCTGGCCCGCGACCTGGTCGGCCGGGGTCGGGCGGCTGGCTACATCGTCAAGGCGGCCACCCAGAAGCCGTCCGGCGACACCATCCCGACTTACCTGCGCGACCTGTTCGCCGTCCGCTGGGCGTTCCGCTGCTCAACCTCGGATGCCAGCGACACCATCTTGGGCAAGGGCTGGGCCAAGGGCGGCTATTCGGCCGACGCCATCGACGTCGCCCACCGAGGCGTCGGCTACCTGCTGCACGAGGGTGGCCGGCCGGTGCGGCTGCGCACCTTCTACCTGGCCGATCTCGACCTGTACGCGCTGGCCGCGCAGGCCGAGTTGCTGCGCGCCGACGCACACCGCGACCAGGCGCTAGAGGAAGGAGGCGTCGACAAGCACCTGCACGTGACCGAGTAGCGAATCGGGAAGGGGCGCGAAACCGCTTTGGGAGAGTGGACGCGCCCCTCCCTCCACCAAGGGAGGTCATCCCGTGGCGAAAGCCACCATAGACCGCGACCAACTGCGGGCGCTACGGGCGCTGCGCCGGGCCTTCGGGCCCGATCGGGTCACGGTCCTCAGCGTCCTCGAGGAGCCGCCCGGCTCGCGTGGCCCCGACCGCGCCCCCACGCGGTGAGGGCCATGCACTACGCCTTGTACACCCTGCACGGCCAGTGGGTCGCCGTCTGCCGCACCTGCGGCGTCGAGCTGGCTCGCTCCAACCTGCGGTTCAAGGCCGACCTGACCGCCACCCGGCGCCGCTGCCCGGTGTGCCGATGATCGCCCTGCACTTCGAGCAGCAAGGCCAATACCGAAGCGGACTGTGGGTCGCCTCCTGCGCCGACTGCGGCTACGAGCTGGGCTGCTCACCATCCCAAGCCGGCGCCGAACGGCACCGCTTCCGCCGCTGCCCGATCTGCGGCACGCGATCACCGCGACGCCGCTGACACACAAGCCACAGGACGGGGCGCGGACCGCTGGAGCGGCGCGCCCCTCCCCGTCCCGGGGAGGTCGTGAACGTGACGCCACGGTGCCGCTGCGGCCGCCTGCTCCGGGCGGCCGCCGGCTGGATGGCCCGCTGTGAGGTCTGCCGCAACGGCCGCTGCCCGGCCGTCTACCAAGGCCGGCGCTGCCGGCGCCCGGTGGGGCATCGCGGCCTCTGCCAGTAGACGAGGAGGTGACGAGGATGGCGGTGCCGGTCGGGATGGTCGCCCAGGACCTGGTGGTCCGCGCCACCGGACCGCAGCTCGGCCGCTGGCAAGAGCAAGTCGCCGCCACCGGCTACTGCGCCCATCCGATCCGTCTGTCCGGTCGCACCATGCACGTCGATCGGGCCACCGGCGAGGTCCGCGAGGTCTACGACACCGCCGACGAGCCCGACGCGGTGCTGCTCACCGCCTGCGGGAACCGGCGTGAGTCGCGCTGCCCGTCGTGTGCCGCCACCTACCGGGCCGATGCCTACCAGCTGGTCCGCGCCGGCCTGGAGGGCGGCAAGGGCGTCCCCGACAGCATCGCCGGCCATCCTCGGCTGTTCGTCACCTTCACCGCCCCCGGCTTCGGCCCGGTCCACACCTACCGGGAGCGGCGCGGTAAGCGGCGTCCCTGTCGGCCCCGCGACCGGGACAAGCGCTGTCTCCACGGCCGCCCGGTCGGCTGCTGGGTCCGGCATCGGCCCGACGATCTCGTGCTGGGCTCGCCAATCTGCCTTGACTGCTTCGACGCCGAGGGCCTGGTCCTCTGGAACGCGTTCGCCCCCGAGCTCTGGCGCCGGACCACCATCTACCTCCGCCGGGCGCTGGCGGCCGCGGCCGGGATCACCCCGGCGGCGCTGCACCGGACTGTCCGGGTCGCCTTCGTCAAGGTCGCCGAGTACCAGGCGCGCGGCGCGATCCACTTCCACGCCGTCATCCGCCTGGACGCCGCCCCGCCCAAAGACGACCCCGAGCAGGTCGCACCCCCGCCGGCGCCGTTCACCGCCGACCTGCTCGCCCAGGCCGTCACCGCCGCCGCCGCCCAGGCCACCGCGCCCTGCCCGGCCGTGGGCAACACCCCGCCCAGGCTGGCCCGCTGGGGCGCTCAGCTCGACCTGCGCGAGATCCGCCAGGTCGGCCCCGGCGAGCTGTCCGCTGAGGCGGTCGCCGGCTACATCGCCAAGTACGCCACCAAGGCCACCGAGAGCTACGGCGCCGCCCTGGACCGCCGCATCCACCACGAGCACGAGCTGGACCACCTGCGGGTGCCGGCCCACATCGCCCGGCTGGCCCGAGCCTGCTGGACCTTCGGCGGCGAACCAGCCCTGACCGGGCTGCGGCTGCGCCAGTGGGCGCACATGCTCGGCTTCCGGGGCCACTGGTCGACCAAGAGCCGCCGCTACTCCACCACCTTCGGCGCACTCCGCCGCGCCCGAGCCGCCCACGCCGAGGCCCAACGCCGCAACGGCCTGATCCCCCTCGACGCCTGGCAGCGCCCCATGACCGACCACGCCGTCGCCGTGGTCAAGGAATGGGGCTACGCCGGGACCGGCTACCGCACCGTCGGAGACGCCTGGCTGGCCGCCTCCGCCGCCGCCCGAGCCCGTGAGCGACGGCGCATCGCCCGCGAGGAGCTGACCTCGATGGCCGCGCCTGACCCGATCCGCCTCCCTGCCTGACTGTCCTCGGAAGGGGTGACATGACCCACATCCAGAAGCGTGCTCGCAACGGGAAGCCGGCCTACGTCGCCCGCTATCAGGATCCGGAGGGCAAGGAGCACTCGCGGAGCTTCCGCACCGAGCGGGAGGCCGAACGGTTCCTCATCCAGATCGAGGCGGCCAAGCTCAACGGCAACTACCTCGACCCGGCCGCCGGCCGGCTCACCTTCAACCAGTGGGCCGACCAGTGGTGGCAGGTCTGGGCGGCTGATCCCGACCGGAGCCCGACCACCCTCGCCGCCGCTGACAGCCGGCTCCGCTGCCACCTGCGCCCCAGCTTCGGCCGGCGCAGGCTCAGCGAGATCACGGTGTCCTCGATCCGCCAGTGGCAGTACGAGCTGCGCGGCAAGGAGCTGGAGCACGCCACCGTCATGGCCTGCCGCTCCCTCCTGAACCGCATCCTGCAAGCGGCAGAGGACGAGCGGCTGATCCCGGCGAACCCGGTCGGCAAGGTCCCGCCGCCCAAGCGTCCGGTTGATCTCGAGATCATCTTCGGCCGGATCCAACCTCGCATCTACACGCCCAAGCAGCTCGGCCAGCTCCTCGCCTCCGCCCGGCCCGATGATCGCGCCGTCCTCCTGGTCCTGGCCGGGACCGGACTGCGAGCGGGGGAGTTGTGTGGGCTGCGAGGTGCACGGGTCGATCTCGGGCGCCGACGCCTGGAGGTAGCGACCGTCCGTTACGACGCCGGTCGGTTCGGTCGCGGCTACAAGCCACGCCCCAAGAGCACCGCCGGCATCCGCAGCATCCCCCTCGCCGGCTTGGTCGTTGAGGAGCTGCGACGGCGCCGACCGGCGGAACGGTCCGCGCTGCTGTTCCCTGACGCGTCGCGCTACCGCCTACGGCACGCCTACCTGCGGGCGCTCCGCCAGGCCAGGGCGCAGGGCCACCTGCTCGGCCTGGACCTGCGCGGCCCCCATGACCTCCGCCACACCTTCGCGACCTGGCTGGAGGACGACGGCATCCCGACCCGGGTGATCGACGAGCTGATGGGCCACGCGGCCACCCGCCGGTCGGGCTGGGCGGCCGAGGGGATGAGCGCGATGGGTGCCGTCTACCGGCACACCACCACCGAGATGGAGGCGCGCGTCCTCAAGGCGCTCGAAAGCCGGCTTGCCCTGGTGGTCGAGGCGGTCGAGTCCACGGGACTGACGGGACAGTAGACGGGACGCGGGCCGCTTCACCGTTTCTGGAGCCTGTCGGTATCGACCGTTTCCCCTGGTCAGGACTCACGAGACCCCCGGTGATTCGCGGGTTCGCGCTCTGCCTTCCCCTGTCTGTACCGCTGCGGCCGGAAGGCAGAGCTACCCTCAACAGAAGGTGGCGGATCGTGATAGACGCCCTGCTGAGGGGGCGTCTATCAGGACGCTCCAACCGACTATCCTTCATGGTCTATGGCGAGCCTTCCCGACGTTCACTCTTGTCATCCGCTGCCCGTCTGCTGCCCGTGCCAGCCGCCCGAGCGGCTAGGAACTTCGTCCTGACCTTCGGCAACGTCGGCGACACCGTCAACCTTGTCCAGGGCCTGCTCGACAGCAGGGATCCCGAAGCCGCGATAGTCAAGGGCGCGGTCACCGGCGCCCTGACCACCCTCGGCATCGTTCGCGACGAGCACCGCCGGGACCGGCAGCACCTGGTTGACGCCATGCAGTCCGGGCGTGCTGGGCGCCTACCATCAGCTCTGCGTCCTTCGCCCCCTGACACCGACTAAACCCCACGTCCGCCGGAGTGATCCGCAACCGCCCCGTGACGCTGCAGTTTGGTCTATGCTCCGGCGGGCCGTGCTTGCAGGCCGTGGCTGGGACAACGGACGGACCGACAAGCGAGGTGGGATTGAGACAGTCTCGTCGGGCGGTTGGTCGCCCGATCGCGCAGCCGGTGCAGTCGGGCCGTTCGGGCGCGATCTCCTTCGAGAGAGGTCCGATCACCTGGCTGTCCTATCTGATGCTGGCGAGCTGCTGCTATGTCCAGGGATCATTGGGACCGGCCGCTTCGTTTCTGCGCGATGAGCTGCGGCTGAATTACACGATGGTGAGCCTGCACCTGAGTGTGTTCGCGGTCGGGATGGTGCTGGCCGGATCGGTCGCTCCCCGCATCGCTCCCGCCGTCAGGCGCAGCCGGCTGTTCTGGACCGGCGCCTGGGGTCTTGCCGCCGGGGCGTTCGCGCTACTCATGAGCCGGAGCCCGGTGTTCTCCCTGGCGGCTGTGATGGCAACCGGGAGCTTGTGGTGCCTGACCGTGGTCTCCATCCAGGCCGTCCTGGCCGAGCGGTACGGCGATCGGAGAGCGAAGGCCACCGCCCTCACCGAGGCCAATCTCGCTGGCAGCATCGGGTCCACCTGTGGTGCCGCACTGCTTGGAGCGCTGGCGACGACCCCGTTCGGTTGGCGAGCCGCACTGGTCGTGCCGTTGATCGTCGTTGGGGTACTCGCCCTCGTCTGGCATCGTGTGCCGCTGGAGGAGGCTCGCACACACCCGATGGCTGCGGGCCGGTCGCCGATCCCTCGCACGTTCTGGATCTTCTGGCTCATCCTGATCGTGGCCGTCGGAATCGAGTGGTCGGTCGCCTTCTGGATCGTGCCCTATTTCGTCGACGGCCTGGGGCTGCCGAAAGCCGTGGCTACATTGGCGGCCGGGGGGCTGTTCGCCGCCATCGTTGCCGGGCGGGTTCTAGGTAGCCACTGGACACGCCGATATTCTCCGGACAGGTTGTTCCTCAGGACGCTGCTCCTTACCTTGGGAGGTTTCCTCCTACTCTGGCTGCCCGGCCTCCACCTGACCGCGCGCCTCGTCGGCCTGGCGATTACCGGAGTCGGCATCGCTAATCTTTTTCCCTTGGCATTGTCGCTCGGTATTCAGCTGGGCTCGGCAAATGAGGACCAGGTCAGCGCGCGCTGCACCGCCGCTGTCGGCATCGGCCTGATTGTCTTTCCACTGCTGCTTGGTCGAATTGCCGATACCGTTGACATCCGGTACGCGCTGGGATTCGTCGTTCTTCCGCTGCTTTTCCTTGCCGTCGTCCTCCAGGAAAAGCACGTCCAGGATCTTCTTCGGTGGGGGGGACGTCACCTGTTACCGGCAGGTGCGACGGCACCGCGGTGACCCGGGTGAACCCCCACAAGCCCGGCACTCCCAACCAAGGTCTCGTGCCTGGCATACTCACAGCCTGACCGACGAGGGAGGGCATGGAACAGTCGCGCACGTCTGGAGGAACGCGACGGCGGACCGGTGCCGACCGTTACAACGCGATTGGGATCCGGGTCACCGCGCAACAGCTCGTGGGCGTGCTGGTCGATCTCGACGGTGAGCTGGTGGATCTGGGGAGTGGTCGAGGCGCGTCGACCGGCCTTCGTCGCCACATCCTGTCGCGCCCGCTGAAGGACACCGACGTGGCCACGGTCGTGACCGACATTGCCGCGCTCGTGGACGAGCTGTGGAGGATACGGCCAGGCGTCGGGGAGCGGGTGGTGGGGATCGGGGTGACAGTGGGCGGCCATGTCGACGGGCGCTCTGGCACCGTCCTGCACTCGCCGAATCTGCATTGGAACGACGTGGTGCCCCTCGCGCACCTCTTGCGGCAGGCGGTCGGCATCGAGGTCGTCGAGGTCGAGAACGATGTCAACGCCCTCGCGGTCGCCGAGGAGGCGTTCGGTGCCGGCCTCCATTCCGAGCACTTCGCCGTGATCACGGTTGACCTGGACGGGGTCGGTGCGGGGCTGATCCTCAATCACGAGCTCTACCGCGGAGTGGGTGGCCTGGCCGGTGAGCTCGGGCACATTCCTGACCGAGGTGACGAGCTGTGTCGCTGCCAGAACCACGGGTGTCTGGAGACGCAGGCGGGCGGTGACGTGATCGTGAAGCGCGTGCGTGAGGCCGGCCGGCCAGGGGTGTCCAACCTCGACGAGGCGGCGGCGCTCGCCCGCCAAGGCGATCAGATTGCCTGGAACGCCTTCGAGCGTGCCGGTGAGGCGCTGGGGCGCGGCCTTGCATCGATCGTCAACGTCCTGAATCTCGGGCTGTTGATCATCCACACCGAGCCGGCCGTCCTCGAGGTGAACGGCCCTTATCGGACTGCCGCGCTTCGGACTCTCCAAGCCCGTGCCTTCTCGACCGCGGCCGCCAGTTGCAAGATCCTCTGGAGACGGCGAACCGATGAGCTGGAAGGCCGTGGCGCGGCATCGATGGCGTTCCATCAGCTGGCGGACATGTTCCCGCCGCTGGCCGAGGAGCAGTGACGCGCCCGAGGTCGATCCTCATCGTCCGAATCGATTGGTTTTAGCGGAATTCGGCCGGAGAGGCTCCTGAAGTTGGTGCAGATCTTGCGCCTCCGGCGTGCGGGCGGGGTTAAGATAAGCCGTTGCGACCCGTGCCGGCGCTCAGACGGCACCCTCACCTGTGCGATCCAGGCTGGAGGAGCAGGCGTGCAGCGGACCGAGCTCGGCCCGATCAGCACGGTATTGACCGATTTCGATCGGACCCTTGCTCGACTGTTTCCCTGGCCCGAGTTGGAGCGCATCGTCTGCGCGGACCTGCTCGAATACTACGGCGACGTTGGTGTTCCAATTGAGCTGTTCTCGGGTGAAACCGACCCGTACACATTGTGGGCACGGGCCTACGGCTGGATGCGTGAGTACCTCGGGCCGACCCGAAGCGAGGAGCTCAATCGGCGGGCGGCCGCACGACTGACCGCCCACGAGCTTGAGGCCGCGGGATCGGTTCGACTCCTCGAAGGCGTCGAGGACGCGCTGGGTTGGCTGTCGGCGAGCGCGATCCCGGTCGTCATCGTCTCGAGCAACTCCACCAGGGCGATCGCTCGTGCCCTCCAGGTCACCGGTGTGGCCGGCGCCGTCGCCGGAATCTGGGGTCGCGCCGACCACTTCAGGATGGCCGACCTGAAGCCGAGCACCGTGCTGCTCGACGCCGCCCTCGCCGCGAGCGGCAGCACACCCCACCATGCCTGCTTCGTCGGGGACAGCCCGACCGACATGATGGCCGGACGCAGCGCAGGCATGTTCACCATCGGCGTGGCCACCGGCACGGCAACGACGCAGGAGTTGCTGGGCGTAGGGGCCGACCTGTGCATGGACGCGTTCCCTTGCCTGCGGCAGTTGAGATTGAGCTAGCCCACCCATCCCTCACACGAGATGAAGAGGAGCCGTCGTGGACGATGCCGAGCAATGGCGGGAACTCGGCCGGCAGCTGCGCGTTGACGTCATCCGGGCGACGGCTGCGGCCGGATCCGGCCATCCGACGTCGTCGATGTCGCCGGCTGACCTCATGGCGGTCCTGTTGGCGGGCCACCTCCGCTATGACTTCGACGCCCCCTGGGATCGCGCGAACGACCATCTCGTGTTCTCGAAAGGACATGCCGCGCCGCTGCTGTACGCCCTGTTCAAGGCGGCCGGGGTGCTCGAGGACGATGAGCTCCTGACGCTGCGCCAGCTGGAAAGCCGCCTGGAGGGCCATCCGACCCCGGTGCTGCCGTGGGTCAACGTGGCAACCGGTTCCCTGGGACAGGGCCTGCCGATCGCGGTCGGTATCGCGCTGGCCGCCAAGCGGCTGGATCGGCTCGGCTCGCGCGTCTGGGTGCTGTGCGGCGATGGCGAGATGGCCGAAGGCTCAGTGTGGGAGGCGGCACAGTACGCGGCCTTCATGGGGCTCGACAACCTGGTCGCGGTCATCGACGTCAACGGGCTGGAGCAGCTCGGTGCGACGATGCTCGGCCGGGACCTGGACGCCTACGCCCGGCGCCTGGAGGCGTTCGGATGGCGGGCGATCAAGGTGGACGGCCACGACGTGGCCGCCATCCACGACGCCTACGCGATGGCGACCGAACCCGATGGGCGACCGGTTGCGGTCGTCGCCCTGACCGTCAAGGGAAGCGGTGTGGCGGCGGTCGAGAACCAACCTGGCCTGCACGGCAAGGCGCTGCCCGATCCGGAGGCGGCCATCGAGGAGCTCGGCGGCCCACGCCAGCGCACCATCAAGGTGGCCAAGCCCCCCGAGGGCAAGCCGTTCAGGTTTGAGGCGGGCTCGGCCGAGCTCCCGTCGTATCCCGTCGGCAGGCCAGTCCCGGTCCGGCGGGGCTACGGGGAGGCGCTGGTGGTGCTGGGGCGTACCCGCGACGACGTGATCGCCCTTGACGCTGACGTGGCCAGCTCCACCTACACGAGCTTCTTCGCCGAGGCGTTTCCGGAACGCTATTTCCAGATGCACGTGGCCGAGCAGCTGATGCTGGCGACCGGGGTCGGCCTGCAGACGCGAGGCTGGACGGTGTTCGCCTCGACGTTCGCGGCCTTCCTCTGCCGAGCGCATGACTTCCTGCGCATGGCGGCGGCCAGCCGGGCCGACCTGAAGCTGGTCGGGTCCCACGCCGGTGTGTCCATCGGGGAGGACGGCGTATCGCAGATGGCGCTCGAGGATCTGGCGATGTTCAGGGCGGTCCACGACAGCGTCGTGCTCTATCCGAGCGACGCGAACCAGGCGGCCAGGCTCGTCGCCGCCATGGCCGTTCACCGTGGCATCTCCTACCTGCGCACAACCCG
>Ga0307277_10000641_pt1 | contig 13224 bp, 12 predicted proteins | sample ER_DNA_116_FD_194473 | JGI IMG/M metagenome (GOLD analysis project Ga0307277, IMG submission 194473) | Bulk soil microbial communities from the East River watershed near Crested Butte, Colorado, United States - ER_DNA_116 | ecosystem: Environmental > Terrestrial > Soil > Floodplain | place...
CTCGGAGCCCGAGACGTCGCCACCTTCGTGGCCGAGCGCTGTGACGTCGTGGCCCGCGGCTTCCCAGAGCTTGGCGAGGCCGCCCCCGACGTTCCCTCGTCCGATCACTGCAACTTTCATGTCCCCTCCCTTGTTGACGGGTGTGAGAACGCGCGAGCCACGGCGCGGCTTCCCCATAGGAGGGTTCGGCGAACTATCGGCTGTGCCGCCGGAGGCGCGCTGGATCGCCCAGAGACAGTAGCCGCCGGTCGCCCCCGTATCTGGAGTCGATACGAGGGCGCCTTGTCTGTTTGAACGCGGATGCGTTGGAACGACCAGCGCGTCCCGGCGACGAGCGACAGTCCGCCAAACCCTCCTAGCCGGGGGTCTTTGCGCCTTCGCGCAGCATCTCGACAGATTTCTCGACGCGGCGCGTGCGCGTTTCCGTCCGCTTCGCCTCCTCGATCCACCGCACGTACTCCTTGCGATGCGTGTACGAGAGGCCGTCGAAGGTCTCACGCACCACTGGGTCGGCGTCCAGCGCGGCCGCCAGATCGCTCGGCACCTCGACGGTGCGTGGCTCGTCGTCGCGCTCGAGCTCGACGGAGACCTTCTGGCCGGGTTCGACCGTGGCAGCCTCGCGCACCTCGCGGTTGAGCCCGAGGAGAGCGCGGCCCCCCATCGTGAAGAGCGTCGTCCGGAAGGTGTAACCGTTCACGGTCGCGCGCACGGGCGGCCGTCCGCTGCCGAAGGCCTCCTTGAGGTCGTAGGGGACGACCACGACCGTGCCGGAGCCGTGCTGCTCGAGCGTCGCTACGAAGCGCTGAGCGCTCATTCCAGCCCACGTTACAAAGGCGGCGCAGTTCGCGTCCCACGCGCGCGTCTCCCTCCGGTATCCCACCCATGGGCGGGTGATGGGCTTCTGCCGCGTCGACCTCGTCGGCTTGCTCCTTCCGGAGCGGTGTGCAGCGTGCGGCGCAGGCGAACGCATCGTCTGCCCTTCCTGTCTCGCCGCTCTGCGTTTGCTCCGCGGGCCGCTCTGCGCCTGCTGCGGCGCTCCGACCGTCTGGCCGGTCGAGCGCTGCGCGGAGTGTTCCGGCCGGCGGCTCGCGTTCTCCTCGGCGCGCGCGGCGGTCGCCTACGAGGGGCCGGCCCGTGCCCTTGTCGCCGCGTGGAAGGAGCGGGGACGACGGCGGCTGACCCGCGTTTTCGCCGACCTGCTCCTCGAGGTCGTGCCCAGGCCACCAGTCGAGGTGATCACTTTCATTCCTGCCGATCCCACCCGTAGCCTGTGGAGGGGGCAGAACCCGGCCGAGGCGCTCGCCAGGCTCGTGGCTCTCGAGTGGGATCTCCCCTTGGAACCGCTACTCGAGCGAACGCGCCGTGTCCCGCCCCAACGAGGTCTGACGCGAACGGCGCGCCGTCAGAACGTCCGCGGAGCCTTCTCCGCGACGAGCGCGCCGAAGTCGGTGGCGGTCGTGGACGACGTCTACACGACCGGAGCCACCGTCGGGGCAGCCGCGACCGAGCTCCGGCGGGCGGGAGCGCGGGCGGTCTCCGTCGCCACCTTCGCCCGGGCCGTCCGGCGATGATTCCTCAGATCCTCGATGCGGTAGATTCAGACCGTTCCCCACGAGGAGGCTCCGGTGAGACTTCAGGTCAAGGGCAAGAACGTCGACGTGACCGACTCGCTCAAGGACTACGCCCTCCAGAAGCTCGGGAAGCTCGACAAGCATCTGAACGAAGCTGCGCGGCTGGAGCTCGAGCTCCAGGTGGAGAAGAACCCGTCCATCTCCAACAACCAGGTGGCCGAGGCCACCGTCTGGACGAAGGGCCCGGTCCTGCGGGCGCGTGAGAGCTCGTCCGACATGAAGGCCTCGATCGACCTCCTGGTCGACAAGCTGGAACGCCAGGCCCAGCGCTACCGCGACAAGCGGCGGCGCGGCCCCGGCCGCGACAACCACGATCAGGTACCGCAAGGGATTCCCGTGGTGCCGTCGGAGGAGACGCCGGTGATCGTCAAGACGAAGCAGTTCGCGGTCAAGCCCATGACGCCGGAAGAAGCAGTCCTGCAGCTCGAGCTGATCGGCCACGATTTCTTCGTGTTCCAGAACGCCGACACGAACGACGTCAACGTCGTCTACCGGCGCCGGGACGCAAACTACGGGCTCATCGAGCCCCAGCTCTCCTGACCGACGACGTCTCCGATCCGCGCGCCTTCCGCTGGGTCGAAGCGGGCATTTCCGGGATTCCGCGCACACGAGAGTGGGACGCGGTCGCCGCTGCGCGGTCCTCTGCCGAGGGCGACGAGGCCGTGTTCGTCCTGCTCGACGACGGGCGCCTGCTCCCGATTCACGGCCCGGAGGAGGCGATGGAGCCCGCCGCGCGCGCTCTCGAAGGTGAGCTGCAGACGCCCTACAGGGCGGTCGCGGTCAGGCGCGACGGCGACAACTGGGCCGTCGGAGCGGTGGCCATCGAGGTCGTCGAGCTCCCTGCCGATACGGAGGGGGAAGAGCTGCTGCTGACGGTGACGGAGGAAGGAGAGAGGGCGCTGGAGGTCGACGGGAGATCCACGATCGGAGGCATCGAGGTATTGGAGCGGGCGGCCGGAGGCCGGTTCGATGCCTACGTGCTCAGAGCGAAGCGGCTGGACGAACGCCTCTGGGAGATCGGGATCGACCCTCTGTGACCTCCGCTACCCTGAACTGATGCCCCAGAACTACGGTGCACTGGAGCGCGTCCTTCGCGTGGGCGAGGGCAGGCGCCTGAAGAAACTCGCCGAGCAGGCGGCTTACGTCACCTCGCTCGAGCCCGATTTCGAAGGGCTCTCCGACGAGGAGCTCGCCGGCAAGACCGTCGAGTTCAGGCAACGCCTCGAGAACGGCGAAGATCTCGACGAGCTCGTCTTCGAGGCCTACGCGGCCGTCCGCGAGGCGGCGAAGCGCTCGCTGGGGCTGCGCCCCTTCGACGTCCAGCTGATGGGCGCCATGGTGCTCCACGAGGGCGACATCGCCGAGATGAAGACCGGTGAGGGAAAGACGCTCGTGGCCACGATGCCGCTCTACCTGAACGCGCTGCCCGGCGGCGGCGTCCACCTCGTCACGGTCAACGACTACCTCGCCAAGCGCGACGCGGAATGGATGGCGCCCGTGTACGAGAAGCTCGGCATGCGCGCGAGCTTCATCCGCAACATGATGCCCTTCGAGGAGCGCAAGGACGCCTACGAGGCCGACATCATCTATGGGACGAACTCCGAGTTCGGGTTCGACTACCTCCGCGACAACATGGCTACAGCGCTCGAGGGAACCGTCCAGCGCAGCCATGCCTTCGCGATCGTGGACGAGGTCGACTCGATCCTCGTCGACGAGGCGCGCACTCCGCTGATCATCTCGGGCGAGCCCGAGACCGCGGCCAAGACCTATTACGACTTCGCGCGCGTCGTCCGTGGCCTTACCGGCGTGCCCGCCAAGTTCGTGCCCAAGGGCATGGAGAAGCCGGAGGACGACGCCGACTACGAGTACGACGAGAAGTTCAAGACGGTCTCGCCCCGGGAGTCCTCGATCGAGATCGTCGAGCGCGCACTCGGGATCGAGAACCTCTATGCCCCGCAGAACGCGCAGCTCGTCAACCACCTCGTCCAGGCGTTGAAGGCCGAGTCGCTCTACCAGCGCGACGTCGACTACGTGATCCAGGACGGCGAGGTGAAGATCGTCGACGAGTTCACCGGCCGGATCATGGAAGGCCGGCGCTGGTCGGAGGGCCTCCACCAGGCCGTGGAGGCGAAGGAGGGCGTTGCGATCAAGGAGGAGCACGTCACTCTCGCGACGATCACGCTCCAGAACTACTTCCGCCTCTACGAGAAGCTCGCTGGCATGACCGGTACGGCCAAGACGGAAGAGAAGGAGTTCCAGGAGATCTACGACCTCTCGGTCGTCGAGATCCCCACCAATGTCCCCGTCGTCCGCGCGGACGAGGACGACCTCATCTACAAGACGAAGGAAGCGAAGTACAACGCGGTCATCGAGGACATCAAGGAGCGTCACGAGGAGGGCCAGCCTGTCCTCGTCGGGACGATCTCCGTCGAGGTCTCCGAGCACCTCTCGCAGCTCCTCACGCGTCAGGGCGTCCCGCACAACGTCCTGAACGCGAAGCAGCACGAGCGCGAGGCTGAGATCATCAAGGACGCGGGCGAGCGCGGCGCCGTCACGATCGCCACGAACATGGCTGGCCGTGGCGTCGACATCAAGCTCGGCGAGGGAGTGCGCGAGCTCGGCGGCCTGTACGTCCTCGGCACGGAGCGCCACGAGGCGCGCCGGATCGACAACCAGCTTCGCGGCCGCTCGGGTCGCCAGGGCGACGCGGGGGAGTCGCGCTTCTACCTCTCCGCCCAGGACGAGCTCGTGCGGCTCTTCGCGGGCGACCGGATCTACAAGATCATGGATCGCTTCAATCTCCCTGACGACGAGCCGATGGAGCGCAAGATCCTCTCGAATCAGATCGAGAACGCGCAGAAGAAGGTCGAGGAGCAGAACTTCGTCTCGCGCAAGAACGTCCTCAAGTACGACGACGTCATGAGCGTCCAGCGCCAGGTCATCTACGAGCAGCGGCGGCGTGTGCTCGAGGGCGAGGATCTCTCCGAAGACATCGGCGACTGGGTCGACGAGCTGATCGAGCGCATCGTGGTCGAGCACACCGCCTCCGAGTACCAGGAGGAGTGGGATCTCGACAGCCTCTTCAAGGAGATGGCCGACATCTACGAGCTCCAGGTCCAGCCCGACGAGCTCGACTCCTCGATGACCCAGCAGGACCTCGTGGCCGAGTTCCAGGACGACGCCCGGGACGCGTACGCCGCGAAGGAGGAAGAGCTCGGGCCGGAGCTCATGCGCGAGATCGAGCGCTTCCTCATTCTCCAGATCGTCGACGTCCGCTGGCGCGAGCACCTGGACGCCATGGAGTACCTGCGCGACGGCATCCACCTGCGCGCGATGGCCCAGAAGGATCCGCTCGTCGAGTACCGCTCCGAGGGGCACGCCATGTTCGAGGAGCTCGGCCAGATCATCCGTGAGGAGGTCGTCCGCTACCTCTTCCACGTCGAGCTCCAGGAGGAGCAGGCTGCGCAGCTGACGCCCGCGGCTGCCCCGGAGGCGCTGTCCTACGAGCACGAGTCGCTTGCCGGCTCGGACGCCATCGCCGCTGCGGGTGGGAACGGCTCCGGCAACGGGGGCGCCGCAGGCTTCACCGCCGGCGCCGTCGGAGGAGGAGCTACCTCGGTCGCGACAGGCCAGCGCACGGTCTCCGAGCAGCAGAAGGTCGGCCGCAACGACCCCTGCTGGTGCGGGAGCGGCAAGAAGTTCAAGAAATGTCACGGGGCGTAGTGGCCGACCGCGCCGCGCTCGAGCGAGAGATGGAGGAGATCAGGGCCCAGCTCGACTGGGTCCGTGATTACCTTTGACCCGGACGCGCTGACCACCCGCGTCGCCGAGCTCGAAGAATCCATGGGCGAGCCGGGCTTCTGGGACGACCAGCAGCGCGCGGCCAAGATCTCGGCGGAGCACGCGCGACTGACACGTCGCCGCGAGCGCTATGACGCTCTCACGGGCGAGGCCGCAGATCTGACGGAGCTCGCCGCGCTCGCCTCCGAGGACGGAGAGCTGGACGAGGTGGCCGAGAGCGTCGCCACGTTGAAGCTCGAGCTCGACCGGTTGCAGGTAGACGCGCTCTTTTCAGGCGAGTACGACTCGGGCGACGCCGTCGTCTCGATCCACGCAGGCGAGGGCGGTACGGACGCCCAGGACTGGGCCGAGATGCTCCTGCGTATGTACCTGCGCTGGTCGGAGTCGCGCGGATTCAAGACCGAGCTTCTCGAGGCGTCCCCCGGCGAAGAGGCGGGGCTCAAGTCGGCCACGTTCACAGTGGCCGGCGAGAACGCCTACGGCGTCCTCAAGGCGGAGCGCGGCGTGCACCGTCTCGTCCGGCTCTCGCCCTTCGACGCCGCCCACCGGCGGCACACCTCCTTCGCCCAGGTGATCGTGAGCCCGCTGCTCTCCGACGACGCCGGCATCGAGGTGGACGAGTCCGATCTACGGATCGACACCTACCGGGCGAGCGGCGCCGGAGGCCAACACGTGAACAAGACCGACTCGGCGGTTCGGATCACGCATGTCCCGACAGGGATCGTCGTCAGTGTCCAAAACGAGCGCTCGCAGCTGTCGAACAAGCAGACCGCGCTCAAGATCCTCAAAGGCCGGCTGGCGGAGGTCGAGCAGGAGCAGCGTGAGGAGGAGCTGGCCAGGGAGCGCGGCGACGTGATGACGACGGGCTTCGGCAGTCAGATCCGTAGCTACGTCTTGCACCCGTATCAGCTGGTCAAAGATCACCGCACGGACGTCGAGGACGGTAATACGCAGGCCGTCCTCGACGGGCGCCTGGATGAGTTCATCCAGGCCTACCTGCTCAAGCAGGCGGCCGCAAGCGGGAGCTAACTCCTCGGGGATTCTGGGGCGTCGCTCGCAAAGGAGGCCTGCATCCTGCGGCGAGCGTCGTAAGGGGGTAAGCCGGGCTTTGCCCGGCTGATCCCGCCGTCCAGAATCAACTAGCGTTCAAGTCAACCGAGGGATGCGATAGACTCGGGCGCCTGTAGCAAACCTAAGCCGGCGCGCCGAGCCCAGGCGGCCCCCTTTTTGAAACCGGTGCAGGAGACGGAACTCACACACGTCCAGGTAGCCCCCGAGGCTTCGGGAATCGAACCGCAGGTGAACGGCGAGACGCCTCCGGCGCCCGCGCCCGGAGCCTCGCCGATGATCGTCTTCGAGGACGTGACGAAGATCTACGACCCGCACGTCGTCGCTCTCCGTGACGCCTCGTTCATGATCGAGAAGGGAGAGTTCGTCTTCCTCGTCGGGCCCTCGGGCTCTGGCAAGTCGACGATCATGCGCCTCTTGCTCAAGGAGCTCGACCCCACGGGCGGGCGCATCATCGTGGGCGGCCGCGAGCTCGCCAGGCTGAAGAACTCCAAGGTGCCGATGCTCCGGCGCAACATCGGCTGCGTCTTCCAGGACTTCAAGCTGCTGCACAACCGGACCGCGTCCGAGAACGTCGCGTACGCGCTCAAGGTGCAGGGCCAGTCGAAGCGCGAGATCCGTGCGAAGGTTCCGGAGGTACTCGCGCTCGTCGGCCTCTCGGGGAAGACCAACTCCCTGCCCGACGAGCTCTCGGGCGGCGAGCAGCAGCGCGTCTCGATCGCGCGCGCGTTCGTCAACCACCCGCCGCTCCTCATCTGCGACGAGCCGACCGGAAACCTCGATCCCGACACGTCCGTCGGGATCATGCAGCTGCTCTACCGCATCAACCGGAGCGGCACGACCGTCGTCATGGCCACCCATGACCGTGAGATGGTCGACAAGATGCGCAAGCGGGTGATCGCGCTCGACAACGGCACCGTCATCCGCGACGAGCGCCGCGGGAGCTACGCGGAGTAGATGCGCACCAAGCTCTTCGTCAGCGAGGCTGTGCGCTCCATCGGGGCGAACATCTCGACGACGGTGGCCGCGACGATGACGGTGCTGATCGGGATGTTCCTGCTCGGCCTCTTCATCGCGCTCTTCTCCTGGGTGAATTCCTGGACGGACCACGTACGCAAGGACGTGCTCGTCAAGGTCTTCTTGGTCCAGGACGCCAGCGAGACGCAGATCAATGCGGTGCGGGCGAAGCTCCTGACCTTCCCGGAGACCAAGACGGTCGTCTTCATCTCGAAGGACGAGGCGCTCAAGCGGATGAAGGCCAAGTATCCCGATCTGACCGAGAACCTCTCGTCCAACCCGCTGCCTGCCGCTTTCGAGGTCACTCCCAAGAACGCCGACCAGGTGAAGGCGATCGCGGACAAGCTGCAGCCGCTCCCGGCCGGGGTGGACAAGGTCGACTACGCGGAGAAGAAGACGGAGCGGATACTCGCCGTCACGAACGTGATCAAGTACATCTTCCTGCTCGGGAGCGTCGTCTTGCTGGCCGCGTCGACGATCCTGATCGCCAACACCATCCGCCTCTCGATCTTCTCACGGCGGAGAGAGGTCGAGGTGATGAAGCTCGTGGGCGCCTCGAACTGGTTCATCCGCGGGCCCTTCATGCTCGAGGGGGTCATCTGCGGCCTCATAGGCGCGATAGTCGCCGTCGTCCTCCTGGTCCTCGCGAAACAGTTCGCGCTCCCGGTGATCGAAGGGCACAGCTCTACCTTCAGAGAGGACGACGTCCACGCGCTCAGCTTCCCGCTGATCGCGACGATCCTCATCGGGGTGAGCCTGCTCGTCGGTGCCGCGGGATCCGGCATCACGCTCCGCCGCTTCCTGCAGATTTAGAGCTCGGCCCAGGATGAGGATTGAACCCCCCGAGCGCGCGCTGGGACGGCGCGACACGTCGCATCCGACCATCGCACCCCGAAGGCGAGTGCCATCCTGAACCGAGCTATGGAGGCTCCAGCTCCTTCTATACTCACCCGCGCGCCCGATGAAAACTAGACGCGCGGCCGGAATCGCCCTCGTCACCCTGCTGCTTGCGGCGGCTTTCGGGCTCGGCCTGTTCCTGACCCGCTCGTCGGCCCTCGGCAACACCGCCGGGAGCCACACGATCGCGGGCAAGGGGACTCATCGAGTGATCGACGAGGTGCGCGACGCGCTGGCGACGTCCTACTACCGGCCCGTCTCGCGCGACGTGCTTCAGAAGCCGACGATCGACGGCGTTCTGCAGGAGCTCGGGGATCCGAACACGGACTTTCTCACCGCCGTCGAGTACGACTCGCTCAAGAGTCGCACCGCGCGGAGCTACTCCGGAGTCGGCCTGACCGTCGAGCCCTCGCGTGCAGGCCTCGTGGTCACTTCGGCGCTGAACGGGCCGGCGCGGAAGGCCGGAGTCCGGCGGGGGGACATCATCGTCCGGATCGACGGGCGGCCGGCTGGCAAGCTGACGTTCGACCAGGCGCTGAACCTGATCAAGGGTCAGCAGGGCACCGTCGTCCATCTGACGCTGAGGCGCGCCGCCCGGGCGCACATGCGGGTCACCGTCGTCCGCCAGGAGATCACTCTTCGGTCGCTCCGCGCCCGGATCGTCCGCTTCCGCGGCACGAAGCTCGGCTACATCCGGTTGGCGTCCTTCCCCGACGCGACCTCCGAGCGGATCGGCCAGGCGACGGAATCGCTCGTGCGTCATGGGGCCAAGGGCATCGTCCTCGACCTGCGCGACAACCCCGGCGGCTTGCTGACGCAGGCCGTGCGCACCGTCTCGATCTTCCTCGACGACGGTGTCGTCTGCACCGTCTCGGGCCTGCACCAGGACGAGACGACCTACGAGGTCACCGGGGAGGCAACCTTCCCCAGATTGCCTCTCGTCGTGGCGGTCAACCACGGGAGCGCGAGTGCCGCGGAGATCGTCGCGGCCGCGTTGCAGGATCACGAGCGTGCGATCGTCGTCGGGCATCACACCTACGGGAAGGCGTCCGTCCAGTCGATCCGCCCGCTCTCCTACGGGACGGCTCTCAAGCTCACGACCGCGATGTACCGCACTCCGGCCGGTCGCGACCTGACCGGCGAGGGCGTCCACCCGAGGCTCCGTGTTGGAGACGATCCCCTGACCGACGTGGACGAGGTGCTCCGCTCGGCCGAGCACGCGCTCCTGAAGCAGCTGGCACCCACGTAGGGTGGAAATCGCAATCGTCGAGCTTGCCCGCCGCGGGAAGCTGCTCGTGGGCGAGCCCTACTTCGAGGGCGGCAGGCCGATCGTCATCGATCGCAAGGGCGCCGGAGACGCATCGGTGGGCGACCTGGCGGTAATCCGGGTCGGCCGCGCCCGCGCCCGCCTCGAGCAGGTCCTGGGGCGGAGCGATCACATCGAGGCGGTTCTGGAAGGCCTCATCTGGCATGAAGGAGTTCGACGGGATGCGCCACCCCTTCCCGAGGAGCCGCAGGGCGTCGAGCCGGAGCGAGTCGATCTTCGCGACCTCGTCGCGCTGACGATCGACCCCGAGGAGGCCAAGGACTTCGACGACGCTTTGAGCTTCCGCGCGGAGGGGGACGGGCTGCGCGCCTGGGTGCACATCGCCGACGTCTCTCGCTTCGTCCCGTCGGATTCGCCGCTCGACCGCGACGCGGCCGAGCGCGCCTTCTCGGTCTACGTGCCGGGCCGCGTCGAGCCGATGCTTCCCGAGCGGCTCTCGGCGGATCTTTGCAGCCTGCGGCCCGGTGTCGACCGCCACTGCGTCACGGTGGAGGTGCCCTTCGACGGCGAGCTCGTTCCGGGGAAGCCCTCCTTTTATCGGAGCCTTATCTGCAGCCGTGCACGGCTCACCTACTCCCAGGCCGAGGGGATCCTGGCCGGGCGGGAGAGCGCCGCCCCCGAGGTTGCCGAGGCGCTCGCGCTCGCCGAGCGGCTCGCCGGGGAGCTTCGCCGCCGCAGGTACGCGCGGGGCGCGCTCACGATCGAGACGGGGGAAACCGAGTTCGCCTTCGACGGAGAGGGCGGGGTCGAGGACGCCTGGGTGCAGAGGGAGCCGCACGCGCATTCCCTCGTCGAGGAGCTGATGATCCTCGCGAACGAAGCGGTCGCCGGGCTCCTGGCCGGCCGCCGGCGCCGGGCCCTCTACCGCGTCCACGAGGAGCCCGAGCCACAGGCGATCGAGCTCCTCGTCGGCAAGCTCGCCGCCCTCGAGGTCCCGACGCCGCCTGTTCCCGAGCACCTTTCCCCTCCGGATGCTGCGCGTCTCGCCGCCCGGATCAGCGAGCGCGTGGCCGAGTACAGCACACAATCCGGCCGCGGCAGGAATGCCTTTCCCCCGCTCGTGCTGCGCGCCCTGAAGCAGGCCCGCTACGACCCTCGCAATCTCGGGCATTCGGGGCTGGCGAGCCGCGCCTACTGTCACTTCACGTCGCCGATCCGGCGGTATCCCGACCTGATCGTCCACCGGGTCCTCCTGCGAGAGCTCGGCCTGGCCGACGACCCCGTCCCGGAGGAGCTCAACGAGCTGGCCGAGTGGACGTCGGAGCAGGAGCGGGCGGCCGCCCAGATCGAATACCGAGCGGACGAGCTCTGCCTGGCCTGGCTCCTGGAGCGCCGGCTCTTCCACAGCGGGTGGGACGCCGTGCTGCAAGGCGAGATCGTGGGTGCGATCGGCTCGGGGCTCTTCGTTCGCTTCGACGAGGTCTTCGAGGCCTACCTTCCGGCGCGCAAGCTCAGCGGCGACTACTACGAGCTCGATCCGCTCGGCGTGGCGCTCGTCGGCAGGCGGTCGGGCCGCTCGTACCGTCTCGGCGACGGCATCGGAGTCCGGGTCGAGCGGATCGAAAAGCCGACCGGCCGGGTCAGCGTCGAGCCCGCGTAACCGGTCCGCCGGAGCGCGAAAAAGAAAAACCCGCACTTTGCGACATCGTGTTTTTGGACCGCCTTGCGAGGATCTGTCCGAAGCCATAATGTCCCCCCTGCGCCGAGCACGGGGCGCGAGTAGGACGAAGCCTCACCGGTAGACCGTAGGCGGAAGCCGAAGGTTCGTCGGAGGGGTGGACGAAAGCGACACCCGGCTCGGCGAGTTTTTGGTCCAATCCCTGACGTGGCGGGCGGGACCAAACTCATCAGCGACAATCGGCGCGCGCGCCACGACTACCACCTGCTCGAGCGCTACGAGGCTGGGCTCGTGCTCACCGGGACGGAGGTCAAGTCCCTGCGCGAGGGGCATGCGACGCTCCAGCGAGCCTTCGCGGACGTGCGCGACGGCGAGCTCTGGCTCGTCGGTGCGCACATCCCCGAGTACGCCCAGGGGAACCTCGCCAACCACGACCCCGACCGCGATCGCAAGCTCTTGCTGCGCCGGCGCGAGATCGACTCGCTGCTCGGCAAGGTGCAACAGCGAGGCCTGACCCTCGTTCCGACGAAGCTCTACTTCAAGAACGGCCGCGTGAAGGTCGAGATCGCGCTCGCGCGAGGCAAGGAGGCGCGCGACAAGCGCCGCGACCTCGCGGAGCGCGACGCGCAACGGCAGATTGACCGGGCGCTCAAGGAGCGGCGGCTATAATTCAGGCATCTGGGGGGCGACCTGGTTTCGACGTGGTCGGTTCTCCGGAAGAGCTGCAAGCCGAGGTCCCCGGTCGGCCTCGTAAAACAACCGGGACAAACGCAAGTGCGAAGAACGATCTCGCACTCGCCGCCTAACCTAGTTAGGTAGCGACGTCGCTCCGTCTTGGGCCCGTGGGACGGAATCCGGCGCCAACAACGGGCTCGCCGCCGAGGGAGAGCCAATCGCCCGAAGCGGGACTTCAAAGGATGGCTAGCCCGTCGGTAGGTCGCCTGCCACCGGCCGCCGGGCGAATTCCAAGCGCAGGACAAGCTTGTAGAGGCTCTTTCCGGTGCGTCCGCGGACGCGGGTTCGATTCCCGCCGCCTCCACTGAACCTGGCGCTGCGCGAACGTCGACGCTCGCCCGGACGCCGGTCGCGGGTGATACTTCGACGACTCGCGCGAGTTGGCGAACGGAAGGAGGAACGATGCCGTTCTATCTGACGAAGTTCAGCTACACGCCGGACACGTGGGCGAGGCTCATCGCCAACCCAGAGGACCGGAGGAAAGCCGCTCAGGAGTACATCGAGTTGGTCGGCGGGAAGCTGCATGGGTTCTGGTATGCCTTTGGCGAACAAGACGGCTACAACCTCTGGGAGGCGCCCGACAACGTGTCTATGGCCGCGGTCGCGCTGGCGATTGGTGGCGGCGGTGCGCTTAGCTCCGCTGAGACGACGGTTCTTCTGACCGTTGAGGAAACGATGGAGGCTCTGCGTAAGGCCGGGGCAGTCCAGTACCGACCACCCGGCGCGTAACAGCTTCCTCCTCCCTCTCGCTCCCTCGAGTCAGCTGGGGGAGTCGCCGTTGCTGGAGCGGCTCTCGGGCTCTCTCCAGGCTCGTTCAAGTTCGCCGATCATGCTCGCTTGCGGGCGGGGAGGTTGGGTGTGATACTGGAAGCCGCTTTGCCCGCCTGAGCCTCATCCGTAAATGCGCCGATTGCCACGGCTCGCCTTGGTGATCGACTGTTCAAACTTGAAAGGAATGAGGACTCATGCGGATTCAACCTAAGCGGCCGTCCCTTGCGCTCGTTGGCTCGTGGCCCTCGCTGCCATCGGCGTCCTTAACGCGTGCGGCGGAAACGATGCAACCCGTTCGACCGCTACAACATCGACAGCAGCTCCTCCAACGACGACGACAACGGCCGAGCAGTCGTTCG
>Ga0307277_10000642_pt1 | contig 13221 bp, 14 predicted proteins | sample ER_DNA_116_FD_194473 | JGI IMG/M metagenome (GOLD analysis project Ga0307277, IMG submission 194473) | Bulk soil microbial communities from the East River watershed near Crested Butte, Colorado, United States - ER_DNA_116 | ecosystem: Environmental > Terrestrial > Soil > Floodplain | place...
CGACGGGAAGCGGGATGCGCACTAAGGCCTCTCGCCGGTGCTCCCCCGAGCTCGTGCGCAGGTAGAAGCTGAGCCAGGCCCCGTAGACGAGGAGCAGTACGACCGCGCCGATCGCGGAGATGGCCACCTGATGCTGGCTCGCGCGGTCGCCGGCGCTGTTCGAGAGGCCGAGCAGCACGATGATGAAGGTCGCGAGCAGGAGCAGCGTCGCGGTGTCGTTCGGCAGCCGCCGCTTGAAGCGGAAGCAGCCATCCGCGGAGACCCGGGCCCCCGCCACGATGACGAGCCCGAGGATCAGCAGGGCGTTCGCGAACAGCGAGCCGAGAATGGAGTACTGGGCCACGACCAGCTCGCCGGCCGCGAGCGCGAAGAGGACGACGAAGAGCTCGGGCAGGTTCCCGAGAGTGGACTGCAGCACACCGGTGAGCGCGGGCCCGAACCGCTCTCCGACTGCCTCGGTGGCGAACGAGACGACCCAGGCGAGTCCCGCGAGAGCGCCCGCCGCGACAATGAAGACCGCCACCTGGTCGGCGCCGGAGTATTCGAGGACACCGGTGACGAGCGTGAGGACGGCGATTCCCACGAGGAGCCCGAGCTCGCGGCCGGTGAGCCTCGCGGTCATGGAAAGATCCTTCCATGAGAACGCTCTTCGCGAATGGCCACCTCGTGACCATGGACGAGGCCGGCACCGAGATCCCGAACGGCTGGCTGCTCGTGGACGACGGTTTCGTCGAGGAGGTCGGAGGCGACAACCCGCCTCCTGCCGAGGCCTACGAGAACCTCGCCGGCGCCCTCGTCACACCGGGCCTCGTCAACACGCACCACCACCTCTTTCAGGGCCTCACGCGTACACGCGCGCAGCAGGCCGACCTCTTCACCTGGCTCAAGCACCTCTATCCGCTCTGGCAGGAGATCGATGCCGACGCCGAGCACGCGGCGGCGCGCGCGGGCCTCGCCGAGCTCTTGCTCTCCGGCTGCACCACGGTCTTCGACCACCACTACGTCTTCCCGAGCGGCAAGCCCGGGCTGCTCGAGGCGGAGATCCAGGCGGCGCGGGAGATCGGCGTACGGATCGTCGCCGGCCGCGGCTCGATGGATCTCGGGGAATCCGACGGCGGTCTTCCTCCCGACGAGCTCGTCGAGGAGCGCGAGCACGTCCTGGCCGAGACGAGGAAGGCAGCGAAGCTGCACCAGCCCGAGGCCGGCGCGTTCGTGCAGGTGGCGGTCGCGCCCTGCTCTCCGTTCTCGGTCACGAAGCGCCTGATGACGGAGTCGGCGGAGTTGGCCCGCGAGCTCGGCCTGCAGCTCCACACCCACCTGGCCGAGACCGTCCAGGAAGAAGACTTCTGCCAGGGCATCTTCGGGTGTCGGCCGCTCGAATACCTCGAACAGCTCGGTTGGCTCGCGGACGACGTCTGGTGCGCGCACTGCGTCCATCTCAACGCGGACGACGTCGTGAAGATGGCCGCTGCCAGAACGGGGGTCGCCCACTGCCCGAGCTCGAACATGCGCCTCGGCGCGGGCATCGCACCTGTGCGCGAGCTGCTCGACGCGCGCGTGCGGGTGGGGCTCGGCGTCGACGGCCCTGCCTCCAACGAGCGCAGCGACCTCCTCAACGAGACGCGCCAGGCGCTCCTCGTCGCTCGCGCCCGGCGGGGACCGGAAGCCATGACGGCCCGCGAAGCTCTGCGGCTCGCGACTCGCGGCGGCGCGGAGGTGCTGCGGCGCGACGACCTGGGCTCCCTCGAGCCCGGGAAATGCGCCGATTTCGCAGTCTGGCGCACGGACGCGCTCCAGTTCGGCGGCGCGGACGACCCGGTCGCAGCGCTCGTCCTTTCGGCGCCGCACCGCCCCGACCGCGTCTACGTCGGGGGCCGCGAGGTCGTCCGCGACGGGCACCTCACTCGTGGCGATGAGCACGAGATCACCGCCGAGCATCGCCGACACGCGCAAAGATTCGCGGCGTGATCTCGACACACGTGCTCGATACGGAGCTCGGGAGGCCCGCGGCAGGGGTTCGCGTGGAGCTCTACAGGGGCGACGAGCTCGTTGGCTCCGGCGAGACCGACGCAGACGGGCGAATCGCGGAGCTCGCCTCCGACCTGGACGCCGGGACGTACCGCCTGGTCTTTTTCCCCGCATCGTCGCCCTTCTTCAAGAAGGTCGAAGTCGAAGTGGCGCTAGACGCTGTGGGGAGTTACCACGTTCCCCTCCTCATCTCCCCCTACTCGTGCACGAGCTACCGCGGCAGCTGAGCGTCGACGAGCTCGACGAGCTCTTCGAGGGCCGCTCGCGGCTGACCGAGGAGCTCGCCCAACGCGAGGACCCGCTCGGCCAGGCGAGGGCCGTGCTCGAGGAGCTTCCCGAGGACGCACGCATCGAGGCGCTGAACACCCACCCCCGCATCGGCGAGAACGTGGGATCCCTGCGCTCTGAGGAGGAGCAGGGCTCGGACGACGACCCCGCCGTCCTCGCCGCCCTGCGCCGTCTGAACAAGAGTTACGAGGAGAAGTTCGGCTTCCGCTTCGTCGTCTTCGTCAACAGCCGCCCCCGCGCGGAGATCCTGCCTGTCCTGCGCGAGCGGCTCCAGCAGCAGCGCCGCGAGGAGCTCGGGATCGGCCTCGACGAGCTCGTCGCAATCGCGCTCGACCGATGGCAGACGCGCTAGGCACCCTCTACGGGAAGGAAGCCGTCTCCGTCTACCGGACGGACGGCGACCGCCTCTTCGCCGCCGAGGTGCGCCTGGTCATCGGCGAGGAGGGCTTCGTCCCCTCCTACACGGAGGGTGACAACTCGCTCGTCGTGGCGACGGACTCGATGAAGAACTTCATCCACAAGACGTCGCTCGAGTACGAAGGCGAGTCGCTCGAGGACCTGCTGCGGGAGATCGGCACTCGCTTCGTCGCCCGCTACGACCACGTCGATGTGGCCGAGCTGCGCGCTCGGGAGCTCGCGTTCGTGAGGCGGTCGGGCGTCGTCCACCAACGTCTCTACGACGACTACGCGACGGCGTGGGTGCGGCTTCCGCGCGGGAGCGAGATCGCGGAGCGCTCCGGCCGCAAGAGCCTGCATCTCGTGAAGCTTGCGGGCAGCTCGTTTGCCGACTTCGTCCGCGACGAGCACACGACCTTGCCGGATGCCTACGATCGGCCGCTGTTCATCCACCTCGACGTCGAATGGCGCAACGAGGACGTGACCAGTCGAGTGGACGGGCTGGCGATCCGCGAGTCGCTCGTGGAGACGTTCGCCAGCTTCGAGTCGGCCTCGATCCAGCACCTTGTCCACGAGATGGGGACCCGGGCGCTGGAGCAGTTCCCCGGGCTCGGATCGATCTCGTTCGGGGCGCAGAACCGGCTCTGGGACACCGCACAGACTTCTGACGCTGCCACCGTCTACACGGACGCGCGGCCACCGTTCGGCGTCATCGAGCTCACCCTCGAGCGGTGATCATCCCGCCGAGGTTCAACGGCCCGCCCCACTCCGCGAACGGCGGCTACGCCTGTGGGCTCATCTCGGAGGCCCTGGGCGGCGGGTTCGAGGTGCTGCTCAGGCGCCCTCCTCCGCTCGGCGTCGAGCTCGACCTCGTCGGTCACGAGCTCAAGCAGGGCGACGTCGTGATCGCCGAGGCGCGGCGGATGACGGAGTCGGTGCTGGAGGCTCCGGCGCCGGTGTCGCTCGCAGACGCCGAGGCAGCATCGAGCCTCTACCCCGGCTTCGAGCACCACGCCTATCCCACCTGCTTCACCTGCGGCCCCGGCCGAGACGACGGCTTAGGGATCTTCCCCGGTCCCGTCCCCGGACGCGAGGGCGTGGTGGCCTCGCCCTGGACGCCGCGGGAGGCGCGCCCCGAGATCGTCTGGGCCTCCCTCGACTGCCCAGGCGGCTGGGCGATCGACGACTTCCAGCGGGAGGGCGTCATGCTCGGGAGCATGGGCGCGGCGATCGCGGCGATGCCGCCTCTCGACGAGCCCTCGGTGGTGATCGGCTGGCGCATCGGCGAGGACGGGCGCAAGCGCTACGCGGGCTCCGCTCTCTTCAGCGCGGACGGCGACCTCCTCGCCGCGGCTCGCTCGACCTGGATCGTTCCCGCCTAGGTGAACAGATCTCGCTCCGGGGGCATGACGAGCTCCCTTGCCGACCCGTCCCCGGCCGGCACCGAGTAGCCGCGGATCAGGGCGGCCGGCACCCTTTCGGCCTTGCCCAGCACGAGCTCGGCCGCAGCAGCGAGCTCGTCCGCGACCGCGATCACCGTCGACTCGAGCGTGCGGCCCCGGCCGTCTTTGGTTCCGCGCAGGTCGAGTAGCGGCTGCATGCCTGCCACACCGATCGCGACATCGGTCGTGCCCTGGCGCCAGGCGCGCCCGAAAGAGTCGCTGACGATCACCGTCGGCGCGACGCCGAACCGCGACGCGAGAGCCTCCCGGATCCGCGCGGCTGAAGCATCGGGATCCCGCGGCAGGAGCACGACCCATCCCTCCTCGGGCGCGTTCGAGCGGTCGACCCCCGCGCTCGCGCAGACGAATCCGTGCTCCGTCTCCGCGATGACGAGCTCGCCGCGCCGGCGCCGTACCGACCGAGCCTCTCGGAGGATGACCTCGAGGACGTCGTCGGACTCTTCCACCCGGCCCTCTGCCTTGGACACGACCTTCTGGGCGACGACGAGCACGTCGCCCTCCTCGAGCCCACCCGCGCGCTCGACCGCGTCGCCAAGGAGCCCAGCGAGATCGTCATCGGCCCGCACCTCGGGGATTCCCGTCAGCGGGATGATGCGAATCATGGTTCAGCTCCGGACTGTGATCTTGTGAATGGCGCGGGTGAGCTCCAAGATCTGGTTCGAGAGCTCGAGCAGCTCCTCATTCTGGGTCTTCTCTTCGCGCACCATCGTGTACTCGTGGTCGGCGAAGGCCTGGCGCGCGGCGTCGGCGCGGTTCTGGCTGATCATCACGAACGTCGAGAGGAAGATTGCCTCGAGCGAGACGATCATCGTGAGCAGGCCGAAGGGGAACTTTTCGACGCCGAAGCCGATCCAGAGCGCGAACCAGACGATGTGGACGTACACGAACACCATCGAGCCCGCGAAGCGGGTGATCGTGTCCGCGATTCGATTCTGGGCGCTCCGCGCGCGTTCCTCGGCCTGGGCGGCGAGAGCAGGATGCTCCGGTTTGGGTCTGGGATGGACGGCCACGCCGCTAGGTGCGACGCGACACCCCCGTTTCCTGCGCTAGAACAGCCGCTGTCGGCGCAGATACAGCACGAGGAGGGCGGCGGCGGCAAGCGGCAAGCCTACGCCGAACAGCAGGAACGAACCGATTCCTCCGATGTTGCGGACGAGCCAGCCGAAGTTCTGACCAAAGAAGCCGGTGAGAACGATCAGCGGCAGGAGGATCGTGGAGAGGACAGTCAGCCGCTCGACCACGAGGTTCAGCCGGTTCGAAACGGACGAGAGATAGACATCCATCGCCCCAGTCAGCAGGTCCTTGTAGCTGTCGATGAGATCGGCAACCCGAATGAGGTGGTCGTAGACATCACGGAAGTACCGCTCCGCCTCGGGGTCGCTGCCGGGTAACTGGCCGATACCGCCGAACAGCTGCCCGACGACATCGCGCTGGGGACCCACGACGCGTCGCAAGCGGTTAAGGCGCCGCTTCATGCGGACGACCTCCTCCAGCTGCTCCTCCTGCGGCTCGCGAAAGATCTCGTCTTCGACTCTGTCGATGCGCTCATCGAAGTCCTCGAGCGCCGGAAAGAAGCTGTCGGTGAGGCCGTCCAGCAGACGGTAGAGGAGGGCGATCGGCTTCTCGAGCGGCGCCGGTCGCTTCGAGTAGCGTTCCTTTAGCGCCTCGCACGCCGGGGCCTCGTCCTGGCGGACGGTCACGAGAAATCGTTCCGAGTAGAAGCAATGCACCTCGACGAGGCGATCTTCGTCGGGAGGCGGCGCCGCTCCGTAGAAGACGAAGAATATGAAGTCCTCGTAGTCCTCTAGCTTCGGCCGCTGCCCGAACTGCTCGGAGTCCTCGAGCGCAAGCGGGTGGAACTTGAAGATGTCCCTGAGGAGTACGAAGTCCTCCTCGCTCGGATCGTGGAGGTCGAGCCAGAAGAACTCACCGCTCGCCAGGCGCGACTCGATCGCGACGCGGTCGTAGCGGGGTTGGATGTTGCCGTGGCGATCAAGGAGGTGGGAGCCCATCTAGAAGCCAGTCACCCGGAGGCCGCTATTGGCCTTGTAGACGCGGTTGACGTTCAGGAGCACCGCCGTGATCGGCTCCAGCCAGCGCGCAACCTCGAGCCGGCCCGCGTCGACCGCCCGTCCCTCCACGAGCCGCTCGGCGAGCTCTGCGACAGCGGCCTTCGCTTCCTCGTCGTCGCCGACGATGAGCACGTCCTCGTCGAGGGGCTCCTCCACGCGAGCGAGAGCGCGCGCGCTGACGGTGTGGAAGCCCGCCACGATCCGGCAACCGGGAGCGGCGGCCTGCGCCTGCTCGGCGAGGGACAGCTCCGCGGGCGCGGCGCCTGGCTTCCCATTCTCGAAGACCAGCGGGCTCGCAACGCTGACGCCAATATGGCCTTCCAGGTCAGACGCCAGCAGCCTGCACATCTCCGCCACGCCCTGGGGCGGGATTGAAAGGAAGACGATCTCGCAAAAGCGGCAGGCCTCCGCGTTCGAGACGAACTCGTCGTGCGGCGTGCGCGATCCGAGCACGACCTCGTAGCCGAGCCGGCGCAGCCGCTCCGCCAGGCCCTGGCCGAAGTCTCCGGTCCCGCCCACGATGCCGACTCTCACAGGAGCGCCTCCAAGAGCTGCCGCCCCACGTCAGCACGGCGGTCGGGCGCCACCATATCGATCGCGCAGGTCACCGCTCCCGGCGGGCATGCGTCCCCGGGCGCAACCACGAAGACGTCGACGAGGTCGCCGTACAGCGCGGCGACGCCAGCCGCGCTCGCCTCGTGTCCCAGTGAGCCCATCATCTCGGCGAGTGGCCCGCGAAAGGCCTTGCCGGCGGCGAGCGGCGAGATCGCCGCCACGCGCTTGGCCTCAACTGCCGCGCGGATCCCTGGAACGGTCAGGATGGGGAAGATCGACACGAAGGGATTCGAAGGCGCGATGACGACGAGCTCGGCGGCCACGATAGCCTCCAGCACGCCCGGCGCCGGAGTCGCGTCCTCCGCACCCTCGTAACGCAAACCGGTGACAGGGTCTCGATGAAGCCGCGCGACGAACCACTCCTGGAAGTCGAGCTCGCCCTCCCCGGTCTGGATCTTCGTGCGCAGCGGGTCGTCCGTGGCCGGGAGGAGCCGGACGCGCACGCCGAGGGCCTCCGTGAGGCGGCGGGTCGCCTCCGAGAGCGGCAATCCTTCCCGGAGCCAGGCGGTGCGCACCAGGTGGAGGCCGATGTCGCGGTCGCCGAGCGTGAACCAGCTCTCGCCGCCCAAACGATCGGCCATGCTGAGCGCGTTGTAGGTCTCGTCGCGCACACCCCAGCCCCGCTCCTCGTCGAGGAGCCCGGCGAGTGTGTAGAGGATGGTGTCGAGGTCGGGCGAGACATGGACACCCAGGATCTCCAGGTCGTCGCCCACGTTCCCGACCGCAGTGATCGCGTCCAGGCCCGCCGCGCGGGCGAGCGAGTCGACGCAGCGCGAGCCCCCGAGGCCCCCGCAGAGGATGGCTATGCTCACCGCGTGCTCGCGATCGTCCCGTTCAAGGGGCTCGACGGCGCGAAGACGCGGCTTTCCGCCGCGCTCTCCCCTGACGAGCGGGCGCGACTGGCTCTCGAGATGCTCGAGCGCGTGGTGGTCGCCTGCGAAGGCGCGAGCTTCATCCTGCGAACGCTACTCGTGACGCCCGACCCGGGACTCCGGCGGCCGGGTGTCGATCTCCTGGTCGACTCGGGCACGGGTCACGCCAATGCCATTGCTCTGGCGCTGGCCGACCCGCGCGCGGAGGGAGGCGCCGTGGTCGTGATGGCGGATTGCCCACTCGTCGAGCCGGACTCGCTCGACGCGCTCGTGGCCGCCGCGCGCCCGCTCGCGTTCGTCCCCGCACGCGACGGCGGCGTGAACGCTCTCGCAATCCAGGACCCCACGCTCTTTAGCCCTCGCTTCGGGACGCAGGCGGAAGACATGATCGCTGGCGCCCGCGTCGCGGGTCTCGAGCCCACAATCGTCGACGACGACCGCCTGAGCCTCGACGTCGATCGGCCCGAAGATCTCGCCCTCGCATGAAGCGCGTCGTCACCTACTCACCCAAGGTCTTCATCCCGCTGACGAAGCTCTGCCGCGACGTCTGCCACTACTGCACGTTCGCGCAGCCCCCTCGACGCGGCGAGCGCGCCTACATGAGCGGCGACGAGGTGCTTGCAGTCGCGCGCGCCGGCGCCGACGCGGGTTGCCACGAAGCGCTCTTCACGCTCGGAGACAAGCCCGAGCTTCGGTATCGCGCCGCGCGCGAGGAGCTCGCCGAGCTCGGCTGCGAGACGACCCTCGAATACCTCGCGCGGATGTGCGAGCTCGTGCTCGCCGAGACGGGGCTTCTCCCCCACGTCAATCCCGGCGTGCTGACCCGTGAGGACCTCGAGCTGCTGCGGCCGGTCTCGGCGTCCATGGGGCTCATGCTCGAGACCACGTCGGAGCCCCTCTCGGCGAAAGGCGGCCCCCACTTCGGCTCCCCCGACAAGCTGCCGGCCAGGCGGCTGGAGACGATCGCACTCGCGGGCGAGCTGGCGATCCCCTTCACCACCGGAGTCCTGATCGGGATCGGGGAGACGCGCGAGGAGCGCATCGAGGCGCTCCAGGCCATTCGCGCCCTCCACGACCGCTACGGCCACATCCAGGAGGTGATCGTCCAGAACTTCCGGGCAAAACCGGGGACGAAAATGGCGGAGGCGGCCGAGCCCACGCTCGACGACCACCTCTGGACGATCCGCGCGGCCCGGGAGGTACTTGGCCCGGCCATGAGGATCCAGGCGCCGCCCAACCTCGCCTACGACGACTTCCCTCGGCTGCTCGAGGCGGGGATCGACGATTGGGGAGGCGTCTCGCCGGTAACGATCGACCACGTCAACCCCGAGGCTCCATGGCCGGAGATCGTCCGGCTGCGCGCGGCCACCGAAGCGGCCGGCGCCGAGCTCGCCGCCAGGCTTCCGATCTATCCCGCGTACGTGGCGGATCTCGATCTCTGGGCGGATCCGCGAGTGGCGACGGAGATCCTGCGGCACGCGGATGCCGACGGTCTGGCTCGAGACGACCACTGGGCCGCGGGCGCCGCGCTCCCCCCGCCTCGGCTCACCTCCGCAGCGGCGCCACTCCGGCTCGACGAAGGAGAGCTCAACGAGGACGCGATCACCTCCCTCTTTTCCGCGCGCGAGAAGGAACTCGCCCGCGTCGTCGCGGCCGCGGACGAGCTCCGGCGCGAAACGTCGGGCGACGCCGTCTCCTACGTCGTGACGCGCAACATCAACTACACCAACGTCTGCTACTTCCGCTGCGGCTTCTGCGCCTTCTCCAAGGGAAAACTGGCGGCGAACCTGCGTGGTGCCCCGTACGTCGTGCCGCTCGAGGAGATCGTGCGCCGCTGCCACGAGGCGTGGGAACGCGGCGCCGTCGAGGTCTGCCTCCAGGGCGGGATCCACCCCGGCTTCACCGGCGAGTACTACCTCGACGTCGTCCAGGCGATCAAGGCGGAGCTGCCCGACCTGCATGTGCACGCCTTCTCGGCGCTCGAGGTCTGGCAGGGGGCGGTGACGCTGGGCCTGCCGCTCGACGAGTACCTCGGGCTCCTCAAAGCTGAAGGGCTCGCGTCTCTCCCTGGGACCGCCGCCGAGATCCTCGACGACGAGGTGCGGCGCGTGATCTGCCCCGACAAGGTCACGACCTCCCAGTGGCTCGAGGTGCACGACGCGGCGCACCGGCTCGGCCTGCGGTCGACGACGACCATCATGTTCGGCTCCGTCGAGGGCCCGCGCAGCTGGGCGCGCCACCTCGTCGCTCTCCGCGAGCAGCAGAAGCGGACCGGCGGCTTCACGGAGTTCGTGCCGCTCCCCTTCGTGCACATGGAAGCGCCGATCTATCTCCAGGGGCGCGCGCGGCCGGGCCCGACGTTCCGCGAAGCCGTCCTCATGCACGCCGTCGCCCGCCTGGCCCTCCATCCGTGGATCACCAATATCCAGGCGTCATGGGTGAAGCTGGGGATCGAAGGTGCGCAGGCGGCTCTGCGCGCAGGCGCCAATGACCTGGGCGGAACGCTGATGAACGAGTCGATCTCGCGGGCGGCGGGCGCCAGTCACGGCCAGGAGATGCCGCCGGAGCGAATGGAGGCCGCGATCCGCGAGCTCGGGCGCGAGCCGCGCCAGCGGACGACCCTCTACGGAACTCCCGACCCCGAGCGGACCATGCGTTCCTACGGCGCACCGCCGCTCGCGGAGCCGCTCAATCCGCACGTCAACGAAGCGGGCCTCAAGCGCCCCCAGCGCCTGGTGCGCCCCGGCCTGGCTGTCAGCTAGCCCTAGTCAGTACCAGCGGCCCCTGGCGAAGCCGCCGAAGGCGAGCAGCCCGACGAGGATGATGATGATCCCGAGCCACAGGCTCCAGAAGAGGAGAATCAGGATCCCGATGACGACGATGATGCCGCCGAGCGTGATCCCGGCTCCTGGGCCGTAGCGCCGCTCCGGTGTAGCCAAGTCCGCCTCCTTGGTTCAGGCCGCGGCACCCACCGCGGTCAGTTGCTCCCCGAAGCGTGCCCGCTTGACGAACTGCCCAACCCCCGGCTCGGCGACGAGCTGGTCGCCGTCGACGAGCACCTTCCCGCGCAGGAGCACGACCTCGGGCGAGCCGGTCACCTCCGTGCCCTCGTAGAGGTTGTAGTCGCATTTCGAGTGGTGTGTGGAGGCGGAGATCGTCACCTTCTTCTCGGGATCGAAGACGACCAGGTCGGCATCGGAGCCGACCGCGATCGTCCCCTTGCGGGGGTAGAGCCCGAAGTACTTGGCGGGGTTCGCCGAGAGGAGCTCCACCATCCGGTTGAGCGAGATCCGTCCCTGGCGAACGCCGAACTCGTGGATCATCTGCAGCCGGTTCTCGAGGCCCGGGCCGCCGTTCGGGATCTTCGAGAAGTCGTCCTTGCCGAGTGACTTCTGGCCGTCCCAGAGGAAGGCGCAGTGGTCGGTGGAGACGACCGAGAGGACGTCGTTCGCGACCGCGCCCCAGAGCCGTTCCTGATTCTCCTTCGCGCGCGGGGGCGGCGTGTACACGTACTTCGCGCCCTCGAAGTCGGGCCTCTCGAGGAACGAGTAGTCGACGAAGAAGTACTGGGTGCAGGTCTCGCCCCAGACGTCCCAGCCCTTCTCGCGCGCGAGCGCGATCGGCTCGATCGCCTCCTGGCAGGAGACGTGGACCACGTAGAGCTTGCAGCCGGCCACACGCGAAAGCTGGATGGCGCGGTTCGTGGCCTCCCCCTCTGTCTCGGGTGGGCGCGTGAGCGCGTGGTACTTCGGCTCGGTCTTTCCCTCCGCGAGCGCCTGTTTCACGAGGACGTCGATCGAGTCGCCGTGCTCGGCGTGCACCATCACGAGCGCGCCGGTGTCCGCGGCCACCTGCATGACGCGGAAGAGCGTCTCGTCGTCCACCATGATCGCGCCCTTGTAGGCCATGAAGAGCTTGTAGCTCGTGAGGCCCTGATCGGGCAGCGTGGCGAGCTCCTCGAGCGTGCCGCCTTCATGTAGGTCGGTGACGGCCATGTGGTAGCCCATGTCGATGACCTGCTTGCCGTTGGCCTTCGAGCGCCATTCCTCGAAGGCCTCGGCGAACATCAAGCCCTTCGGCTGGATGATGAAGTCGACGTGGCACGTCGTACCCCCGAAGGCGGCCGCAGTCTGCCCGGATTCGACGTCGTCGATCGTGATCGTGCCCCCGAACGGCATGTCCAGGTGGGTGTGGGGATCGACGCCGCCCGGGAGAACGTATTTCCCGGCCGCGTCGATGACGCGATCGGCCTGAACGTCGAGCGACTCTCCTATCTCGGAGATCGTCTCGTCCTCGGCGTAGACGTCCGCGACGCGTTCCTCCTCGGCGGTGACGATGCGTCCACCCTTGATCAGAACGGACATGTGCGGCCTATCTAGCACATTCCGAGCCCAGCTCGCGGAGCGATTTGCAGAGCACCTCGAGGTTGAGGTCGAACCAGCCGGCGAGGGCCGGAGGAATCGGGAGCCGCAGGGCATCCCTCGCCGCGGCCAGAGCTTCCTCCGTCGAGCGCAGGACGGCAGCTCTGTCGTTGAACTCGCCGCGCACCTCGACGAGCAGCCAGCGTGGGAAGCGGCCGACGGTGTAGTTGCGGAGCGGGAGCGGGCTCACGCCCGTCGTCCCGATCGGGACGGCGACGAAGACGCGCGCCACAGGATAGTCGATCCGCCCCAGGGAATCGAGGAGCGTGGTGGTCTGCGCTCGTGGGAGCGACGTGGCCTCGCCCGCTTCGGGGAGCGCCGCCAGGAAGACGGATGAGTAGGGGTAGAGGAGATCGACGCTCGTGATCCGCGCCCGCAGCCACTGGGACGGGGCGGCGAGCGCCTCTTCCGTTCCCAGATTGGCCGTGTAGGTGATCGAGCGGGGATCGTGGATGCCCTGAGGAGCGACGGCTGCAAGGATCGCGACGGCCACGACGGCCAGCGCGTTGAGAGGGATGCGAGCCACGGCCACGCCGATGAACACGGCCCAGAAGGGCAGCGCGAAGATCAGATGGCGAGGCGACAGGTCGGGTGCCCGTCCCGTGTGCACCAGGGTGGAGACGAGCGGCGGCAAGACGAGTGCCACGAGCCCCCAGGCGACGAAGGACGCGCGCCGGCGGGCGAGCAGGACGGCGCCGACGGCTCCCAGGACGAAGAAGAGGACGAACGTCCACCCCGATCCTCCGGCGAAGCCGCGCAGGGCGTCGGTGAACTGGCTCCATGCCTCGTGGCGCGTCGCGAGCCGGTGTGTGGAGCCCGAGCTGACCTCGAAGCGGTTCGCCAGCCGCAGGTCGGCAACGAGGAAGGGAACGAAGGCCAGACCCACGAGCAGCACGGGGATGGCCGGGCGAAGCGGCCGACCGCGCCAGAGGACGAGTGTGACGACGGCCTCGACGGCCACCACGATCCCGCCGTAGGGGTGCACCGCCGGCAGGAGCCAGGCCGCGCCGGCCGCCCAGAGTGCCGCCTCCTGCGTGCGCAGGTCGAGCGCCCGCACGAAGAGGTC
>Ga0307277_10000643_pt1 | contig 13200 bp, 12 predicted proteins | sample ER_DNA_116_FD_194473 | JGI IMG/M metagenome (GOLD analysis project Ga0307277, IMG submission 194473) | Bulk soil microbial communities from the East River watershed near Crested Butte, Colorado, United States - ER_DNA_116 | ecosystem: Environmental > Terrestrial > Soil > Floodplain | place...
GTGACCGGGACGTACGCGAAGGCGAGCCCGAGCGCGAACGTGATGTAGGCCGGCAGCAGGTCGGGCCAGTAGTGGCCGTGGACCGGAATCTGCGTGTAGTAGCCCATCGAGCCTGCGAGGACGACCAGCCCGATGACGATCACCGGCCTCGGCCCGAAGCGCGTCGTCAACGCCTGCGCGACTCCGGCCCAGATGACCGTCGTGCCCGCGGTGGCGAGGAACGTGACGCCCGTCTTGAGCGCCGACCAGCCCAGCACCTGCTGGACGTAGAGCGTGAGCACGAGGAAGTTCGCGAAGATCACGGCCCCGAGCAGGAAGCCGACGATATTGGCGGCCAGCAGCGAGCGGATCTTGAAGATCCGGAAGGGCATCAACGGCGCCCGGCTGCGCAGCTCGATCGCTGCGAAGACCGCGAGCATGGCCACCGACGCGATCAGGAGCAGGATCGTCCGCGCGGAGCTCCAGCCGACGTCAGGCGCCTTCGAGATCGCGTAGACGAGCAGCGCGAGCCCGCCCGTGACCGTGATCGCTCCCCAGGCGTCGAACCGGTGGTGCCCGAGATCGGCTCTGCTCTCGGGCACGAAGGGCAGCGTCAGCCCGAGGACGAGCGCCCCGACGGGGACGTTGACGTAGAAGATCCACTCCCAGCCCAGGTACTTCGTCAGGATCCCGCCGAAGAGCACTCCGGCCGCCGCGCCCGAGCCGCCGAGCGCGCCCCAGATCCCGAGCGCCTTGTTCCGCTCCGCGCCCTCCTCGAAGGTCGTCGTCACGATCGAGAGCGCGGCCGGCGAGATGATCGCGGCGCCGACGCCCTGCAGCGCGCGCGCCCCGATCAGGACGCCGATCTGGGTCGCGAGGCCGCAGACGAGCGAGGCGATCGTGAAGAGGACGAGGCCGACGATGAAGATCCGCTTGCGCCCGAGCAGGTCGGCCATCCGGCCGCCGAGCAGGAGGAAGCCGCCGAAGGTGATCGCGTATGCGATCAGCACCCACTGCACCGTGATCTCGGTGACTTTGAGGTCGGTTTCGATCGACGGGAGCGCGACGTTGACGATCGCGACGTCGAGGATGGTCATGAAGAAAGCGGCGCCCACGATCGCCAGGGTTCCCCAGCGGCGGCGCCCGTCGGTCTGCATGGCGGTGGCGTTCATCGAGCTCCTTCTGGTCGGGTCCGAGGTAGGAACGAGTGCCCGGGACAGCGTATTTCAGGGCACACTCCAATGGTGATCAGGCTCTCCCTCTTCGCTGTGCTCGCCGCGGCCGCTGCGACTATCGCGGCCGGCGGGCAGGCTCGCCTGCTCGGCGGCCAGGCCTCGTGCCCGCCGCAGCAGGTCGACGCGTCGTACGCCGCGCGGGTGGACGCCGCGCTCAACGCCAGGCAGGACGTGTGGGGGAACGACCTGCTCCGCAAGGCCGGCGGGCCCACGTACGCGGGCGTCGCGGCCTTCCTGCACCCGCTGATGCTCGTCGGCCCGCCCGCGGGCGACTCGCCGAACCGGCTCACGGACTCCGGGATCTACTACCTCGCCCTGGGCCGGCCCGCCGGGAAGCACGACTTCCGGTCGATCAATCTCCACGTCGCCGACGGGAGCCAGATCGTCTCCCAGTACGTGAAGCGCGCGCGGCTCTCCGTCGACGTGGGGGCGGCCGGGTACGAGCGCTACGGGTCGTGCCTCGCGCGCCTCGCGCCGCCGCGGCTGGCGGCGGGCTATCTGCCGATCCTGCGGACGAGCTACGTCGATGCAAACGGCGTCCACTACAAGCAGGAGTCGTTCGCGACGCGTATCCCGCAGACGCGCTCGCTGATCAGCTTCGTCCGCGTCACGATGGGTCCCCGCGGGTCGGTGCGCTTCCTGCCCTCGGTGTCCGGATTGCGGCACGTCGGAAACCAGCTCCAGGGCCCGGCGCACAAGACGTTTCTCGTCTTCGGCGCCGGCGGCTGGCTCGATGCCGGGTCGGTGCTCTACAGGGCGAGGCGCGGGAAGCCGCGGACGGTCTTCGCCGCGTGGCTCGCGCGTCCGGCGCTGACGGGGCTCTTCAGGCTCGACGAGAAGACCTACAAGCAGGCGAGGCGGTCGGCGGCCGCGTACTGGAACCGGCGGCTCGCGGCCGGCGCGAAGGTCGAGGTGCCGGACCGGCGCGTCATGCACGCCGAGCGGAACCTCCTGATCCAGAACCTCCTGCACACCTGGCGGTACAGCCTGGCCAACGCGTACGAGCGGTTCTCGTGGGAGATGGTCGACGTCGCAGAGGTCCTGGGGGAGTACGGGTTCACGGGCGTGGAGCGGCAGATCGTCAAGGCGTCGTTCCACCGGCGCAGCGTCTTCCCGAATCGCGCCACGGGCGTGCGAATGGCCGGCGTGGCCGACTACTACCGGCGGACCGGCGACCAGCGGTTCGTCGACCGGATGACGCCGGCGCTGCAGATCCTGCTCGGGAAGCTGCAGTCGCAGCTCGTCGCGAGCCCGAACGGGCTCCTGGAGCGCGAGCGGTACGGCGTCGACATCAATCGGCCCATCTACGGCCTGCACGACCAGGCTTTGGCGCTCCAGGGTCTGCGCGCGATCGCCGGCGTCTGGCTCAAGACCGGGCACACGGATTTGGCGACCCAGGCAACGTTGGCAGCGAATCAGCTCGAGGCCGGCCTGCGCGAAGCTGTGCGAGTGTCGTCATTTCGCCTCGGCGACGGCTCGATGTTCATCCCGATCTCGCTCCACGACCCAACCGAGCGGCCGTACGGCTCGGTGACCGGTTCGCTGGAGGGGAGCTACTGGAACCTGGTGATGCCGTACGCGCTCGCGTCGGGGCTGTTCGCGCCCGGGAGCCCCGAGGCCGTGGGCGTGCTGCGGTACATCCAGGGGCACGGGGCACGGCTTCTGGGGCTGGTTCGCTTCCGCGCCTGGCTGAACATCGGGAAGGCGGGCTATCGCTCGCCGGGGTCGGACGACGTGTACGGCACGAGCTGGGCACGGTTCCTAGCCGACAACGACCAGCCGGACCAGCTGATCCTGAGCCTCTACGGCAAGCTCGGCGCCGACATGACCGCGAACACGTTCGTCTCCGGCGAGGGCTCGACGATCGGGCCCGTCGGCGGCGAGTACTACCGCTCGATGTTCCGGCCGCCGAACGCCGCAAACAACGCGTTCTTCCTCGAGACGCTGCGGCTGATGCTCGCGCATGAAACCCGGGGCCCCGACGGCTCGCCCGACGGCCTGGAGCTCGCGTACGCGACACCGCGGCGCTGGCTGCTGCCGGGGAAGCGGATCGTCGTGCAGGGCATGCGCACGAGCTTCGGCGCGCTGTCGTACTCGCTGGTCGCGCGGAAGGGCTCGGTTCAGGTGCGGGTGACCGTGCCGAAGCGCGTCGTGCCGCGGACGCTGCGGCTACGGGTACGCCTACCGGTCGGGAAGCGCATCACGGCCGTCGCCCTGGGCGGCCGCAAGTTCGATCGCTACGAAGCCCGCTCGGGAACGCTCGACCTCTCGGGCCTCAAGGGCCGCTTGAAACTGGTCGTCTCGTACTCCTGATCAGTGGCGAAAGTGGCGGCGACCCGTGAAGACCATCGTCGCGCCGGTGCGTTCGACTGCCTCGATCACCTCGTCGTCGCGCTTCGAGCCGCCCGGTTGCACGATCGCGGTCACGCCCGCGCCGAGCGCTAGCTGCGGGCCGTCCGCGAACGGGAAGAACGCGTCCGACGCGAGCACCGCGCCCGAGGTCGAGTGCCCGTGCTCGCGTGCCTTGTCCAACGCGATCCGCACCGCGTCCACGCGGCTCATCTGCCCCGCGCCGATCCCGGTCGTCTGCAGGTCGCGCGCCAGGACGATCGCGTTCGACGTGACGTGCTTGCAGACCCGCCACGCGAAGAGCAGGTCGCCCCACACCATCTCGTCGGGCGAGCCGCAGACGACCTCCATCCCTTCGCGGTCGTCGACGTCCGCGTCGCGTTCCTGCACCAACAGCCCGCCGAGCACGCGCCGGTAGTCCCGCTCACCCGGGTTCGAGAGCCGCCGCTCGCGGTCGTCGAGGATCCGCACCGCCGGCTTCTCCCGCAGCCGCTCGAACGCGGCCTCGTCGTAGCCCGGCGCCAACAGCACCTCGACGAACTGCTCCGCAAGCCGCTCCCCAAGAGCCTCGCTGACCGGCCGGTTCAGCACGATCACCCCGCCGTACGCCGACACCGGATCGGCCGAGAGCGCCCGCTCGTACGCCTGCTCGATCGACCCCGACACCGCCACACCGCACGGGTTCGCGTGCTTGACGATCACGCAGGCAGGCAGCTCGAACTCCCGCGCCATGAGCCGTGCCGCGGAAAGGTCATTCAGGTTGTTGAACGAGAGCTCCCGCCCGTGCAGCTGCTCGACCCGCGAAAGCAGGTGCCGCCTCGCGCCGACCTCCGAGTAGTACGCCGCTCGCTGGTGCGGGTTCTCGCCGTACGAGAGGTCGAGCTCGCGCGTGAAGACCGGCAGGAACGAGTCCGGAAAGCCTTCCGCCTCCGAGAACCACGCGGCAATCGCGGCTTCGTACGCGGCCGTCACCGCGAACGTCTCCGCCGCAAGCCGCCTCCGGGTCTCGAGCGACAGCTCGCCCCGTGCCCGCAGCTCCGTGAGGATCTCCCGGTACCGGTCAGGCCGGCAGACAGGAGCCACGTGAGCGAAGTTCTTGGCCGCCGCCCGCAGCATCGCCGGCCCGCCGATATCGATCATCTCGACCGCGTCCTGCTCGCGAACCGCCTGCCGCGCGACCACCTGCTGGAACGGATAGAGGTTCACGCAGACCAGGTCGAACGGCTGGATCTCGTGCTCGTCGAGCGAAGCCCGGTCGTCCGCCCGGTCGCGCCGCGCCAGGATCGCCGCGTGGATCCGCGGGTGCAGCGTCTTGACGCGGCCGCCAAGCAGCTCCGGCACCTCGGTCACGTCCTCGACCGCAGTGACGTGGATTCCGACTTTCTCCAGGAACGCGGCCGTGCCGCCGCTCGCGACGAGCTCGATGTCCAACGCCGCCAGCCCGCGCGCCAGCTCCTCGAGCCCGGTCTTGTCGTAAACGGAAAGGAGCGCGCGCTGGATCACGCGATCAGACCGGCGACGACCTGCGGCAGGAGCCGGTGCTCGACCGACTGCACCCGCGCGCGCAGGCTCGCCTCGTCGTCGCCGGGATGCACCGGCACAGGCTCCGCCGCGATCACCGGGCCGGTGTCGACTCCGCCGTCGACGTAGTGCACGGTCGCGGCGGTCTCGGGAACCCCGGCCGCCAGCACGTCGTGGATCGGATGCGGCCCCGGGAACTCCGGGAGTGGGGCGGAGTGTGTGTTGATGACGCGCCCGGGAAAGCGCTCGAGGAAGGAGCGGCGCAGCAGGTGCATGTACCCGGCGCACACCACGAGGACGGCGCCGCATTCCACGAGCCAGGCGGCCATCGCCGCGTCTCGCGCCTCGCGGTCCGGATAGTCGTCGAGGTCGAAGACTCCTGTCGAGATGCCTGCCGCCTGCGCCCGCTCGAGCGCCCGCACGCCCGCCTTGTTGCTCGCGACCGCGGCGATCGGCAGGCCCGCGTCGATCAGTGCCTGCAGATTCGTCCCCTCGCCGCTGACGAGGACGCCGATCACGTCAGCCTCCCGATGACCGTGCCGGCAGTGCCTTCGGGAACGACCGCGCACATGCCGACGCCGAGGTTGAAGACCCGTCGCTGCTCCTCTTCCTCAACGCCTTGCGCGTCGAGCCACGCGTAGACCGGCGGCCGCTCCCAGGAGTCCCAGTCGATCTCGACCGCGACGCCGTCCGGCAGCACGCGCGTCAGGTTGCCGAGGATCCCGCCGCCCGTCACGTGCGCGAGCGCCTTGACGTGGGCTCGAGCGCGCAGCTCGCGCACCTCGTCCAGATACAACCGGTGCGGCTCGAGCAGCAGGTCCGCGTCGAAGTCGTCGCCGACGAGCTCGCGGACGAGAGAGAACCCGTTCGTGTGCAGCCCGGACGACGGGAGCCCCAGCACGACGTCGCCCGACTCGCACTGCGAACCGTCGATCAGCCGCTCACGCTCGACCAGCCCCACGCACGTGCCCGCGAAGTCGAGCTCCTCCTCGCGATAGACCCCCGGCAGCTCCGCCGTCTCACCGCCGAGCAGCGCGCAGCCGGCTTCGCGGCAGACCTCGGCGGCGCCCTCCACGAGCTCGGCAACCTGCTCGAGGTCGAGCCGGTGCGCCGCCACGTAGTCGAGGAAGAACAGCGGCTCGGCCCCGCAGGTGAGCACGTCGTTGACGCAGTGCGCCGCGAGATCGCGCCCGGCATCGCGCAGGCGCCCCGCGCGGCGCGAGAGCACGAGCTTCGAGCCCACGCTGTCGGTGGAGGCCGCGAGCAGACGTCGCTCGTCCAACGGAAAGAGCCCCGCGAACGCACCGAAGCCGGTCGTGCCCGTCGACTCGACTGCCGCCCGCAGCCGCTCGACGACCTCGTTCGCAGCAGCAAGCGAGACCCCGGCCTCCTCGTAGGTCCTGCCCCTCACGCGGGCGAGTCTAGAACCAAGAGCGGCTAGGCGAACAGCTCTGCGTAGAGCTCCGGCCGGCCGCGGGGCCCGCCTTCCAGGAACCGAATCGTCGCCTCGCCGACCTCGACCTCGCCGTCTGCGCCCAGCGCGTCCAGCAGCCGCACCAGCGCGTTCGCCTTCGCGTGTGGATCGTCCGCGCGCAGCTGGAGCTCCGAGAGGCGCAGCTCATCCGCGTTCGCGAGCACCTCGTCGATCCAGTCGCGCTGCGGGTGCACCTCGACTCGGTACCCGGCATCGGTCGCCACGAAGGTTCGCCGCCCCGGGTACTCCTGCACGCGGAAGCGCAGCTCGGCTGCGCGCTCCAGGACGGCGTGGAACTCGTCGTCGTCGAGCGCAACGCCCAGATGGTCGACCCGAGGCAGCGGCCACTGCCCCGGCTGGACGACGACGTTGACCGCCCCGCGCTCGAGCTCGCTCAGCCGGTGGCGGAAGCCCATCTGCTCGAGCTCCTCCCACGAGACGCCCGCTTCGTAGTGGACCTGCTCCTCGCCGATCCTTCCGTACCGCGCCACGAGCCGGAAGCCGAGCCGCGCCAGGTAGCGCGCCTCGACCTCGCGGACGTTGCTCGTCACCAGGTGGTAGTGGAACAGGTGCAACGGCGCCCGATTGTGCAGGAAGACCCGAACCGACGCTGAACTTCGCGGCTACTGCAACATGCGCTCCGCGGGCGTTCATCACATCGATCTCGTCGTCTCGTCGATCGAGCGCAGCCTGCCCTTCTACCGCGGGCTGCTCGGCCCCCTCGGCTATCACCGAATCGGCGAGGTCGAGGGGGAGCGCGGCGAGACCATCTGGTACATCGGCGGGCCCGGCACGCAGATCGGACTGCGTGAGGCGCAGACGGAGAGCCAGGCCCCCTACGACCGCTACGGCGTCGGCCTGCACCACCTCGCCCTGGTGGCTCCTTCGCGCGCCGCGGTCAACGAGCGCGCGGACTGGCTGCGGGGACAGGACGTCGAAATCGAAAGCGAGCCGCAGGAATACAGCTACTCGCCGGGGTATTACGCAGTGTTTTTCTTCGATCCCGACGGGATCAAGCTCGAGATCGTCCACCTTCCCGGCCTTGCGGCCTGACGAAAGGAGAAGCTGGCATGTCGTCGACTGAACCTGGTGGTTCCCGTCCTTCGATGGGAATGCCGAGCATTGCCTCCGGTGCACGGATGCCGATCCCCGGCAACGCCGAGTTCGCGCTTTGGGCCTTCATCGAGATTGTCTTCGTGATCATCTGGATTGCGGCAGAGAGCGTGGACACGCAGCAGTGGGTGCTCTACACCACCGTGCTCACGGCCTTCTACATCCTCAGCCGCGGCATCGCGAAGGCGAGCCGCGTGCTCGAGCAGTAACTAGACGCTCGCGCGCTCGAACCGGAGCTTTGCGCCCTCACGCGGGGTTGCCGTCGGGTAATCCCGCGTGAGGCAGGCGCGGCAGAGCTCGGACTCGGGCCGCTTCGTCGACTCGGTCAGGCCCTCCAGCGACAAGTACGCCAATGAAGTCGCGCCGAGGTGCTCGCGGATCTCCTCGACCGAGCGCGCGGACGCGATCAGCTCGTCCTCCTCGGCGAAGTCCATTCCGTAGTAGCACTGGCCGATCACCGGCGGCGAGGACACGCGGACGTGCACTTCGGCCGCCCCGGCGTCGAAGAGCATCTGGACGATCTTGCGGGTCGTCGTGCCGCGGATGATCGAGTCGTCGATCGCGATCACGCGCTTGCCCGCAACCTCGCCGAGCGGGTTGAACTTCAACTTCACGCCCTGCTCGCGCAGTCCCTGGTCGGGCTGGATGAATGTGCGGCCGACGTAACGGTTCTTGATCAGCCCCTCTGAGAACGGGATCCCGCTCGCGCGCGAGAACCCGATCGCGGCGGGGGTGCCGGAGTCGGGGATCGGCATGACGAGGTCGGCCTCGACGGGCGCCTCCTCCGCGAGCCGCTCGCCCATCCGCACGCGCGCGCCGTGCACCTCGATGCCCTCGAGCCGCGAGTCGGGCCGGGCGAGGTAGAAGAACTCGAAGATGCACAGAGCGCGTCGCTCGGACTCGATCGCCTGGCGCGAGTGGACGCCCTTGTCGTCGATCACGATCATCTCGCCGGGCTCGACCTCGCGCTCGAGCCGCGCGCCGACGAGATCGAGCGCGCAGGTCTCCGAGGCGAGGATCCAGTCGCCGTCCTCGCTGCGGCCGAGGCAGAGCGGGCGGAAGCCGAAGCGGTCGCGGAAGCCGATCAGCTTTTCGTGCGCGAGCGCGACCACCGAGAACGCCCCTTCGAGTCGTGCCATCGCGCCGGCGACCGCGTCTTCGAGCGGGCCTGTGTCGTTGGCGATCAGAGCCGCGATGACCTCGGTGTCGGAGGTCGTGCTCGCGGTGATCCCGTCCTCGGCGAGCTCTGCCCGGAGCTCTTCCGCGTTGACGAGATTGCCGTTGTGCCCGAGCGCGACCGTTCGCCCACGTCCCCGCTGGATCAGCGGCTGCGCATTCGCCCAGTGCGTCGAGCCGGTCGTCGAGTAGCGCGTGTGGCCGATCGCCACCTCACCGTGGAGGCCGCGCAGCTTCTGCTCGTCGAAGGCCTGGGTGACGAGGCCCATGTCACGGAGGACGGTGAGGCGGCCGTGGTCGGAGACCGCAATCCCGGCCGACTCCTGGCCGCGGTGCTGGAGCGCGAAGAGGCCGAAGAAGGTGACGCGCGCGACGTCCCGTTCGGGGGCGCGGATGCCGAAGACGCCGCACATCAGGCGACCGTCCCCAGTTCGCGGGTCTGGGGCCAGTCGGGCCTAGGGCCGGCGAGCACCACCGAACCATAGGCGGCTTCACCATCCACCTCGAAGTGGTGGCCGCTGAAGGCCGAGGCCTCCACGAACGCCTGCCTCAGGCCCCCGTCGCTGACGTCGTGCGCGAGCGAGAACCGGGGCGCATTGCGCCAGAGCCAGCCGATCAGGGCGACCTCGTCGCCCTCGACGAGCCAGACGCGGTCCCCCGGCCGCCAGCCGCGCGGCACCTCGCGCACGTCCGGGACGAGCCCGACGCAGCCGACCACCGGCGTCGGTGGAATCGCTCGTCCGTCGGTCTCGTTGTACAGGGACACATTGCCCGAGACGACCGGAATCCCGAGCGCATCTGCAGTTTCCGCGATCCCGTCGATCGCCTCGGCCAGCTCCCAGCCGATCTCAGGCTTCTCCGGGTTGCCGAAGTTGAGGCAGTCGGTCAGCGCGAGCGGCTGGCCGCCGGCGCAGGCGACGTTGCGCGCCGCGTCGAGCACCGCGGCGCGGCCGGCCTCGCGAGGATCGCGGCAGCCGAGCGGCGGCCCGTCGAGCGAGACCGCAAGCCCGCGCCAGGACGGCCGCAATCGCAGCACCGCCGCGTCGAGCCCCGGCCGGCGCACCGTACGCGACTGGACGAGGTGGTCGTACTGCTCGTAAATCCAACGTTTCGGCTCGTGGTTGACGGGGTCGACGAGGACGTCCGGCCGCGCAGCTGCGAGGCGGTCTACCTCGTAGCGCGGGCACTCGTCCGTAAGAAGGCGGGCCGGAATCTCGCCGACGAGCTCGTCGTCGAAGAACGCGCGCAGCTCGCCGCTGTCCGTGACCTCCCCGATGACCGCGTGATGGAGCTCCCAGCGGTCGAGGACGGCCTGGACTCGCTCGAGTGACTCGGGGTGGCAGACCGCGACCATCCGCTCCTGGCTCTCCGAGATCATGATTTCCCAGGGCTCCATCGCGTCCTCGCGGAGGGGAACACAGTCGAGGCGGATGTCGACGCCGACCTCGCGGGCCATCTCGGCCAGCGCGGATGCGAGGCCGGCCGCGCCGCAGTCCTGCAGCGATTCGACGAGGCCGCCTTCGACGAGCTCGAGCGAGGCCTCGATCAGCTTCTTGCCGGTGAACGGGTCGCCGATCTGCACGGAGGGTCTCTTGTCATCCGAGCCCTCCCCGAGCTCCTGGCTCGCGAGCACCGAGGCGCCGCCGATCCCGTCGCGGCCGGTCGTCGCGCCGTAGAGGACGATCGCGTTCCCGGTCCCGCGCGCCCGCGCGCGTGTAACCCGCTCGGCAGGAAGCAGCCCGACGCACATCGCGTTGACGAGGCAGTTCCCCGCATAGGCCCCGTCGAAGACCGCTTCGCCGCCGACGGTAGGAACGCCGACGCAGTTGCCGTAGTGCCCGATCCCCGCGACCGCGCGCCGGAAGCCCCAGTCGGGCGAACCGAAGCGCAATCCGTCGAGCAGCGCCACCGGCCGCGCGCCCATGGCGACGATGTCACGCAGGATCCCGCCGACGCCGGTGGCAGCGCCCTGGAACGGCTCGACCGCGGACGGATGGTTGTGCGACTCGACCTTGAACGCGACCGCCTCGCCCTCGCCGAGGTCGATCACGCCGGCGTTCTCGCCCGGCCCCTGCAGGACGCGGGCGCCTGTGCCCGGGAGTCGTTTCAGGAGCGGCGCGGAATGCTTGTAGCCGCAGTGCTCAGACCAGAGCAGCGAGAAGACCGCGAGCTCGAAGTGGTTCGGCTCGCGCGCGAGCAATTCGCAGATTCGGTCGAACTCCCCGTCGGTAAGACCGAGCGCCGGTGGAGCGACTGATCGAGGACCCGCGCCAGGTGATCGAGTGTAACCCGTGAGTCGGCGCTACCTCGTCATGCTGCTGGCGCTCGCGGCCATCTGGGGCGCGTCGTTCCTGTTCATCAAGGTCGCGGTGCGGGAGCTCGACCCGGCGACGCTGATCGTCGGGCGGCTCGGCCTCGCCGCGCTCACGCTCGCGCTGATCGCCCCGGCGGCGGTCGGCACGCGCGAGACGCTTCGCCAGTCGCGCGAGAACTGGGCCTGGCTCACCGTGGTCGCGCTCGTCAACACGGCGATCCCGTTCTGGCTGCTCTCCTGGGGCGAGACGCGAATCGACTCCGGGCTCGCCTCGATCCTCCAGGCGAGCGTCCCGATCTTCAACGCGCTGATCGCGTTCGTCGCGTTCCGCGAGGTTCGCGTGACGGGCGTTCGACTGCTTGGTGTCGGTGTCGGGTTCGTCGGCGTCACGCTGCTCGTCGGTGCTCAACCGGAGGGCAAGGTGCTCGGCGCGCTCGCGGTCGTCGGGATGGCGTTCTGCTACGGCATCGGCGGGCTGCTCACGGGCCGCTATCTGAAAACCGTGCAGCCGATCGTGGTCGGGCTTGCGTCGACCACGCTTGCCACGCTCGTCTGGCTGCCGGTCGGCGTCGCCGAGGCGCCGGGGCATACGCCTGGCTGGAAGACGATCGGCTCGGTCGTGGCTCTCGGCATCCCCGGGACCGCCCTCGCGTACCTGTTGTTCTTCGCCCTGATCAGCGGCGCGGGAGCCGCCTACACGTCACTGGTGACGTACCTGATCCCGCCCATCGCCCTCGCCTACGGCGCGATCTTCCTCGGCGAACGCTTCGGCGCGGCCGCCCTCGGCGGCCTCGCCCTGATCCTGGCCGGCGTTGCCCTCGGCACCGGCGGAGTGCGCCTTCGACGCGAGCGGGTCGCGTCGCACCGGGTCTAGCTAGTACTAGGCAATCGTGCCGCCGAAGCTGATCTCGTTGCCGTCGGCGTCCCGATAGATCACCTTGCGCGCCTTGTTCGGATAGGTGACGAGCTCATCCGGCTCGAGGCCGCGCGAGGCGATCTTCGCAACGCGTTCGTCGAGGTCGTCGACGAAGATGGTGTGCGTCGCCCGACCGGCTCCGTCGGCGTCCTCCACGATGAACAGCCAGCGACGCTCGGCGAGCTCCCAGACCGCTTCCGTCCCATGCGGCATGAAGGAGGGCTCCGCGCCCAGCAGCCGCTCGTACCACGACTTCGCGGTCTCGTAGTCGCTGACGCGGATCCCGGCGAAGAGGTCGAGAGCCATGGCCGGACCGTATCTGCGCTTTCGCTAGGCGCCTAGACCAGCGTCCGAGAGAGAAAGAGCGCGACCTCGCCTTCCGCGGCGGTGCCGACATAGAGGCTGGTGTCGAGTCCGCAGAGCTGGAAGCCGAGACGCTCGTAGGCGCGCACGCCGGGGAGGTTCAGGTTGGTCGTCTCGACCCACGCCGTTCGGGCTCCCGCTTCCCGAGCGGGAACGAGCGCGGTCTCGAGCAGCTGCCTCCCGATCCCGCGTCTCCGATGGCCGCCGTCCACGTAGAGGTGCCAGATCTTGACCCGGAGATTCCACGTCTCCTGCTGCGTTGCGATGACCCCCACGGCCTGAGTCCCATCCAGGGCCAGCCAGACTCGCTCCCACTCGTGGGCGGCATCCGGCCGGCCGAGATCGAACGCCTTGCTCAGCGGAGATTCCAGCGTCTTCTCAACGAGGCGGAACCCTCGACCATCTGCCTGCACATCAAGGATCGCCTGCGTCTCGAACGACGTGTCGATTGACCGGATGAGGCCTGCATCGCGCTCGACGTTGGCAGGGCGGATCTCGATCCCTTCCATTTTCACGTCTCCCAGATCACCTTGATCGGACGGTCGAGACCTGGGAGCGGCAGGCTTTTGGCCTCCGCCTCGACCGCCTCGGACGCCCCGCGCGAGAAACGTGCCCAGGTCTCGATGCGGACGGCGTGCTGCGCACGCCTCCAGGTTCCGCGAATCTCGCCTTCGACCAGGAGCGCTCCCGGCCACACGCGGGGCGTCCAGAGACGCCGCCGCTGATCCTCGCGGGGGACAAGAAGCTCCCGCTCTGCTTC
>Ga0307277_10000644_pt1 | contig 13194 bp, 10 predicted proteins | sample ER_DNA_116_FD_194473 | JGI IMG/M metagenome (GOLD analysis project Ga0307277, IMG submission 194473) | Bulk soil microbial communities from the East River watershed near Crested Butte, Colorado, United States - ER_DNA_116 | ecosystem: Environmental > Terrestrial > Soil > Floodplain | place...
CGTGGCGGTCGGTGGAACGATCGTCCGGCTGGCAATCCAGTACCGGCGACGAAGATCAGCGCTTCAAGCGCGAGCCGATGTCGCACAGGCATGCACAGTGCTGGCCTCCTACCTTCGGGTGGGACAAGTCCCATCTGCGGCTTTGGCCATTGCCGCCGCCGATTGCCAGGTACTTCGCGAAGGTCATCAGGCACGCACGCTCGGCGGGGACGTAGTCGAGATGTGGCGGCAGCAGGCACGTCGCGCTGGGCATTCGGGTCTTCTTGAGCTGGCACGAGCTTGGCAAGTCTCAGTTGAGACCGGTGCGCCGATGTCCGCAACCCTTGATCAAGTGGCCGCCAGTCTGGCGGCTGACCAGACGCTGACCCGGGTGGTGAACAGCGAGCTCGCCGCTGCCCGAGCGACGAGCAAGGTCATGGCTGCGCTACCGGCCTGCGGTGTCGGGATCGGCTACCTGCTGGGAGGTGATCCGGCGCGCTGGTTGCTGGCCGGGCCTGCCGGCTGGGCATGCCTGTTGGCTGGCGTGCTGCTGGCATGCTCCGGTGTGCTGTGGATTGAGGCACTGGCTCGGCAGACCTCCGGGGAGGCATAGTCCGATGCCTCTCATGCTGATGAGTAGCTGGACGGTTGGCCTCGGTCCTGTGTCGTGGACCGGCCTGCTCTGCGCCGCGTTGGCAGGTCTGGCAATGTTCTTGGCGCTGCGGCATCCCGCCGGTCAGCTTCACCGGATTGCCAGCGGTACGTCGAAATTCACCATTGTGGCGGTACCGTTCCTGCGCCTCGTCCGAGGGCGAGCCGATGCGCCGCCGCTCGCGCGCCGAATGCTCCTGAGCGGCGCCTGCGCCATCGCATTATGTCTAGCCGCAGCTCGAATGAATGTGCCTGGCGGCTTGATCTGGTTCGCCACGCCGATCATCGCCGTGGCCGGACTGCTGGCACTTGGCTGGCTTGAGCCTCGCTCCGTCCGGCGTCGTCGCCAACAGTTGATCATGGAGTCACCGCAGGCGCTGGAGCTATTGGCCGCCTGCCTGGCTGCCGGCCTGCCGGCCGGCACCGCGTGCGCTGCCGTGGTGCGAGCCTTCGACGGCCCGGTTGCCGATGATCTTGGTCGAGTGTTGGCGATGCTGGAGTTGGGGGTCGGTGAGGTAGCGGCCTGGAGGGCACTCCGTGATCATCCGCAGCTAGGACTGGCGGCTGAAGACCTAGCACGCTCTGTCGGGTCTGGAACCTCGATGGTCGACGGCCTGCAACACCATGCCGCGGCAGCTAGAGAAGTACGGCGTGGCGCGCTCCAGGTGCGGGCTCGCGCGGTCGGTGTACGCAGCGTGCTGCCGATGATGATCTGCTTCATTCCCTCTTTCATGCTGCTCGGCATCGTGCCGGCAGTGGTGTCCGCCGTCTTCAACGCATTCGGGTGAGTGGCATCGACATGCGAGATATCCACAGCTCGTCAGGCACTCCAAGCGCTGTCAACAGATTGTTGCTCGGCCGCACGATCGAGCCAACCGTAAGGAGACTGCAAGCGCATCCGGACCGATGCCGCACCCATGAAACGGTGCGCGAAATACCCGAGGAGGATTCATGACCCAGGACATCACCGTGTCGGAGATGACGGTGCCAGACATAGCGGGGGCTGAGACGGGCGCGGTGATCGAATCCGCTCCGCACACCGACCGTAACCAGCGCGGCATGGTTAGTGCCGAGTGGGCAGTGGGCATCATCGCCGCCGTCGCGATCGCTGGAGTGCTGTTGGGCATTGTGACCAGCGGACCGATCCACGATGCGCTGCTCAAGTTCATTCTGGAGGTGATCCACTCGTTCTCCGGCTTCCTGAAGTGAGGTAGCGCCGAGTCGAAGCCGAGTGGGACTTGTGAGCCTGCGAACGATGAAATTGCCGAAGATCAATTCGCGGAACGACAGTGGCACCGAACGGGGCACTGACGAAGGGGGCAACAAAGAAGGGGGCAACAAAGAAAGGGGAATGGTGACGGCCGAACTGGCCGTCACAACCCTGGCCGCTTTCGCCGTACTAACGATGATGTGCTGGGGAATCTATCTGGTGGTCACCCAGCTACGTTGTGTCGATGTGGCGGCTGCTGTTGCCAGGCAGGCGGCCCGTGCTGACGCTGCTGCCGTTGCCAAGGCCAAGGCCGGAGCTCCGACCGGAGCCACGATCATGATCGACAAGCGTCCCAATCTCGTTACGGTGACGGTGCGAGTTAGGGCTCGGGCGCTGGGTCGATGGATGGCCGCTGTGCCGCTCGAGGCTCGCGCGCAGGTGGTTCCCGAGCCCGCGGCAGGGTGAGGACGAGGACAATGAAGCGGATCGTGCGGTCTGAGCGTGGCAGCGCATCAGTCCTGATGACAGGCATTGTGGGTGTCGTCGTGGCGCTCAGCAGCGCTGCATTGCTTATCGCGGGTTACGCCGTCGGCTATCACCGGGCACGATCGGCCGCTGACCTGGGCGCTTTGAGCGGGGCAGCGGCCTTCCAGCAGGGGCATGACGCATGTGCCCAGGTTCGACAAACTGCTCGGCAGAACGGTGCGCGAGTGGAGCGTTGTGATCTGGTGGGCGATGCGGTCGACTTCGTGGTCACCGTACGGGTCTCGGTTGCAGCGCGTACCCGCATTCCTCAGTTGCCGAGGAAGGTCGTTGCGGAGGCCCACGCCGGTCCAGTGCGGTGAGAATAGCGTCCCACGGCAAGGAAGTTGCAGTGAGTGATCGCTATGAGAAAAAGGCCAGTGAGCTGCTTCGACTCTTCTAAAAGAGAAGGTCTAAAAGAGAAGGCCTATTTCTCAGGCTCTTCGCGGGTCAGCTCATCGGCTTCATCGAGCATCGCCTGCCGTTCGGCTGGCCTTGTCGAAGACTCACGCTCCACATCAAGGGCGGGCTTCGTCTTGGTGGCTTCGGAATCTGGCGCCCTGTTCGTTACTGAAGTGCTCGAGGTCTTGGTGGTGGTCGTGGTCGTCGAGGTCTCGGTAGGACTGGTCGTCTCATCCGAGGCTTCTAGTTCTTTCAGCCGCGTGCGGCGCTCTCGAGCTCGCCGGACACCGAGGCGGAGCAGCAGCAGAGCCAGGATGGTGACCGCCATAGCAACGGCGCCGGTGATAAAGATGCCCGCAGCGTTTGCTGGGATGACGGCTCCGAAGATCGACAAGTCGTAGATCTCCGAATTGCTCACCACAATCGCGACAACGAGCACCGCTACCAACACGAGCAAAATGAAAGCGAACGCGACCATATCGTCATTATCCTCTGGGGTACGCTCTTCAGGCAGCGACGCGAAGAGGCGTCTTCGCAATCGTCGCTTGCGGGCCCAGCAGGTCAATCCAGGGTGATCGGCCTGGCCGCCGGGCTCATCGCGGTGTCCGCGTGCACGCCTCAACAACCAAACCAGTGCCACTTATGGTTAGACTTCGCGAGCGGCTAAGGGCAGTAGCCGCGAGTGCCGAAAGTCTCAGGAGGACGATGTATGTCCCTACTTCCAGTTCCTATGGAAGTGACTTCTATTAGCTTGTCAGGAGTCAATCTGACGGTCGTCGCAGCGGTCGGCGTTATCGCCCTGATCGCCCTAGTGATGGCCATGATTTTCCGCCGCGAGGTACTCGCGGCTAATGACGGCACCCCCAATATGCAGTCCATCGGTCGCGCCGTGCAGGAAGGCGCGAGCGCCTACCTCGGTCGCCAGTTCCGCACCCTGAGTGTGTTCGCGGTCGCTGCCTTCTTCCTCCTGCTGTTGCTTCCAGTTCACGCCAGCGCTGATTTCAGCAGCCTGACCTTACGCATCTGCCGCTCCGTCGCGTTCCTTGCCGGAGCGGTCTTTTCCGCTCTCATTGGTTTCCTCGGGATGTGGCTGGCAGTCCGGGCCAACGTGCGGATGGCCGCTGCCGCCCAGAGTGAGGGCCGCGATCCTGCTATGAAGATCGCCTTCCGAACCGGAGCGCATGTCGGCATGGCAACGGTCGGATTGGGCCTGTTCGGCGCCGCTCTAGTGGTTTTCATCTTCCGAGGTGACGCCCCGACGATCCTCGAGGGCTTCGGCTTCGGGGCCGCGATGCTCGCCATGTTCATGCGCGTAGGCGGCGGCATATTCACCAAGGCCGCCGATGTCGGGGCCGACCTGGTCGGTAAGGTCGAGCAGGGCATTCCCGAAGACGACCCCCGCAATGCCGCGACGATTGCGGACAATGTCGGCGATAACGTCGGCGACTGCGCCGGCATGGCAGCCGATCTCTTCGAGTCTTACGCCGTGACGCTGGTCGCCTCCCTCATTCTTGGCAAGGCGGCCTTTGGTGAATCCGGCCTGGTCTTCCCGCTGATAGTCCCCGCAATTGGGGTGATCACCGCCATCATCGGTGTCTTCCTGACCCGGCCGCGGGCCGGCGAGAACGGCCTGAAGACCATAAATCGCTCCTTTTATATCTCTGCCGCCATTTCCGCGGTGCTTGTGGCAATCGCCGCCTTCGCGTACCTGCCATCCTCCTTCGCAGCACTTAACCTGCCGGCTGACGCCCAGCATGGACTCATCGACGATCCGCGCATCGTCGCCATCGGTGCGGTCGTCATCGGAATCGTGCTGGCAGTCCTCATCCTCAGCCTCACCGGTTACTACACCGGCACCGAGGATCGTCCGGTCAACAATGTGGGCAAGACGTCGCTCACGGGCGCGGCAACCGTGGTCCTCGCCGGCATCTCCGTCGGGCTGGAATCGGCGGTCTACACCGCCATCGTGATTGCCGCGGCCGTTTATGGGGCTTTCCTGCTCGGCGGCTCCGGGGTCATCGGCCTGTTCGCCATCGCCCTCGCCGGCTGCGGACTGCTGACGACCGTCGGAGTCATTGTGGCAATGGATACCTTCGGCCCGGTCTCGGACAACGCGCAGGGCATCGCCGAGATGTCGGGCGACGTGCACGGTGCAGGGGCGCAGGCACTGACCGAGCTGGACGCGGTCGGCAACACCACTAAGGCCATTACGAAGGGAATCGCGATCGCCACCGCCGTACTGGCGGCGACCGCACTCTTCGGCTCCTACACCGACGCGATCCATACCGTGCTGGCCGACAACTATGGCCGGTTCATGGAGCAGGCCGTCGTCTTTGCGCCGCAAACTCTGGTGGGTGTGATCCTGGGCGCCGCTGTGGTCTTCTTGTTCTCCGGTCTGGCGATCAGCGCTGTCGGTCGTGCCGCCGGCGCAGTTGTTTTCGAGGTACGCCGCCAATTCCGTGAGATCCCCGGAATCATGGACGGCACCGGCAAGCCGGAGTACGGCAAGGTCGTCGATATCTGCACCAAGGACTCGCTCCGCGAGCTGGCAACTCCAGGATTGCTCGCCATCTGCGCACCGATCGCCGTCGGATTCGGTCTGGGCGCCCCGGCCCTGGCCGGATACCTCGGGGGTGCAATCGCGACCGGCACGTTGATGGCTGTCTTCCTCGCCAACTCCGGTGGCGCCTGGGACAACGCCAAAAAACTCGTTGAGGACGGTCACCATGGCGGCAAGGGCTCGCTTGCCCATGCCGCGACCGTGATCGGTGACACCGTCGGCGACCCGTTCAAGGACACCGCCGGACCTGCCATCAACCCCCTCATCAAGGTCATGAATCTTGTCTCATTGCTGATCGCGCCGGCCATCGTCGCCATGTCGCCGCTGAGCACCACACCTACCGCCGTGCGCTATGTCATAGCAGGGGTCGCAGTCATCATCATCATCACCATGGTGACCATCAGCACTCGCCGCGAGGTGTCGATCGCCAGCGAACCGGGCGAGCCGGTGCCGCCGAAAGAACTCGAAGCGGAGCAAAACGTTGACGTCCCGGTGAAGCAATCTGAGTCAAAGGTTGACAAACTAGCTAAATGAGGGACGCCGGTCGCGGGTGTCTGCCCGATCCAGCCCGCAAGGCACACTGGATTGCGATGACCAGCAATTCCTCCGGCGACGGTTTCACGCGCGGCTTCGACCAAGTGCCACCTGAGTCCTACGAGCCAGACCCTGCATTGGCCGGGTATCCACCGCCTCAGCCGACGCAGCTCGGACCAGCTAGCTACAACCCAACAGCGCCCCATAGCGGAGCTGCGCCGCAACCGTATGGGGCGCCTAGCGTGTACCCGCCGCAATCACCTATTCCACCGGCGCCTTTCCCACAGACCAGCCCGGTCAGTGCACTGCCCGACGGTCCCCGGGTGTACCAGCAAATGCTTCGCGGCCCGCGATACCACTGGTGGAAGCCTGTGCTCTGCCTCGTTCTGGTGCTGCCGCTCGCTGGAATCATGATGACTATTGCCATCGTCCCGGTGATCATTGCCGGGCTCATCGCCGGCGCGCCTGACCTCGTCGAATACACGACGAGAGCAACAACCGATATCGCGAACCTGGGTCCGGTCGGGTTTATCTACCTCAATCTCACGCTCATTGTGCTGATCCCGGCCAGTGGCCTGTCGATCTGGATTGCGCATGGCATCCGGCCGCGGTTTCTGTCATCGGTTGCGGGAGGGATTCGATGGCGTTGGCTGCTGCGTTGCGTCGCGGTCCTCCTGCCGGTGTGGGTCGTCTACACCGCACTTGCTGTACTCGTCGAACCCGCTGCCTCACCGCGACCCGAGCACTGGGTAGCGCTGCTGGTCATCGTGCTGTTCATGACGCCGTTGCAAGCCGCGGGGGAGGAGTACTTCTTCCGCGGCTGGATTATGCAAAACGTTGGAGCCTGGTTCGCCCGGCCCACACTTGGGTTGGTTGTCTCATTGATTGTTTCGGCCGTCGCCTTCTCCACTGCGCACCTCAGCCCAGATCCCTGGGTGTTGGGGACCATCGCCTGCCTGGCGGTAGCGTCCGGGCTCGCCGCTTGGCGCACCGGAGGATTGGAAGCCGGGATTGCGATGCATGCGGTCAACAATGTGCTGACCTTCTTTGTCGTGGTGCTCTTTGGAGGCTGGTCTCAGGCATTCGTCGGAACGCAGACCACAGGCACTCCGATGATGCTGGTGCTAGCAGTAGCGGTTAATGGCCTGGCGCTCGGCTTGATCCTGTGGCAGGCCAGGCGAATAGGTTTGCAGCCTTACTACCTGCCGGCCCACCGACCGGTGCCTCCGACCGGGTTCCCGCCGGCGCCGGTATCGCCGATGACGCAGTATCCGGGCTAGCCATTCATCCTGGAGTCTGGGGGCGGAGCTCCCAGCCCGGATGCACGGAGGCAGACTCCGCCGGCGTCGGGAATTGATCCAGAAACGGTGGCGTTTTGGCTCGTAGTTGATCGCGGGCCGTAGAGTAAGCGCGCTGGGGGCGGCAGCCGAGTTTGTCGGATCGTTCTTGATGATCGGAATAGCTGGCCGCGTGCGATATCAGTTTGATGTGATGAGGAAAGTGAGTATTGGTGGCAGGGAAGCCAGGGGGCAGGCGGCTCGTGATCGTCGAGTCCCCAACCAAAGCGAACAAGATCGCCAGCTTTCTGGGCGACGGCTACGTCGTCGAGTCCAGCCGCGGTCATATTCGCGACCTGCCGACCGGTGCTGCCGAAGTCCCCGCCAAGTACAAGGGCGAGAAGTGGGCGCGTACCGGCGTCAACGTGGACAACGGTTTCGAGGCCATTTACGTTGTCAGCCCTGACAAGCGGGCGACACTGCGATCACTCAAGCAGGCACTCGCCGGCGCTGACGAATTGTTGCTCGCAACAGACGGTGATCGTGAAGGCGAAGCGATTGCCTGGCACCTGCTGCAAGAGCTGAAGCCGAAGGTTCCGGCGAAGCGCATGGTCTTCCACGAGATTACGCCGACGGCAATTGCCGAGGCTGTCGCTAATCCACGTGATCTTGACGAGGATTTGGTCGACGCACAGGAGACCCGCCGCATCCTTGATCGTCTCTACGGCTACGAGGTCTCACCCGTGCTGTGGAAAAAGGTCATGCCGCGGCTGTCGGCTGGACGAGTCCAGTCGGTGGCGACCAGGCTGATCGTTGATCGAGAGCGGGAACGCATGGCGTTCCGCAGTGCGTCGTACTGGGATCTGGATGCGATCTTGGACGCCGGGCCTGAGGCGCAGCCGCCACTCTTCCCGGCTCGACTGACGCGGGTCGGTGAGCGCCGAGTCGCGCAGGGCCGTGATTTCGATACCCGTGGTTCCTTGATCACCAGGGATCATGAGCAGCTGATCCGCCTCGACGAGGCCCAGGCCATGGCGCTGGCAGACTCGCTGAGGTCAGCCAGCTTCGCGGTGGATAGCGTTGAATCCAAGCCCTATACCCGTCGCCCGTACGCGCCGTTCCGCACCACGACGCTGCAGCAAGAAGCGGGTCGCAAACTCGGTTTCACCGCGCAGCGGACTATGTCGGTTGCCCAAGAGTTGTACGAGGCCGGGTTCATCACCTATATGCGTACCGACTCGACAACACTTTCCGGCGCTGCGATCGGTGCCGCGCGACAGCAGGTCCGCCAGCTCTTTGGCGCCGACTACCTACCGGACCAGCCGCGAATCTATACCTCGAAGGTGAAGAACGCTCAGGAGGCGCACGAGGCGATCCGCCCCGCCGGTGAGACCTTCTTGACGCCGGCCGAGACACGGCTAACCGGTGATCAGTTCCGGCTTTATGAGCTGGTCTGGATGCGCACTATCGCGTCCCAGATGAAGGACGCGGAAGGCTTTTCGATCACCGTCAAGATCAACGCCGAACGTGGCGACGGCGAGCCGTGCACCTTTGTGGCATCGGGCCGCACGATCACCTTCTATGGATTCCTCAAGGCATATGTGGAATCGGTCGAGGAAACCGACGGCCACACCGATGACGAGCAGACTCGGCTCCCTCGTCTGACGGCTGGGCAATCGTTGCGCCCTGAATCGGTGACGGCGTCGGGCCATGAGACGCGGCCACCTGCTCGCTATACCGAGCCTTCCCTCGTCGCCAAGCTGGAAGAGTTGGAGATCGGCCGGCCGTCGACCTACGCGACGATCATCCGCACTATCACTGCCCGGGACTATGTGTTCAAAAAGGGTTCCGCGCTGGTGCCGACCTGGCTGGCCTTTGCTGTCACCCGATTGCTGGAGGAGCACTTCCCAAGACTCGTGGATTACACCTTCACCGCTGAGATGGAAGACGTCTTGGATGAGATCGCCGATGGGCATGCCGAGCGGCTCAGAGTGTTGACGGACTTCTACTTCGGCGATGACAACCGTGAAGGGCTGCATCGGCTCGTCACCGAGCTCGGCGAGATTGATGCTCGCAGGCTTTCGACCTTCGAGCTCCCTGATCCCGATGCGCTAGAGACCGGCGCGCCCAAGATCGTGGTCCGGGTCGGCCGCTATGGCACCTACGTGGAGGACGAGGAGGGTCGCCGGGCCAACGTCACCGATGATCTTCCTCCTGACGAGCTCACTATTGATCTTGCTCGAGAGTTGCTGGCGAAGCCGGCGGGTGAGGAACGCGAATTAGGGATCGATCCTCAAACATCTCGCATGATCGTCGCCAAGGATGGTCGCTTTGGGCCGTACGTGACTGAGATCCTCGAGGACGACGCGCCAAAAAGTGCCAAGCCGCGGACCGCATCACTGTTCTCCTCAATGAGCACCGACACGGTCAGCCTGGAGCAGGCGCTGCAGCTGATGAGCCTGCCACGGGTGGTTGGCGAGGACGTGGATGGCGTCGAGATCACTGCGCAGAATGGGCGCTACGGGCCTTATCTGAGGAAAGGCACGGATTCCCGATCTTTGGAAAGCGAAGATCAAATTTTCGCGATCACCTTGGAAGAGGCGCAGGCCATCTACGCACAACCCAAGCAACGCGGCAGGGCCGCTGCCAAGCCGCCACTCAAGGACCTCGGCGCCGATCCGGCCTCTGGCCGTCCCATGATCATCAAGGAAGGCCGCTTCGGTCCGTACGTCACTGACGGGGAGATCAACGCGACGTTGCGGCGTGGCGACGACATCGAAACGATCACTTCCGAACGCGCCGCCGAGCTGCTCGCCGATAAGCGCGCCAAGGGTCCTGCTCCCAAGAAGCGTCCGGCGAAGCGTACGAATGCGGCTGCAGCAGACTCATCGGCTTCCAAGCCGGCCGCCAAGAGAGTGCCCTCGAAGAAAGTACGGGCCAAAGCTGGCTAACGGAGGCTGATGTTTGATTGCACTCTGACGGCAGCCCGCCAGATTCGCCTCCTTCGTCGCTCGCGAACTGCGCCGGGCTTCCACAGCACTGCGGGCGCGAGCTCCTGCAGTCGGCGAAGCGGGCTGCTCGTCATAGTGCCAGCGTTGTTTCAGCACTAGTGTTCGACCATGGGCAAGAAAAAGCGGCGAAAGGTAAAGGCGGGCAAGCTCGGCTCACCCATCGCCGCGCTGCCGGCCCCGACTACGGATGGATCAAGCACGAATCCGCCGGGCCAGCGCTGCTACGACGTGCCCTACAGCGCCGTCGCACCACGCATGATCAATCCTGATCTTGGTCTGCATCATCTGGTGGCCAGGGCCGGCCACAATGCCGCGTACGAGATCTCTGTGACGCTGCTCGACGCCCCGGATCATCGGCTGATCCGCTCCGGCGTACTGCTTGCCCACCGAGTGCTGGACGGGCGCGGTGAGTGGTACATCACGGCACCGGATTGGCATCCGCTGTTGCCGAAGGACCGGATCGAGCTGATGGGTCATGCTGATCTTCCAGAGGAGCTGGCGGACATGATCCGTCCGCTGCGACGCCGCGCAACGTTGGGGCCAGTTGCGGCACTCACCTGTGATCGGCGAGAGTTCGCGTTACGCGACGATCAGGGCACAACGCTTGCACTGCTCCGGGACGACAAGGTCACCGTACGCCGCGGCGGCCTGACTACTGCCCGCTATCGCGAAGTGTTGATCACTCCAGTTGGGCCCGAACTGACAGATGAGCAGGTGGCCTGGCTCGACCGCACTTTGGCGCAAGTCGGCGCCGCGCATGTGCCACGCTTCCCTCGGCTGGTTTTCCGGCTGGGGGCACCAGCGACTGGGCCCACCGACATTCCGGTACCTGGCCCGTTCGACGCCGCTGCCCCCTTCAAGAAATTCGTGTCGCAGTTGGTGGCGCTGCGGCTGCGGCAGATCGTTGAAGCTGATCTTGCTATCCGCGGCGGCGATCTAGCCGCTGTTGGCCGGCTTGCCGATCAGGCTGCGCGACTGCGGCTCGAGCTGAAGGGGCTTTCTGTCGTCCTTGATGCTGAGTGGGTTGAAGATCTCTACGACGAGCTGGGCTGGATCAGTCTGGAGAGAGACTCCTCGAATGGTGACGGGCATGACCGGCTAACTGCTCGGCTGCGCAGCGACCGCTATCTCACCGTGCTGGAACGTTTGGTTGCCGCCGTCCGATCGCCCAGACTGGCTGATCAACGATCCGATCCTGCCGGTGAGGTGCTCGCTGGCCTGATCTCGATGGCGATCAATCGCATGAGCCGATGCGCGGATCACCTGATCGTGGATTCCCCGGACCATGAATGGGAAGAGGCGTGGCAGGAGATGGGGCGCCTGGAATGGGTTGTTGGCGTGGCCGGCCAGGTGCTTCCCGAGGAGGCGGCAACAATCCAGCAGCAGTTGCTTAAGCCTCGGCAGTTGCTGGCTGAGATTCACAATGATTATCGACGCGAGCTCGTCACGGCCGAACAAGTAGCCAAGCTTCTGCCGGCCCAAGCCTTCGCGGCAGGCCGGGACTTCGAACGCGGGTATCGGCGGGTTCGCCGTTCCCGGCGTGAGTTCGTCGAGGTATGGGCCAAGACCAAGAAAAAGCTTGGCGCGTGAGTACGGCTGGCGGGGTCTTCATTGTCTTCGAGGGCGGTGATGGGGTCGGCAAGACGACCCAAGTCGATCTGCTTTGTGGGTGGTTGACCAATGCCGGTCATGAGGTCGTCAAGACCTTTGAACCGGGAGATACCACCGTTGGAGCGATGATCCGGAGGATTGTTCTGGATCCGGCGACCGGCGAGATGTCTCCGCGCGCTGAGGCCTTGCTGTATGCAGCTGACAAGGCACAGCACCTCTTTTCGGTGGTTCGGCCCGCGCTACAGCGCGGCGCTGTGGTGGTGTGTGACCGCTATGTCGACTCCATGCTGGCCTATCAGGGAGCCGGGCGGGTCTTGCAGCTCACCGACCTCGAACGCATTGCCCGTTGGGCTACTGAGGATCTCCGGCCGGATCTGACTGTGGTCCTTGACGCCGAGCTCAGTGACGGTGTTCATGCCAAGTCCAATAAGGACCGCCTGGAGCTGGCCGGTGATGGGTTCCACGAGCGGACGCGGCAGTTCTTTCTCGAGCTGGCGCAACGGGAGCCGGAGCGGTATCTAGTGCTGAATGCCCGCGCGTCACGCGAGGAGATCGCTGCTCAAGTGGTTGCGCGGGTTGCGCCGTTTCTCATGCCTGCGCGTCAGCGTTGATGTCGGCGGTTGATGGCACAGTGGATCAGGTGACTGTAGGGCTGACCGATTCCACTACCTCCGCGCACGCTACCGATCTTGGTGTCTGGGCGGAGTTAATCGGTCAGACCGCGGCCGTCGCCACCTTGCAGCGCGCCGTGGCAGCCGAACCCCACGCAATGAGCCACGCCTGGCTGTTCACCGGACCGCCCGGGTCAGGTCGCTCGAACGCGGCGCGAGCGTTTGCAGCAGCGCTGCAGTGCCGCGCGGGCGGTTGCGGCAAATGCACCGAGTGCCGTACGTCGCTGTCCGGTGCGCATCCCGACGTGACCCTGGTGCGTACCGAACTGCTCTCGATCGGTGTCGACGAGGTACGTGAGCTGGTTCGCCGAGCTGCCATGAGTCCGACTTTGGGCCGGTGGCAGGTGATCGTGATCGAGGACGCTGATCGAGTCACCGAACGCGGCGCAGACGCGCTGCTGAAGAGTATTGAAGAGCCGGCACCTCGTACGGTGTGGATCCTCTGCGCACCGACGCCGGACGATGTGGTTGCGACCATCCGATCGCGTTGCCGGTTGTTGACGCTGCAGACGCCGACGATTCCGGCGGTAGCGCGACTGCTTGAGACCCGCGATGGCATCGAACCGGAGCTGGCGGCGTACGCCGCACGGGTTTCCCAGGGGCATGTCGGCCGAGCCCGGGTACTGGCACGAGACGAGAGCGCTCGAAACCGGCGGCAGCAGATCCTCCAGATCCCCTCCCAGTTGCAGGGCCTAGGCGCCTGTCTCGCTGCGGCGGCCCAAATCATCGAGATGTCGTCTGTGGAGGCGGCCAAGACGACCAGCGA
>Ga0307277_10000646_pt1 | contig 13188 bp, 14 predicted proteins | sample ER_DNA_116_FD_194473 | JGI IMG/M metagenome (GOLD analysis project Ga0307277, IMG submission 194473) | Bulk soil microbial communities from the East River watershed near Crested Butte, Colorado, United States - ER_DNA_116 | ecosystem: Environmental > Terrestrial > Soil > Floodplain | place...
GCGCGCCAGAAGATGCCCCCGTTCTCCGACAGGTAGAGCCGGTTCCGTCCTGCATAGAGCATCACGTCCGGGTTGTCCTCGTCGATTGCCACCGCGAAGCCGGTGGGGAGGCCGCCGCCTGCTTCGCGCCACGTGCGACCTGCGTCGTTCGAAATCGCGAGTGGCGGCCGACGGTCGACGACGGCGACCACGGTTGCGCCTGCGGCTGCCGCTGCGACGACACGCGGAAGCTCGACCGCGATGCGCACCGATTCGAAGTCGTCGCCTTCCCCGATCACCTCCTCGGCGTCGACGTCGACGACGTACGTTCCGGACGCAGTCCGGACGGCCGCGGTCACGTCAGCCTTCCGGTGAGCAGCGCTCCGACGACACCGGTCGCCTGTCGCGCCGCCGACACCGGGGCCAGCCCCTGGGACCTGCCTGCAAGGTAGGCCGCTGAGAAGGCGTCGCCAGACCCGGTCGGGTCGACCGCGACCGGCCACGCACCCACCTCTTCCGAGCGGCCCTTGTAGTACACGCGCGAGCCACGCTCGCCGAACGTGACCAGCACCTCGGGAACGCCGAGCTCGTCGATACCACCGACGACCTCCGCCTCCTCCTCGGCCAACTTGAGGATCTGCACATGTTCGAGCATTGCCGGATCGAAGTCCGTATCGAGCCGCAACGGCCCGGTCTCGGAGGCGCGCACGAGTCCCTGCCCGTCGAGTGAGAGGTGCCGTCCCCGCGCGAGCACGGCCAGCGTTTCTGCAGGGAAGTCCGAGCGCAGCAGTGGCGCAACGTGGATCCAGCCTCCCGGTGGCACGACGCCGCAGTCTCCCGGCGTCCACGTGTCGCCCGCTTGCACGACGGTCATGATCCGCGTGTCGCCTTCGTAGTGAAAGGAGAACGACGTGGTGGTCGTCCCTTCGAGGGAGACCACCGGCAGCCCGAGGCCGGTCAGATGACGTGTGTAGGCGACTCGGTCTTCGGGACCGCTGCGCGTGAAGATCGTGCCGCGCGAGCCGAGAACGCGCCAGGCGCGCGCTGCGTAGTAGGGCGCGCCGCCGATTCGCGGGGGCCCGCCGTCAACGACGTCCCGGGAGAGGTTCCCGACGAGCGCGAGCGGCGGCACGCGACGAGCCTAACCACACGGCCGCCGCCGTCAGCAGAAACGCGACCGTGAAGCTCGGCACGGAGGCGCCGAACTGGTACGACGGCGCCGGCAGGTGGCTGACCCACCGGCTCCAGAAACCGAGATCGGTCGGCTGATAGAGCCACTCGTACACGAGGAAGCCCATGAGCCATGCGACGATGTTGGCCGGGCGGAAGGCAGGCCCCTCGAAGACGTGACGACGCGTGTAATGGGCGCCGGCGAGCAGCCAGTCGGCAACGAGCACGCCGAGCAGGGGGACGAACACGGCGCCGAGCAGCAACAGGAAGCGCTGATAGCTGCGCATGTCGATTGCGAGTGCGCCGCCGGTTGCGAGCACGGACGCCCCGACGATCAGAGCGCGCTGTGAGATTCGCGGGAAGAGGTTCTGCGTCGAAACCGCGGCGGAGTACACGTTTGCGAATGCTTCGTCGGTTTCGTCGACCGTCAACGCGAGGAGGGCGAGCGCAGCTGCCAGCCCGCCACCCGCAATCGCGATCAGGATCAGCTCGGGGCGATTGGGGTCGACGTTGCGCGACAGTACGAGGACGGAGCCGAAGCCGAACTGGAACAGCGTCGGCAGGAGGTAGCCAATGCCCACACCGAAGAACGCGCTACGCCGATTGCGTGAGAAGCGGGTGTAGTCGGCAACCAACGGAGCCCACGAGACCGTGACCGCGACGACCGTGTCGACCGCCAGCCAGAACGATCCCTTGTGGCCGCCCTCGGACCAGATTCGCTGGACGTGCGCACCGTCGACGATCCACCAGGCGAGATAGATCACGGACGCGAGCACGGCCCAGATGGCGAACTTGCGTACGAAGCGGCGGACGAATCCCACAGGGCCGATGAGCGCAAGCACGGCGGCCACCGCGCCGAAGACGAGCTTCCAGATCCACACGCCCTTGAAGCCGAAGAGCTTGTCGCACAGCAACCCGGCTGCCGTGGCGATCACGATCAGCTCGAAGATGGCCCAGCCAAGGCACTGCAGCACGTTGAGAGCGGTCGGAAGATACGAGCCGCGGCGCCCGAGCGGCGCGCGCTGCAACACCATCGTGGGAACGCGTGCGTCGGCACCGATGAGCGCGGCGACCGCGAGCATTAGGTTCCCGATCACAGCGCCGACGAGCGTCGCCGCGAGCGCGTCGCGTAGCTGAAGATCGAAATAGGCCGGCAGGACGAGCACCAGCAGCGAGATGCCGAGGTTCGTCCAGAGCAGTGTCGTGTCCATGAGACCGAGGACCCGCAGGCGCTCCGGCACCGGCTCGATTCCCCACTGTGGCGTCCCCTGCATGCGATCGCTCCCTTCGCTGGTTCTAACCAGATCAGGTTCCACGGGTGTGATCTCAGCGCCGCCGTCGCGGCGCACCCCGGCGTCGCTAGGGTAGCGGGCCGATGAACCCGGCACGCCTCTTTGCCCTGCCGCTTGCGGCGCTCCTACTGACCCTCGCGGGTTGCGGCGGCAGTCCGAAAACCGTGACCAAGGAGCAGTACCAGACCCAGTTGGCGAAGGCCGGCCAGGCCGTCACGGTCGCCGGTCAGCAGGTCGGCAAGGTGATGACGATCGCGGAGTTCAACTCCGCTGTCACGGATCTGCAGAAAGCGCTCCGTGACGGTGAGAAGACCCTCAACGGGCTCAAGCCGCCTGCAAATGCACGCGCTGCCAACAAGAAGCTCGCGGAGGCATTCGGCGATCTCGCCGACGCGCTCGAAAAGGTGAAGGAAGCGCGCAGGGTGAGCATCGTGAAGGCGAGGCAAGCGCTGGGCGACCTTGGCAAGACGGACGCGATCAAGCAAGGCCGGGCGGCCATCCAGGAGCTGAACAACCTGGGGTACGCCGCCTCCGGGGCCGCGCCGTAAGTAGCTTGCACTAGAACCTGTGGTTAGACCGGGAGCTCTGGTGCAATGCGTTCGGCCAGGGCCTCGGCGACACCGCGCCCGACCTCGGGGGATTGCTTCAGGAGCGCGCGAAAGTCCCGCTCGGTGATCACGAGCACGCGGACGTCGGTGGTCGCCGTGACGCTGGCCGTGCGCGGCATCTCTGTGACGAGCGCGATCTCGCCGAAGAAGTCGCCTTCGTGCATCGTGTTGATGCTCGTCTCGCCCTTCGTCACGTCCGCCTCGCCCTCGAGCAGGACGAAGAACTCGCGGCCGCGGTCGCCTTCTTCGGCCATGACCTTTCCCTTGGGAAGGTCGAGCTCGTCGGCGATGTGGGCGACGTCCCCGAGCTCCTTCTTCTTGAGCTTCGAGAAGAGGGGCACCCCCTTGATCAGCTCGACCTTGCCGTCTTTACCCAGTCGCATGTTGCGACTGTAACCGCCTTCCGAGGCCTTGGCTACTTTGAGGAAGTGGAGGTCGTCCCTGCGATTTTCGGCGCCGCGGCCGGGTTGGCCGGCTTGCTGCTGGTCTTTTTGGGCGTATCGATGTCGGCGTTCCAGTCCTTCGCGGGCGATACGCCGGCGGCGGCAACGGCGGGGTTTCGGCGCGCAGGCGGCTGGATCCTGGGCGCCTTCCTTCTCGGCCTCGCGGACGTCGCTGTTGCCTTTTCCTGGTTGCTGTCGCCCCACCGTGCCCTGCGCGACCTGGCCGTTGTGCTGTTCGCATTCGAGCTGGCGGCCACGGCCTGGTCGGCTGTCATCACGACGCGCGTCGTCCTGTGGCGCTGAGCCTGAACAAGCTGAAGCGGCTCGGGGACGCCGGGCTCACCGATCTCTTCGAGGCGGATCGGAAGCTCTGGACGGCGATGGCGAAGGACGCCCACGCGTACACGAGTAAGTTCGTCCGCGGTTCGGACAACGCCGTGAGGCCCGACGACGTCGTCCCGACGCTGACGCCGGCCCTCGAGGTCTCGGACCGCCTGCGGACGTATCTCGCGGAACGCAAGCTGACGCAGAACTACTGGTACACATGGTTTGCAGAGTTGATCGTCGACCGCCTCTGGAGTGACCTAAACTGAGGTCCGTGGCGAAGACCCCGGATGCGGACCAGCAGGCAAGAGAGTTCATCGACCGTGTCGTCGAGTCCCATCGCAAGAACGGCTACGGGCTGAAGCTCTCGAAGAAGCGCTACGAGCTAGCGGTCGCGCGCGTCGCGGCGAGCTTCCGCGGCCTCATCGACGACTCAAAAGGCCGCGCCGCCTAGCTCGAAAGCAGTCGCCGCAAGACGTACTGGAGGATGCCGCCGTGGCGGAGGTACTCGCGCTCGCGAGGTGTGTCTAGACGTACATGCGCTTGGAACTTCTTTTCATCGGCGTGGACGGTCACCTCGTCGGCGGTTCCGTTCTCGACACCTTCCACCGAGAACTCCTCGCGCCCGGTCAAGCCGAGAGTCGTCGGCGTTTCGCCGTCCAGGAACTGCAACGGCAGGATTCCCATCATCAGCAGGTTCGAGCGGTGGATCCGCTCGTACGACTCGGCGATCACAGCCCGCACGCCGAGGAGGTTGGGACCCTTGGCGGCCCAGTCGCGCGACGAGCCGGAGCCGTACTCCTTGCCGGCGAGCACCACCAGCGGCACGCCGTCCTCGAGGTACCGCTTCGATGCGTCGTAGATCGTCATCTCCTCGCCGCTCGGCACGTGCACGGTCCATGTTCCCTCCGACCCAGGCACGAGCAGATTCCGTAACCGCACGTTCGCGAACGTGCCACGCACCATCACCTCGTGGTTGCCGCGTCGCGAGCCGTAGGAATTGAAGTCCTTGCGTTCGACTCCGTGCTCGACCAGGTACTTGCCTGCCGGAGAGTCCGGCTTGATCGCGCCGGCGGGCGAGATGTGGTCCGTCGTCACCGAGTCGCCGACCATGACGAGGCAGCGCGCGCCCGTGACGTCTTCGACCGTGCCGGGCTCGCGTGACATCCCTTCGAAGTACGGGGGTCGGCGCACGTAGGTCGAATCGGGCTCCCAGGCGAACAGGTCGCCTTCCGGCACGGGCAGCTCGCGCCACGCCGGATCGCCGGTGAACACATCTGCGTACGTGCGCGAGAACATCTCTCCGCGAACCGCGCGAGTGATCGTCTCCTGGATCTCCTCTGCGCTGGGCCAGAGATCGCGGAGATAGACGTCGTTGCCGTCCTGATCCTCACCGAGCGGCTCGTTGAGAAGATCGATGTCCATGCGGCCTGCGAGCGCGTACGCAACGACGAGCGGCGGCGAGGCGAGGTAGTTGGCCTTAACCTCCGGATGGATCCGAGCCTCGAAGTTGCGATTCCCCGACAGCACCGAGCAAACGACGAGGTCGCCGACTGCGATCGCCGCCGAGATCGACTCCGACAGCGGGCCGGAGTTCCCGATGCAGGTCGTGCAGCCGTAGCCGACGGTCTGGAACCCGAGCTCGTCGAGATACTTGGTCAGCCCTGCCTGGTCGTAGTACTCCGTCACGACCTTCGAGCCCGGCGCGAGGCTGGACTTCACCCAGGGCTTGCGCTGCATGCCACGCTCGACCGCGTTCCGCGCCAGCAAGCCGGCGCCGATCATCACCTGCGGATTCGAGGTGTTGGTGCAAGAGGTGATCGCGGCGATCACGACCGACCCGTGCTCGAGTGAGAACTCCTCGCCCTCCACCTCCACCGCGGCGGACATCGGCCGCGGAGAGACCGCTACGGCCCCACCGTCAACCTGCACGCCGGGGACGAGCTCGCCGTGACCCGGATCGATCGTGCTCGGAGGGTCGCTGGCGGGAAACGACTCCGCCACCGCCTCGTCGTGCCCGTTGCCGTAGTCGACGCCGAAGGTCTCCAGCGAGTCGAGGAACAACCGCTTCGCATCGCGCAGCGGCACACGGTCCTGCGGTCGGCGTGGCCCCGCGAGCGACGGCTCCACCGTTGAGAGATCGAGCTCGACAACCTGCGTGTACTCGGGCGAGTGATCGGGGTCGTGCCAGAGCGCGTTCTCCTTGCAGTACGCCTCGACAAGTGCGAGCCGTTCGTCGTCGCGTCCCGTCAGTCGCAGGTACTTGAGTGTCTCGTCGTCCACGGGGAAGAAGCCGCAGGTCGCGCCGTACTCGGGCGACATGTTCCCGATCGTCGCCCGATCTGCGAGCGGGAGCCCCACGAGCCCGTGCCCGAAGTACTCGACGAACTTCCCGACCACGCCCGCTGTTCGAAGCAGCTGAGTGACGGTCAGGACGAGATCGGTGGCGGTGGCGCCCTCGGGCATCGAGCCGGTGAGCTTGAAGCCGACGACCTCCGGAATCAGCATCGACACCGCTTCGCCGAGCATCGCCGCCTCCGCCTCGATGCCGCCGACGCCCCAGCCGAGCACGCCGAGCCCGTTGATCATCGTCGTGTGCGAATCCGTGCCGACGAGCGTGTCCGGGAACGCCTGGCCGTCGCGCGCCTCGATCACGCGCGCCAGGAACTCGAGGTTGACCTGATGGACGATGCCCGTGTTCGGCGGCACGACCTTGAAGTTGTCGAAGGCCGTCTGTCCCCAGCGCAGGAAGGCGTAGCGCTCGCGGTTCCGTTCGAACTCCAGCTCGGCGTTGCGGAACATCGCACGCGCCGATCCATACTCGTCGACCTGCACCGAGTGGTCGATGACGAGCTCGGCGGGGAGTTGCGGATTGATCCGGGACGGATCGCCCCCGAGGTCGGCCATCGCATTCCGCATCCCCGCCAGATCGACGACCGCTGGGACGCCGGTGAAATCCTGGAGCAGAACGCGGGCCGGCCGAAACGAGATCTCGTCCGAGGGCGCGGCCGCCGGCTGCCAGCGCCGCAGCGCCTCGGCGTCTCCCTCCTCGCCGTGCCGCAGGGCATTCTCGAGCAGGATCCGCAGCGTGTAGGGGAGCCGCTCGGCGCCCTCCAGCGGGAAGATCTCGTAGCTCTGTCCGCCGGCGCTGAGAGTGGAGGGGCTCACCCCACCGATTGTAGGGAACCGCCTGCGGTTCACATTTGACGTGGTCCGCCCTTGTCCCTAAAGTCCACCGATTCAGTGGACTAATAAGGAGATGAGATGCGACGGATTAGCCTGGCTTTGTTTATAGCGCTCCTTCTGCCCGCGCTGGCGGCCGGTGCGTCGAAGGACACGAAGCTGTCATTGGTGGCCTACTCGACGCCGAAAGAAGCGTACGGCCAGCTGATCACGGCCTTCCAGAAGACGCAGGCGGGAAAGAGCGTCACGTTCTCCCAGTCCTACGCTGCTTCCGGCGAGCAAAGCCGTGCCGTTGCGGCGGGGCTCGACGCCGACATCGTTGCCTTCTCGCTCGAGCCGGACATTACGTCGCTCGTCCAGAAGAAGATCGTCCCGAAGAATTGGAACAAGGACAAGTACAAGGGCATGGTCACGCGCTCGGTCGTCGTGTTCGTCGTCCGTGACGGCAACCCGAAGAAGTTGAAGACGTGGAACGACCTGCTCAAGCCGGGTGTTCAGGTGGTGACGCCGAATCCGTTCACCTCGGGCGGCGCCCGCTGGAACGTGATGGCCGCGTACGGCGGCGCGCTCCGATCCGGTAAGACGCCGAAGCAGGCAGTCGACTACCTGGGCAAGCTCTGGAAGCACGTCGTCGCGCAACCCACCAGCGCCCGCGAAGGACTGCAGACCTTCCTCGCCGGCCGCGGTGACGTCTTCCTCGCCTACGAGAACGAGGCGCTGTTCGCCCAGCAGAAAGGGCAGCAGGTTCAGTTCGTGATCCCGAAGGCGACGATCCTGATCGAGAACCCGATCGCGGTTCCGTCGACCTCGAAGCACCAGGCCGAGGCGAAGGCGTTCGTGAAGTTTCTGCGCACGACGCCCGCGCAGAAGATCTTTGCGCAGAACGGCTACCGGCCTGTGGTCTCCGCTGCCGCCCGCGGCTTCAACTTTCCGACCCGGCCGCAGCTGTTCACGATCAAGTACGTGGGCGGCTGGCCCCAGGTGGAAAAGAAGTTCTTCGATCCGCGAACGGGAATCATGACTCGCTTCCAGGGGTCGAATGGCGGCTGACGCCGGCACTCTTTCCGCAGCACCCAAGTCCCGGCGCGCCCTGGCGCCGGGACTTTCCATTGGGCTGAGCACGCTCTACCTGAGCCTGATCGTGCTGCTGCCGCTGGCGGCGCTGAGCTGGCGCGCGCACGGCTGGGACGCAGTCTCGACGTCACAGGGGGTTGCCGCCCTCAGGCTCACCCTCGGGCTCTCTCTGGTCGTTGCGCTCGTCAATGCCGTCGCGGGCACGGCGATTGCCTGGTCGCTCGTCCGTGATCGTTTCGTCGGCCAGGGTCTCGTCAACGCGCTGGTCGACCTGCCGTTCGCGCTGCCCACGATCGTCGCGGGCCTGACCTTGCTGGCGCTGTACGGACCGAAGTCGCCCGTCGGAATCAACGCCGCGTTCACGCGCTGGGGACTCCTGCTTGCACTGCTCTTCGTGACGCTCCCGTTCGTCGTGCGAACGGTGCAGCCGGTCCTCTTCGAGCTGGACCGGGAGATGGAAGACGCGGCAGCTTCACTCGGCGCGGGTCGTTTCACGACCTTCCTGCGCATCATCCTGCCGAGCATCCTGCCCGCGATTCTGTCCGGTGTCGCGCTCGCGTTCGCGCGCGCCGTCGGCGAGTTCGGCGCGGTGGTGCTGATCTCGGGGAACCTCCCGTTCAAGACGGAGGTGGTGTCCGTGTACGTCTTCGGCCGGTTGGAAAGCGGCGACCCGGGCGGTGCCGCGGCGGCTTCCGTCGTCATCCTCCTGATCTCGTTCGGCGTGCTGCTCGGAATCGGCGGGCTCCGTCGTTGGGTGACGAAGCATGATCGGTAAGTACGCGATCCGAGTCTTCTCGCTCAGCTATCTCGCCGTGCTGCTCGTGGCGCCGGTCGGGTACGTCTTTTGGAAGACCTTCGAGCACGGCGTCGGCCCGGCGTGGGACGCGGTCACGACTCCGGACGCGTTGCACGCACTGAAGGTCACGCTCATCCTCACCGCGATCGCGGTTCCGGCGAACACCATCTTCGGCGTGTTGTGTGCGCTCGCGATCGTCCGTCATCGCTACCCGGGTGCGGGCATCGTCAACGCCGTCGTCGACCTCCCGCTTGCGCTTTCGCCCGTCGTCGTCGGGCTGGCCCTCCTGTTGCTCTACGGCCGAGGCGGCTGGCTCGGCGGACATGGGATCGTCTTCGCGTTGCCGGGGATGGTCCTGGCGACGATCTTCGTCTCGCTGCCGTTCGTGGTACGCGAGGTCGTGCCGGTGTTGCGCGAGATCGGGACGGAGCAGGAACAGGCGGCGGCGACGCTCGGCGCGTCGGCCCTCCAGACCTTCCTCCGAGTCACCTGGCCCGCAATCCGCTACGCGACCGCCTACGGAGTGGTGCTGACCACGGCCCGAGCCCTCGGCGAGTTCGGCGCAGTGAGCGTGGTCTCCGGCAGGCTGGCCGGCGAGACGGAGTCGCTCACGCTTTACGTTCAGGATCGATACCAGTCGTTCGACACCACCGGTGCCTATGCTGCTGCGGTGGTCCTGGCGCTTCTCGCCATGGCGACCCTGCTCCTGATGACCCGACTGAAGCCCAAAGAGGGGACGCAATGATCGAGGCCCGAGGAATCGTCAAGCGCTTCGGCGCCTTCACGGCCCTCGACGGCGTTTCCGTCGACGTGCCGACAGGCTCCCTCACGGCGCTCCTCGGCCCGAGCGGAAGCGGAAAGTCCACCCTGCTGCGCGTGATCGCGGGGCTCGAGCAGCCGGACGCAGGCCAGGTCCTGCTCGACGGCGAGGACGTGACCAGCAGACCCACCCAGTCGCGGGGCGTCGGCTTCGTGTTCCAGCATTACGCCGCCTTCAAGCACATGACGGTGTGGGACAACGTCGCGTTCGGGCTCACGATCCGCCGGCGCCCGCGGAGCGAGATCAAGCGGCGCGTCGCAGAACTGCTCGAGCTCGTCCAGCTCACGGGTCTCGCGAAGCGCTATCCCGCGCAACTGTCCGGCGGCCAGCGACAGCGCATGGGCCTGGCGCGAGCACTCGCGGTCGACCCCAAGGTCCTGCTGCTCGACGAGCCGTTCGGGGCGCTCGATGCGCGCGTGCGCAAGGAGCTCCGGATCTGGCTACGGCGCCTCCACGACGAAACGCATACGACGACTGTGATCGTCACGCACGACCAGGAGGAGGCGATGGACGTCGCGGACCGCGTCGTCGTGATGAACGCCGGCCGGATCGAGCAGACGGCGCCGCCGCGCGAGCTCTACGACCATCCCGCGAACGAGTTCGTGATGTCCTTCGTCGGGCCGGTCAACAGGCTCGGTGACACATTCATCCGGCCGCACGATGTCGAGCTTCTGCTCGAGCCCAACGGTTCGACGCAGGAAGCGATGGTGCAGCGTCTCGTTCATCTCGGCTTCGAGGTCCGCGTCGAGCTGGTACGCGACGACGGCGAAACGCTCTCGGCGCAATTGACGCGCGAGCAGGTGGAAGGGCTAGAGCTTCAGCACGGACAGATCGTCTACGTCCGCCCGACTCGGCAGACGGTTTTCAGCGACTAGTGCGGTTGCCAGGCGTCGGGGTTCGACGTCAGCTCCTCGACCGAAAGCGGCAGATCGCCATTGGCAAGGTCCGCGATCGTGACTCGCTCAAGCACGGCGCGCAGGTTCGCGCGGACGGCGATCCAGACATCGCGTAGACGCTCCGCCGAGCCCGCGTACTCCACTTGCTCGGGCCCGACGCCTCGCACGTTTGCGATCGGACCCTCGACGCCGCGAATCACCTCGGCCACGGTGATCTCGTCGGCCGGGCGCGCGAGCCAGTAACCGCCGTCCACACCCCGCTGGCTCCGCACGATGCCGGCGTGCCTCAGGTCGCCGAGGATGTTCTCCAGGAACTTCAGCGGGATCTCTTGTGCCTGCGCAATGCGCTCGCCTTTCACGGGGCCATCGCCGCCGATGACGGCGAGCTCGATTACAGCACGTAGCGCGTAGTCCGCCTTGGCCGAAACCCGCATGCAGCCATTGTGGCGGAGGCGTCGGTGGAACGTCTGGGGAAACCCGAAGGTTCCCCCAGACTGGAGCGATACCGCGGTTAGCCGAGTACTGCGACGTAGAACGCGTGATCCGTCGGAGCGCCCGAGTCGCCGCGCGTCTGCACGATGACCGTGCTTGTGTTGTCGGAGGTCGGGCAAGTCCTGCCTTCAGCCCCGCCACCGCACGGGCCGGCGGTTGTCGCGCCCCGCTGATCCGAGGCGTCCGCCGCGTAGGCGCCACTTGCGATGATCGGCTTGCCGGCCACGACACTGCCGAAGGTCAGGAGGTAAGTCCCGGCGCTCGGCTTTGCTGCGAGCGTGATCCCGCCCGACTGCGCGGCGATGCCGCCGTCGGGGCGTACGAGAACCCACTTGATCGTCGCCGAGCCGCCTGTGCCGGCTGGGCCGGCTGGTCCGGCAGGACCTGCTGGGCCGGCGGCGCCTGCGGGACCGGCCGGACCTCGTGGGATCTGACCTGCCTTGAAGTCCCGCGCGAGGAGTGAATGATCCTTGACCTGAACGCTCGTGACGCTGTTGCGCGGCAGCGCCTGGCTCGCCGCGTACCCGGTCCCGCCGAGTGTCAGCAGCAGCGCCAGGCAGCCGATCACCATTGCGGGCGACGGCGTGAACCTCTTGATCAGTCGCATCTGGTTCCCCTTTGTCGTTGTCAGGACGATTTCGAGCCTCGTACCCTAGGAAAGAGATCTTTAGAGCCGTGTAAAGGCGGCCGAACCATGCCAAAGCCCGCTGCCTGCGAGCTTCACAAGGCTTAATCCGGCCTTAACGGTGCGCAACGTGGCCTTAAGCGCGCCCCCGGTAGAAACGAAAGGTGCATCGCACCCTCCACCTCCGGAGCCGTGCCGCCGGGCTCTTCACCGCTGCTCTGCTGGGCGGCGGTGTTGCGCTCGGCGGCGCGGCCGCGCTGGGGAAGCTGGGTGACCACACGACGGTGATACGTCAGGAGGCGGTCCCCAGCTCGTCAGCCCCGGTGGCCCTCCAACAAGGGAAGGGGCTGTCGATCAACGAGATCTACCGCGCGTCAGCGCCGGCAGTGGTGCACATCGAAACGACGTCGCGCACCCAGCAACCCTCCGACTTCTTCGGGAACCCATTCGGGACGACTGAGACTCAGCGTGCGCTCGGTTCGGGCTTCGTCATCGACAAGACCGGCCACATCGTCACGAACTACCACGTTGTCCGCGGTGCGAACGCGATTCAGGTGAGCTTCTCCAACAACGAGCACTTCAAGGCGAGGGTGGTCGGCGTCGACCCGTCGACCGACAGCGCGGTGTTGCAGGTCGAGGTCAAGTCGCGTGCACTCAAATCACTCCCGCTCGGCAATTCCGAGTCGGTGCGCGTTGGCGACCAAGTGATTGCGATCGGCAACCCGTTCGGCCTCGATCGCTCAGTCACCTCCGGGATCGTGAGTGCCGTGCAGCGTCGGATCGAGGCGCCCAACCAGCTCTCGATCTCGCATGTCATCCAGACCGACGCTGCGCTCAATCACGGCAACTCCGGTGGCCCACTCCTGAATGCACAGGGTCAAGTGATCGGCGTCAACGCGCAGATCGAAACCGGGGGCCAGAGCCAGGGCAACGTCGGCATCGGGTTTGCGATCCCGATCAACACCGTCAAGGACGTGGTCGCCGAGCTGATCAAGCACGGCAAGGTCGAGCATCCGTTCCTCGGCATCGAGGGCAAGACGCTGCAACCGAACATCGGCCGGCTCTTCCACCTGCCGGTCACGAGCGGCGTGCTCGTCGCGTCGGTCCGGCCCGGGTCGGGAGCAGCGAAGGCCGGCCTGAAGCCCGCGACGAGACAGGTGACCGTCGAGGGGGAGAGCTGGCCGGCCGGCGGCGACGTGATCGTGAAGCTGGACGGAGGGCCGGTGCCGTCCATCGAGCGCCTCGTCGACCTGATCGCTTCGAAGAAGCCGGGCGACAAGATCGACCTCGAGGTCGTCCGCGGCACCGGCCGGATCCACCTCAACGTGAAACTCGGGCGGCAACCGTGACTCTCCCAGCCATCCGCCCTGATTGGCCCCGTACCCCTGGGGGCCAGCTTCCGCCGGAGCCGTAGGCCAGCACGGCGCGCGGAAGCGACGAGCGAGAGGCCCACACGCCTGCCAGGGCCTCTCGCTCTATTTAACGA
>Ga0307277_10000648_pt1 | contig 13186 bp, 11 predicted proteins | sample ER_DNA_116_FD_194473 | JGI IMG/M metagenome (GOLD analysis project Ga0307277, IMG submission 194473) | Bulk soil microbial communities from the East River watershed near Crested Butte, Colorado, United States - ER_DNA_116 | ecosystem: Environmental > Terrestrial > Soil > Floodplain | place...
GCGTTCGTCGCGGGATGGGTGGCCGGCCTAGCCGTCGTCGGGACGATCGTCCTGCTCGCCGCCAGCGGAGGCGATGCCAGCGAGGGCGGGGAGCCCGCGACCTGGGTGGACGCGGTGAAGCTCGTGCTCGGAGGCCTGCTCGCGCTTCTGGCGGTCAAGCAATGGCGGGGGCGCCCGCGTGAGGGCGACGAGGCGGTGCTGCCCAAGTGGATGCAGGCGATCGACAGCTTTGCCCCCGGCAAGGCGCTGGGCATGGGCGCGCTGCTCTCCGGCGTCAACCCCAAGAACCTGATCCTCACCCTCGGCGCCGCCACCGCCATCGCGCAGACGGGCATCGAGGCCGGTCAGCAGGCCGTCGCACTCGGGGTCTTCATCCTGATCGGCACGCTCGGGCCCGGTATCCCGGTGGCCATCTACTTCCTCATGGGCGCGCGCGCCGAGCACGTGCTCGACGAGCTCAAGCGATGGATGGCGGGACACAACGCGGCGATCATGGCCGTGCTCTGCCTCGTCATCGGCGCGAAGCTGATCGGGGACGGGATCAGCGGCCTCGCGTGACGCCTCTGAGGCGCGACCGGCTCAGTCACCGCGGCGTCGGTGGCGACGCTCGTGCATCTGCTGTCGCAGCGTGTCCCACCGCGACCGCGCCTCGGCGGTGATCTCATCCCACTGGCGGCGGATCTCGTCCTCGGCGGGCCTCTCGCCCCGGCGGATGCGGTCCAGCTCATCGTGGATCTCGCGGCCGGCCGCCGCCGATCCGACCACGGCGACCATCACGCAGAAGAGCGCCGAGATCATGGCGAAGACCGCACCGATCACGCCATAGCGGGTGGAGTAGGTGCTGAAGAGGTGCGGGACGTAGACCACCGCGCCCACCGAGTACACCGCGAGCAACACCGATCCGACGACCGCGAACGGGATCAGCGCGTCGCGCGCGATCCGCTTGGCGCTGAGCACCCAACCGCTCCAGCCCAGGAAGACCGCTGCCACGGGCAGGTCGATCAGCGTCGCCGTCAACTCGAGGCGACTGCGCCCCAGCGCGGCGTGGAGGAAGCCGCTGAGCCCCAGGTACGCCGCGAGCCCGGCGACCCAGAGCAACCCGTTGAACGTGTTGCGCACGCTCAGCGGGGTCAGCTCCCACGTCTGCTCGAACAGCCGCTGCACGGCGCGGGTGAAGCTCAGGAGCGCCACCACGAGGAAGAGGAATCCGACGATGCCCACGCTGGTGCTCGTGCCCGAGGCCGGGGAGAAGATGTCCTTGACCGCCTCGGCGCCGCCTCCGGTCAGGTCGTAACGCTCGATGATGCGGTCGGCCGTGCCCTTGCCCCCGAGCTGCGTGGCGATGGCGCTGGTGAGGATCGTCAGCGGGATCGTGGCCGTGAGCGCGCTGGAGGCCAGGGCGATCGAGCGGTCGAACCCCGCCACCTTTTGAAACCGATTGACGACACGCAGCACGAACTCCGGCCGCAGCCAGAACGTCAGCGTCCGCACGACGCGCTCGCGATCCATGCGCCACCGCCTGCGCTCGTGCGGCTCGTCGCCCGCCATGCTCAGCGTTCCCGCGCCTTTGCGACCAGATCAACGCCGAACGCGAGTGACATCGCCACCATCATGGCGGCGGAGCATGTGCGCGCCCAGGGTGAGCCGCGCTCACCCTCGCCGGGTGATCAGCGTGTTCGCGACCTCGCCAATCCGCGCGCGCAGCCATGTGTGGGCGGGGTCGGCCGTCGCGCGCGAGTGCCACCAGAGCATCTCGACGAGCGCGGGCAGCTCGATCGGCGACTCGAGCACGCGGATGTCGCCGGTGCGGCGCAGGAAGGCCTCGGCTCGCTTGGGGATGAGGGTGACCAGGTCCGTGCCCTGCAGGAGGAAGGGCGCCAGCAGGAAGCTCTCGACGCTCACCTCGATGCGGCGCGGGACGCCCAGGCGCCCGAGGTGCAGGTCGGGCAGCGCGACGGGCTGGCCGGCGCCGCCCATCGAGTAGATGAGGTGGCCGAGCGCGGTGTAGCGCTCCAGCGTCATGCGCTTGCCCACGCGAGCGTTGCCCTCCCAGACGCAGCAGGTCCAGCGGTCGTCCCACAGGCGCAGCGACTCGAGGTCGGCGTCGCCCATGATCTCCGGGGGCTCGATGACGAGGTCGACGTCGCCGTTGAGCAGAGCTCGACCGGCATCGGCCAGCCGCGGGAGGACCTCGACGAGGACCCCCGGCGCTTCGGCCGCGAGCGCGCGGACGAGCGGGCCGATGAGCATCAGCACGCTGTAGTCCGAGCAGCTCAGGCGAAACGAACGGCGGTCGGTCGCGGGGTCGAAGCTCGCCGGCACGTCGAGCGCCGAGCGGATGAGCTCGAGCGCCTCGTGGACCGGCCCGATCAGCGCCTCGGCCCGTGCCGTGGGCACGAGCGTCGCGCCCTGGCGGACGAGCAGCGGATCCTCGAAGAGCCGGCGCAGCCGGCCGAGCGCGTTGCTCATGCCCGGCTGGCTGAGCCCGACGCGCTGAGCCGCCCGCGTGACGCTGCGCTCGCTGAGCAGGGCGTCGAGCGCCACGAGCAGGTTGAGGTCCAGGCCGCCGAGGTTCATTGCTCCCATGAATCCCGCGTATCACAAGATTCAGTTGGCACATGGTGACAGCCGCGTCTAGCGTCGCGCCATGACTGACGAGGAGATACCTGTCCTGATCGTCGGCGGGAGCCTGGTGGGCCTCACGACCGCCATGCTGCTCGGCCACCACGGCGTGCCATCGCTATCAGTGGAGCGCCACGCGGGCACGGCGATCCATCCACGCGCGGGACACTTCCAGCTGCGCACGATGGAGGTCATCCGCCAGATGGGGCTCGAGGAGCGCGTGCGCGCGAAGTCGCTCGAGACCTACAGCCCGACGGGCGGCATCATCGCTGTCGAGTCACTGGCGGGGCGCGAGCTCGCCACCTACGTCAAGGAGCTCAACGAGGGCGTCGAGGGCTATAGCCCCACCGTCCGCGTCTTCATCAACCAGGACGCGCTCGAGCCGCTGCTGCGCGAGCGCGCGCTCGAGCTCGGCGCGACCGTCCGCAACCGCACCGAGGCGGTGGCGGTGGATCAGGACGACGACGGCACGACGGTCACGCTGCGCGACCTCGACTCCGGGGACGAGCGCCGGGTCCGCGCGCGCTACGTCGTCGCGGCGGACGGCAATCGCAGCCCGATGCGCGCGCGGCTGGGCATCGGCATGCGCGGCCATTCGGACCTGTCGCGCAGCATCACCATCTACTTCCGCGCCGACTGCTCCGAGCTGCTGCGCGACCGCAACCAAGGCGTCATCTACGTGCACAACCCCGAGCTGCGCGGGTTCTTCCGGATCGACCGCAGCGGCGGCAACGGCTTCCTCGTCATCAACACCGTCGGTGACGACGTGACGCAGGACTCGGCGGTCGACGTCCAGTCGGGACTGACCGAGGAGCGCGCGCTGGCGCTCCTGCGCACCGCGATCGGGACCGACATGCCGATGGAGATCGTCGACGTCGCCAACTGGCGCGCCGAGGCGACCTGCGCCGAGCGGCTTCGCGAGGGCCGCGTGTTCCTCGCGGGCGACGCCGCACACGTCGTCCCGCCCAACGGCGGCTTCGGCGGCAACACCGGCATTCAGGACGCGCACAACCTCGCCTGGAAGCTGGCCGCGGTCGTCAAGGGCGAGGCCGGGCCGGCCCTGCTCGACACCTACGAGGCCGAGCGCCTGCCGCTGTGCGAGCTCACCGTCCAGCAGGCCTATACGCGCTACGCCACGCGCGTCGTGCCCGAGCGCGGCACCGACGGGGTGCAGCCGCAGATACCCGACATCGAGCTCGAGATCGGGGGGGTCATGCGCTCTGCGGCGATCCAGCGCGAGGAGGATGACGACGGAGCGCTGCACCTGCCGGCGGCCGCACTCGGCGGTCGGCCGGGAACCCGAGCGCCGCATGTCGTGCTCGCCGACGGCCGGTCCACCCTCGACCTCTTCGGCTCAGAACTGGTGGTGTTGCGCCCAGCGGGCGATGGTGTCGACGATTGGGCGCCACCCGGAGTGACGTCGCACGTCATCGACGCCGAGCCGTTCGCCGAGAGCTATGGCCTCTCGGCCGGCGGCGCGACGCTGGTGCGCCCCGACGGCGTGATCGCCTGGCGCTCCCGCGGGCCGGTCGACCGCTCGGAGATCGCGGGGGCGGTCGAGACGGCGCTCGCGCTGGAGGGTTCGACGATGAGCCAGGCAAGCTGAGCGGCCGCCCGGCAGCATGCGCATCGGAGTCACAGTCCCGAACGTCCACGAGACGCTGGCCGAGCCCGCGACGATCGAGGCGGTCGGCCGGATGGCGGACGAGCTCGGGTTCGACTCCATCTGGTGCAACGACCATCTCGCTATCCCCAGCGCGCGTGAGGGCGGCGGAACGGAGCCGGCCTACGCGGCGGGCTACGGCGAGCAGCGCGGGCAGAACATCTACGAGCCGCTGATCGTGCTCGCGTACCTCGCCGCCGTGACGCGTCGCGTCCTGCTCGGTACGTCGGTCTACCTGCTGGCGCTCCGCCATCCCCTGTTGGCGGCCAAGCAGGCCGTCTCACTCGACCGGCTCTCCGATGGGCGCCTCGTGCTCGGAGTGGGCGTCGGGTGGCTGGAGAGCGAGTTCGCGGCGCTGGGGGTGCCGTACCGCCAGCGCGGCCGCCGGACGGACGAGGCGATCGCGGTGCTCAAGGCGTTGTGCGGTCAGGACAGCGCCGACTTCATGCCCAAGCCGGTGCAGCGACCCCACCCGCCGCTGTGGATAGGAGGGCGCAGCGACGCCGCCGTGCGGCGCGCGGCGCGAGCCGGCGACGCGTGGCACCCCTCGCATCTGACCGTCGAGGAGCTGCGCCGGCAGATCCCCGAGCTGCGCGCGGAGTGTGAGCGCGCCGGGCGCTCCCCCGACGACGTGGCGGTGACGACGCGCCGCAAGCTGGTGCTCGACGGGTCGCCGACCGACGCCGACGCTGACCGGGTGCTTCAGGGCGACGCCGGCGCGATCGCGGCGACGGTGGCCGAGCTCGAGCGGGTCGGCGTCGCGCACCTGATCGTCGAGCTCCCCGGCTCGAGCGAGGGCGACCTGCTCGAGAACCTCGAGTGGTTCGGGCGCGAGGTGCTCGCGGAGCTTCGACATGCGTGAGCTCGACTTCGCGTACGTGGGCCTGGGAGTGCACGAGGAGGTCGTGTACTCGGTCGCGGCGGAGCTCGGCTACTACGCCGACGAGGGCGTGCACGTGTCGATACGCGACGGCGTGCGCTGGGACGACGAACGGCTCCGGCAGGCCGCCGTGGTGGGCCTCGGCCGTACGTTGCTCATACGGCTGCTCGCCGGCACCCCCTGGACCATGCTCTGCGTCAACACGCAGCGTCCGTTGTTCTGGCTGATGGCGCGCGCCGAGTTCTCGGACGTCTCCGAGCTGCGTGGCCGCAGGGTGGCGATGCACCCTGCGCTCGTGGCGCCGGGCTGCTTCGCGCGGATCATCCTTCGGGGCCGGGGACTCGATCCCGACGCCGACATCGCTGCCGTGCCGATGCACCCCGGCGACTACAGCGAGCACGTCCAGCTGTTGAAAAGCGGTGAGCTCGACGCGGCGGTGATCGGCAGCACGCTGTCCCCGGAGCAGCTCGCGGCCGAGGAGGGGCTGCGTCTGCTGCTGTTCTTCGGGGACGAGCTTCAGATCCCGACCACCGGCGTGGCGGTCGATCCGAGCGTGCTGGCGCTGGACGATCCGCGGGTCGAGGGTCTCGTCCGGGCCAACCTGCGCGCCCTCGGCGCGCTGCTTGATGATCCGGCGCTCGGCGCACAGCATGTGGGCCGGCTCCTCCCGGCCGCCGACGACGCCTCAGCCCGCGACTTCTACGACCGCTACGTCGGTCCGCACTTCAAGCCCGGCGGACAGCCCGACCCGGAGGTCGTGGCAAGGGCGCTGCCGCTCGTGGCGGAGGAGCTCCGGATCATCACGGGGCACGCCGTGGACGTCCCGCCGGCCGAGGAGATCTACCGCGCCGAGCTCACCGCTGCCTGGGCGCCGTGAGCTCGGAGGCTCTGGTACCGGTCGACCGCGGAGCCAGATGCCACGTCGTTCGGGCGGCGGCGCTCGGTGCCGCCGCCCGCGACGTGCTGCTCAGTGGCTGTGGTGGCGCCCGGCGGCGCGGGTCAGGTCGATCAGCTCGCCAAGGTGCTTGGTGATGACGGGCAGGGCGTTCTGTCCGAGCGCGCGAATGGCGTCGTTCTCGCCGCGGATCGCCGCGCGAAGGTGCAGCCGCAGGGCCTTGCGATGGGCCGGCAGCTGCGCCGCCAGCCACGCCGCGTCGAACTCAGCCCCGCTCAGGGTCCCGAGGCGATCGACGATCGCCTGCTGCATGGGATCGAGCCCTTGCGGCAGGGTGATGCCGAGGGTCGCAGCGACCTGCGTGACCTGCTGCAGGGCTGCGGTGTGGTCGGTCACGAACATCGCCCCGAGCGCCTTGACGGCGTCCGATTGCGCGCGCTGCTGCGCGAGCTGTCCGGTGACGATCTCGAAGCGGTTCCCAGCCGCGGCCTTGGGCAGGAAGACAGCGGCCGGCAGGCTGGCGGACGCATGGTGCCCGTGATGGGCGTGATGCCCGCCGGGTACGTGATGTGCGGTGCGGTCGGGCGTGGCGATCGCCCACGCGGGCAGCGCCGCGAAGCCGATCGCGACGACGACTACGGCGAGCTTTCGGGCTGGCCTATGCACTTGATGCTCCCCCTCTTGGTGATGTCGGGACATGCCGCGCGGTGGCGGCTTCGCGGCTGTACCCGCGGCGGCGCGCGAGCCACATCGCCAGATGACGGTTGGCGCGCGCCCGCGTTCGTGCGCGGACACGTCGCGGCTCGCCGCCAGAAGCGCTTCAGGACGTCGCCGCCTCGAGTCTCCAGAAGACGACGTCCTGGCGGCGCGCGTAGTGCAGGAGCGGCTCGCCCTCGAGCTTCAGGCCAATCTCAGCCGCCATCGTGTTCGTCTCGATGTCGGCGTGCGCACGCTGCAACGGCCAGGGTGGATGATGGATCTCCCCACGCTGCACCCTGCGTGCCTCGTCGAGGGTGTAGAGGCAGTAACGCTCGGTGAGCCAGTGCTCGAGGGTCCCCGGGAGAGCGTGGAACGCATCGCCCTCCGGGGCGTAGGTGGCGCGGAAGGCCGCCGGCGACGGCGCCTCCGGCGCGGAGCGCCGGCTCAGGAAGCGCGTGGTTGATCCATCAGACCCGATGGATATGCGCGCGCGGAAGTACGGCAACCGATACAGCCGTCGCGCAGCAGCCACCGCAAGCGGACTGTCGGCATCGAGGCTGAAGAAGTAGATGCCCGGCCTGTCGCCCACCACGACGTAGGTGCGCACGTTGATCTCGGGGAACGTCGAGAGCACAGGGACGGGCAGGGTGAGCCGCGGTCGCAGGTTGCGGACGCGAAACGGAGTCACCCCGATCCATGCCCGGCCGTCGTGGGTGTCGAGGGCGAGCTCCGCAGGGACCACGCCATCCAGCAGCGCCGGCGCGACGCTCCAATGGGCGAACAGCAGATTCGTCCATGTCTGCCCCATCAGCCACGGCGAGCGCGGCAGCGCCCACGGTCGATGCGCGCGGATCCGCGTGACCCTGGCCTGCGCGACCGGCGCCGCGAACAGGTCCAACGCTGCTGCGATCGGCGGTGCCATCCAGTCAGCGTCCCCGGCGCCGGGTTACGAGGAACTCCCCCCTCCGACCATCGCTCGCGGGACGACGGGCAGGTGCGCGTGGCGACGGGCCGACACCCCTTCGACGCAGAGGACTAGGGTCTTCGAGAATGACCGTCGTCGCCCGTAACAACGTCTTCGAGCACGGGCCCCGCGCGGGACAGCCGATGCTCTTCGCGCACGGATTCGGCTGCGATCAGAACATGTGGCGCCACGTCTGGCCCGCGTTCGCCGACCGCTACCGAGTGGTGCTCTTCGATCACGTCGGCGCCGGTGGCTCGGATGCGAGCGCGTTCAACCGCGACCGGTATGCGTCGCTGCAGGGCTACGCCGACGACGTGCTCGAGATCTGCGACGAGCTGGGCCTCACCGATGTGATCTTCGTCGGCCACTCGGTCAGCGCCATGATGGGCGTGCTCGCAGCGGCCGCGGAGCCCGAGCGATTCTCGCGGCTCGTGCTCGTGGGCCCCTCCCCCCGCTACATCGACGAGGCGGGCTATGTCGGCGGCTTCACGCGTGAGGACATCGATGGCCTGCTCGAGTCGCTCGACAGCAACTACCTGGGCTGGTCGAGCGCGATGGCGCCCGTGGTCATGGGCAACGCGGACCGCCCGGAGCTCGCCGCGGAGCTCGAGACCAGCTTCTGCCGGGCCGATCCCGAGATCGCCGCCCATTTCGCGCGCACGACGTTCCTGTCGGACAACCGCGACGACCTCGGTCGGGTCTCGACCCCCAGCCTGGTCCTGCAGTGCGCGCGCGACGCGATCGCCCCCGAGGTCGTGGGGCGCTACGTGCATGAGAGCCTTCCTGGCAGCGTCTTCGTGCAGATGCAGGCCACGGGCCATTGCCCGAACCTGAGCGCGCCGGAGGAGACGATCGCTGCCATCCAGAATTTCCTTGGTGGGTGATCGCAGCCCCGAGCCGGTCGAGGAGACCGCCGAAGAGCTCTTCGAGGAGGCTCCCTGCGGCTACCTGACGACCCTGCCGGACGGCACGATCGTCCGGGTCAACCGCACCTTCGAGCGATGGACCGGACTCGATCGCCAACGGCTGCTCGGAACCGCCCGCTTCCAGGATCTGCTTTCAGCCGGTGGGCGCATCTACCACGAGACCCACTACGCGCCGATGCTGCGCATGCAGGGAGCGGTGCGCGAGATCGCGGTCGAGATCGTCTGCGCCGACGGCTCGCGCCTACCCGTCCTCGTCAACTCCCAGATGCATCACGACGCGCAGGGCCAGCCGGCGCACGTTCGGACCACGATCTTCGACGCCAGCGACCGGCGCCGCTACGAGCAGGAGCTTCTGCGCGCGCGACGGCGCGAGCAGGATGTCGCGTTGCAGCTCCAGCAGGGCATGCTCGCCGGTGCACTGCCGGCCGCCCCCGGGCTCAGGGTGGACATCGGCTACCGCCCCGCGGAGAGCGGGCTCGAGATCGGCGGCGACTGGTACGACGCGTTCTGGTTGACGCCGGGCGCCACCGTCGCGCTCGTCGTCGGCGACGTCGTGGGCCGCGGTGTGGGCGCGGCCACCATGATGGGGCAGTTGCGCAGCGCCGTGCGCGCCCTCGCGCTCACCCAGCAGGGCCCGGCCGCGATCCTCTCCGCACTCGATGCCTATGCCGTGCGCCATGACGTCGGCGAGATGACCACCCTCGTCGTCGCACAGATCGACCTCGAGGACCGCCGGCTGCGTTACGCCTGCGCGGGACATCCCCCGCCGCTGCTCGTGAGCCCGCGGGAGACGTTACGGTTTCTCCTCGACGGGCGCTCGATGCCGATCCACGTACCCGGCGGCGGCACCGCGCCGCGCCCCGAGGCCTGCTGCGCGCTGTCGCCCGGCAGCCGGCTCCTGTTGTACACCGACGGGCTGATCGAGCGTCGCTCTCAGCTGATCGACCACGGCATGGAGCGCCTTGCGAGCGCCGTGGCCGCCCGGCAGGACGATCCCGGCTCCACGCTCGCATCCGCGCTTCTGCACGAGCTTCCAGACCCCGACCACCCCGACGACTTGTGCCTGCTCCTCGCGAGCGTCTGACCTCAGCGGACGCGGTTGAGCTCGTCGACGACCCGTGCCGCGTCGCCCTGGCGGTAGAAGTCGACCGCGACGAGGTTCGGGAGCATGCCGCGCCTCTCACGGCACCGGTCGACGCGAGTCGCGAGGAAGTCGTGGGCGTTGACGCGACGGGCGATCGTCACGCGGGGCGCCGGCGGGGTGTCGACCCAGTGGTTGATGAGCAGCAGTGAGCCGGCGGTGCCGCCGCGGTTGGGCTCGCAGCTGGTGGGCGCTTCGAGCGCCGCGACGCTCCTGAACAGGAAGGGCGTCTCCTGGACGACCGCCGGCTGGTGGTGGATCCACGGCGCGCCGCCGGCGCGGTTCTCGGCCAGCACGATCACCCGCTCGTCGCGGTCGATCAGCTCGCGCAGCGTCGGCCACGGCCGTCCGGCGTCGCCGAGGTAGACCTCGTCGACGAGACCGCTGGCGCGGATCACCTCCGCGGTGTCCGCGGCGCTCGTCTCGTCCTGGATCGACAGCACGACGACCTCCTCGGGGTGCCTGACGAGGAACCGATGCACGCTCCGCAGCGCTTCGATGGCCTTCGTCGCGCCGACCTCGCAGAGGGTGTGACAGAGGAACACCTCCTCGTTGCCCTTCGGGTTGCGCCCGATGCGCCGGCCCACCCGCTCGGCGGCCGCCACGAAGCTCTCGCCGACCTCGGCGACGAGCTTGGCGCGGCTCGTGTTCTCGCCGGTGATCCGCGTGGCCACGCCGCGCGCGGTGCTGATGCCGTACTGCGTGTCGATCATGAACGCGCGGACGCCGTCTTCGAGCTGCTTGGGGATCCCGGCGTCCTGGGTCGCGAACAGCCACCCCGGCTCGTCGGGGGCCGCCATCGCGTTGTGGGTCGTGAGGAAGGCGACCTGGTCGACGCGGCGATCGCACAGCGCGGCGTGCCCGTTGCAGCGCCCGACCCGCGCGACGGCCGGGCCCTCGCCGCCCGCGAGCAGCGCCGCCGTCGCGACGCCCGCCGTGGCCAGGAGGACCACCGTCCCGATGCGCAGTGCTTGGGGAACTCCCGGTCCGCGCGGCCGAGGGGCCGCCGAGGCGGCTGGTCCGGCGGCGAGCGCGAGCAGCTCCGCGAGGGCCGCGAGGACGAGCAGGGCCCCCAGGGCGACGATCACGACCCCCAGCACGGCGCGCGGCCACAGCACCATCGCCGCGCCTGCGCCGATCGCGATCCCCGCGCGCAGCACACGCTCGAGCCCGTTGCGCGGCGGCGCCGCAACGGTGGAACCGACCCCGCGCAGGAGCGCCATGACGGGGATCGGGCGCACGATCGCGGCGGCCGCGAGGGCGACGATGACCCCCGCGACGCTCGCGGCCACGGCCCAGGCCGTGATCGGGTCAAGCCATACGCCAAGCGCCGCGCGGACCGCGTCACGATCGGCCGACCCGACGCTGTCGGCCGCCAGGGAGGGGACGAGCGCCGCCGCCAGCGCGACGACGACGCCCACGCCTGCAGCCGCGACGCCGAGCCGCAGTACCGACGCGCGCCGCGAGTCCGTGACCAGCAGGGCAGCGAGCGCCAGCACGAGCGCGGCGGCGAAGGCGATCCACTTGGCCACGCGGGCGCGATCGGCATGCTCGGCCAGGCGCAGCATGAACCCCTGCACGCCGCCCTTGATGCGCGCAACCCGCGTGATCGCGCGCGTGGGCATCCGGTCGGCCACCCCCGGGCTCAGCCGCCGGACGACATCCGCCGCGAGGAGGCCGGCGTCGCGGATCTGGAAGGTCAGCCCGCGGGCCTGCGCATCGAAGGCCGAGCGATGGGCCTCGAGCGCCGCGCGCCGCACCAGCGAACGGAACTGAGGCGTCCCGACGACGGCGCGCGCCCCGAGCTCCACGATCGGTCGCAGCGCCACGAGGTCGGGACGGACTCCGACCACCGCGTTCGTCAGCCGGCTGGCGGCCGCATCACGAACCGGCTGAGCATCCAACGTCGCCGCCGCGCGGTCGGCGAAGGCGTCCGAGGAGAAGACCGTGTGCTCCGCGTAGGTCAGGAGCGCGGCGGTCGCGAGCGCCATCGCGCTGAGCACGGCCAGGACCCATGAGACCGCGGCGGCGCGACGCCCGCGCATCAGCCAGCCAGCTCGAGCGTCAACGCCGTCACGACCCTCCGGGTCTGGGGCGCCGGCTGGTCCTGATTCGAATATGGGCGATTGAGAAGGTGTCCGCGATGCACGAGCGTCGTCGATCCGCCGCCGTCGAGATTGATCGCGCGCTCGGCCCCGAGGTCGACCATGACACGGGCGAGCTCGAGCATCGACAGCCCGGCGTCGACGTTGGTGCGCCGCCCGTCGCAGGCCACGGCGATCAGCGTGTCGTCGCACAGCCCGAACGCCGCCCGCGGATGACGGTCCTCGGTGATGTCCGAGTCGAACTGCTCAGCGCCGGCGCTGAAGCCTTCGTGATCGGCCTCGGGATCGAAGGCGACCGCCCCGTCCGCGACCAGCAGCGGCCCGGCCTGCAAGAGGTCGCCATCAGGCCGCTCGGGCGCGTCATCGCGCGCGACGATCCGAACCCCGTCGCCGTCGCTCACCACGCACGCGCGGCGCGGCGCGTAGGCCTCGGGCAGCGGCTCGTGGCGGACAGCACGGCCGGCGGCCCAGACCTCGCCCAGTGGGCGATATGGATCACGCACGAAGAAGCCGCCGACCACCGCCTCCTCGACCGCCGCCGAGCGGCACGCGACGTCCAGGCGCCGCGGCGCAGGGAAGAACACGACCCGCACGCGCGTGCGCCGGATCGGATGCCGGACGGCGTACACCGTCGTTGTCTCCCCGTCGTCGAGGGACTGACGCCACAGCAGGTACTCGATCGTGGCCTCGCCGATCAGTTGGCCTCACTCACACGGGTGAACGGTCTACGAGCCGAACGTATCGCACGCGCCGGGCGCGCCCTGCTGGAACCCCGTCGTCAGCCGATGCTGGCGCTGCTATGTCGGCCCCGAGCGGGTGAATCGAGATCACCCGCCGCGGGTGAACCCGACTCACCCGCGCGCACGAAACGATCGCGCCGAACCGCCGACCTGCGGAGGAGCCGTGCCTCGTGACCTGGCCGGGACCGACCGGCCGATGGCCCAGACCGTGTCGGACCTGATGCCGGCGCTGCAGTCCGACCTGGCCCGGCTGGTGGCGATCCCCTCGATCTCGTCACCCGGCTATCCGGAGCCGCGCCAGCCGCTCCTCGATGCGTACGAGCTGACCGTTGACCTGCTGCGCGACGCAGGCGTGCAGAACCTCGGCGCGCTCGAGCTGCCGGACACCGCGCCGGTGATCACGGGCGAGATCCCCGCGCCCGAGGGCGCACCGACGGTGCTGCTGTACTCGCACTACGACGTCGTGCCGGCCGGCGACGAGGCGCTGTGGAGCTCGCCGCCGTTCGTGGCCGACGAGCGCGACGGCGCGATCTTCGGCCGCGGGACGGCCG
>Ga0307277_10000649_pt1 | contig 13181 bp, 12 predicted proteins | sample ER_DNA_116_FD_194473 | JGI IMG/M metagenome (GOLD analysis project Ga0307277, IMG submission 194473) | Bulk soil microbial communities from the East River watershed near Crested Butte, Colorado, United States - ER_DNA_116 | ecosystem: Environmental > Terrestrial > Soil > Floodplain | place...
ATGTGTACGTTCCGTGCGAGACCTGCAAGGGCGCGCGCTACAACCGCGAGACCCTGGAGGTGCGCTTCAAGGGGAAGTCGATCGCGGACGTCCTCGAGATGTCGGTCGAGGAGGCGCTGCAGTTCTTCGCCAAGATTCCCAAGCTGCGTCGGCGCCTGCAGACGCTGCACGATGTCGGGCTGGACTACATCAAGCTGGGACAGCCCGCGACGACGCTCTCCGGCGGCGAGGCTCAGCGCGTCAAGCTCTCATCGGAGCTTTCGAAGATCGCGACTGGGAAGACGCTCTACATCCTCGACGAGCCGACGACCGGGCTCCACTTCGCGGACATCGAGAAGCTGCTCGACGTCCTGCAGCGACTGGTCGACTCCGGGAACACCGTGCTCGTGATCGAGCACAATCTGGACGTGATCAAGCAGGCCGACTGGATCATCGACCTAGGTCCCGAGGGCGGCGAGGCCGGCGGTGAGATCATTGCAACGGGCACCCCGGAGCAGATCGCCGAGGTAGACGAGTCGGCGACAGGGCAGTTCCTGCGGCACGTGCTGCCCAAGGCTGCGGTCGCCGCTGCCTGAGACAGCCGCACGCGCTGCGGCGCGCGATGACGAGAAGGCGTGGTTCCTGCGCGCGCTCCTCGTGCTGCAAAGCCCGCGCGCGGTTTTTGCGGCGCTTCGCGACGACTCCGACGAGGCCGCCGAGGCTCGGCAGGACGCGGCGGGGGCGATCGTCTGGCTGGCCGGCATCGCGGCAGTGCTCGCGACCACGGTTGCGAGCACGCTGCTCGACGACGTGGAGCTCGACCGGCTTGATCTCGTCGTCTGGGCCTTTCTCGGGGGAGGGCTGTCCGGCTTCGCGTTGTACTTCTTCATCGGAAAGGTCTTGCACGTCGCGCTCCGTCGGCTCGGCAGCCGGGGGAGCTTCCGGCGCGCGCGCCACCTGCTCGCCTTTTCGGCAGCCCCCGTCGCACTTGCGCTTCTCGTCTACTGGCCCATCCGGATCGCGATCTACGGCGAGGATCTCTTCAGGTCCGGCGGCCCGGACGGCGGCACGACCGGAACAGTGTTCGCCTGGATCTTTTACGCGTTCCTCGTCTGGGGGCTCGTCCTGCTCGTGATCGGCGTGCGCACAGTGCACGGGTGGACCTGGGCGCGTTCGATCGCCGGCGTTGCCTGGGCCGCCACGATCGGCGCGGGGTTAGCCGTCGCGCTGACGCTGCTCTACGCGGCGGGCTGAGAACAGCTCGAGCTCCTCGGCAGACATCGCGTACGTGTGCTCCGGCGCGGGATAGACGCCACTGCGAACTTCGTCGGCGAACGTCGTGAGGGCTCCACGTATCTCCTCCGCGAGATTGGCGTAGCGCTTGACGAAGCGCGGTGCCCGTCCCTCGGTGAGGCCCAGGAGGTCGTGGTACACGAGTACCTGGCCATCGCATTCGGGCCCTGCGCCGATCCCGATCGTCGGCACCGTGAGCGACTCGGTGATGCGCGCGGCGACGGGAACGGGGACGGCTTCGAGCACGATCGCAAAGCAGCCGGCCGCTTCGAGCGCCAGAGCATCGGCCAAGAGCTGTTGGGCTTTCGCGGCCGTCCGGCCCTGTGTCTTGAAGCCGCCGAGAATCGTCTCCGACTGCGGTGTCAGGCCGACGTGGCCCATCACGCCGATGCCAGCGGAGACGATCGCGCTCACGCGTGAGAGCGAAGGCCCGGCACCCTCGAGCTTGACGACGTCAGCGCCGGCTTCCTTGACGAACCTGATCGCGTTGCGCACGGCGTCTTCGTCGGAGACGTGATAGCTCCCGAACGGCATGTCGCCGACGATCAGCGGTCGCTCGACTGCTCCCGACACGGAGCGTGTGAGGAAGAGCATCTCTTCCATCGTCACCGGAACGGTCCCGTCGTGGCCCAACACGACCATGCCGGCGGTGTCACCCACGAGCAGGATGTCGATGCCCGCCTGTTCCGCAAAGCGCGCTCCGGGCGCGTCGTAGGCAGTCACCATGACGATCTTCTCGCCGCTGCTCTTCAGGTCGGCGAGGTGCGACAGCGTCAGCTTGCCCGGTTTCACTTCAAGTCTCCTTCCAGGACGATGTTGTCGATGAGTCGCGTCGAGCCAACACGCGCCGCGGCGGCGAGGAGCGTGACGCCATCGAGGTCGAGCAGTTCGATGTACTCGGGGACGAGTCCATTGAGAGCCCTGCGTGCCGCAGCCACGGGATCAGCACCTTCGGCATATGCCGAGCGGCCGGCTTCAAGCGCGCGGGGCAGCGCCAGCGCCTGGTTGCGGTTCTGCTCCGAGAGATAAGCGTTCCGGGACGATAGGGCCAGGCCGTCCACGTCACGAACGGTCGGCACCACGCGCAGCACGAGATCGACGTCCAGGTCGCGGATCATCCGGCGCAAGACGGCAGCCTGCTGGGCGTCCTTCTGGCCGAAGTACGCGACCTGCGGCCGCACGATGTTGAAGAGCTTCAAGCACACCGTGGCAACCCCGCGGAAGTGGTTCGGGCGTGCACTGCCTTCCGCTCCGGTCTCTTCGACGTCAACCCAGGTCGCGTACCCATCCGGGTACATCTCCTCGAGGGACGGTACGAACAGGATGTCGATGCCCGCTGCCTCCGCCAGCTTCGCGTCACGTGCCTCGTCCCGCGGATAGCGCGTCAGGTCTTCATTCGCGGCGAATTGGGTCGGGTTGACGAAAAGGGACGCAACGACGGTTTCAGAACCTTCACGCGCGGCGCGGAACAGGGCGAGATGTCCTTCGTGGAACGCGCCCATCGTCGGCACGAGCCCGATGCGCCCGGCAGGGGCAAGCTCCCGGCGCACGTCTGGGATTGTCCGCAGGGTCTTCACTTTGCCGTCGCTTCGGCGAGCACGTCGTACAAGGGCTCGAGCTCGGGCCTGGCAGCCCGGATCGCACGCCGGTGCGCCTCCACCGTCTCCCAGTCGCCGCGCTCGATCGGCCCGGTGAGCTCGAAGCCGTTGTCGATCGTCCTGCGCATCAGCGGCACGAGCCCTTCGGGCGGTGCACCCGCGGCGCGGAAAAGCTCGGACGCCACTGCATGCAGCGTGACCAGGTAGTTCGATGCGATCGCCGCGCCCGCGTGGTACAGAGGACGTGCATCGTCGGCGAGCTCGAACGGCTTCAGGCCGAGGGTCTCCGCCAGCCAGTACCCCGCGGCCGTCGCCTGTTCCCCCTCCGCAGTGACCCCGGCCCAGGCTCCGTCGAGCTGCTCAGGTCCACGCGCACGCGTGAATGTCTGGAGCGGGTGCATAGAGAAGCGGCGCCGGTGCGGATCGAGTGCCGACAGAGGCGTGGCCCCGGAGACGTGCGCGACCCAGGGGCCTTCCTCGACCCCTCTCGCCACCTCGGCGATCGAGCTGTCCGGCACGCAGAGAAGAACGAGTTGGGGGTCCCCGCCGACGGCGATGCCGCGCTCGCGCAGGCGAGCCGAAACGGCCGAGCCGACGCGGCCGGAACCGATGACTTTGACGCTCTCGAACACTCGAAGCTCCAGTTCCGTAGCGGATACCGGGCATTGGAAGCGTACACGGGCAGTGCTAATCTGCCGTGCCTCGTGGGTCGTCGTCTCCTCTTGGGGCTTGTCCTCGCCGCCACGCTGGTCGCGCCTGGCCGGGCGAGCGCCGCGATCGGGCTCTCTCCCTGTCCTGACGCCACGAACGGGGTCCAGTGTGGGACGGTGAACGTGCCGCTCGACCGCACCGGCAGCATGCCCGGGACGATCCCGCTCCACGTGGAGGTCCTGCCGGCAACCGGGCTGCCCCGCGGGACGATGTTCCTGATCGCAGGCGGTCCGGGGCAGGGATCCGCCTCTGCCTACGGTCTGGGCTCGGCCAACGGGGCCACCGACATGCAGAACATGTTCCCCGGCTACACCCTGGTCGCATTCGACAACCGTGGTACTGGGAAGTCCGGTCTCATCAACTGCCCTGGCTTGCAGGCTTCGACGGTGTCGACGATCGAACGTGACGCGGCGCTGGCCAGGGATTGCGCCGCGATCATCGGCCCCGCGCGTCAGTTCTACGCAACGCGTGATCATGCAGAAGATACGGAGTCGGTGCGCGTTGCGTTGGGATTGGGGCGCATCGGCCTCTTCGGCGTGTCCTACGGGACGAAGCTAGCAATCGCGTACGCGTACGCACACCCGAGCTCCGTCGAGCGCATCGTCCTCGACTCGGTCGTCGAGCCCATCTTCCCGGACCCCTTCGAGCAAAATGTCCTTCGCGAGCTGCCGGGCACCCTGACCGCCTTTTGTGCGGGAGGCATCTGTCGCGGGGCCACCAAGGACTTCGCGGGCGACTTCGTCAAGCTCGCGAATCGGCTCGAGGTCCGTCCGCTGAAGGGCAAGATCATTGCGACGAACGGGAAGCTCAAGACGATGCAGATGAACGGCGAAGAGCTGATCTCGATGACGATCGACGCGGATCTCTCGCCCGGCCTCGCCGCCGAGGTTCCAGCTGCCGTTCATGCTGCGCTGCTCGGCCAGGCGCGGCCTCTGTTGAGGCTCTACGACCTCAACCTGGGAACGAGTGCTCTGTCCGCCGAAGATCTGAGCTTCGGTCTCTACGCCGCCACAAGTTGTGATGACGGCCGTTTCCCCTTCGCCCCGGACACGCCGCCTGCGGCGCGCAGAGCGATCCTGAACGCGGCGGTCGCGGCCCTCCCGGCCACCGGAGGGTTCGGACAATGGGCGGCCCGCACCGGGAATGCATTCTTCTGCGAGCAGTGGCCGTCGCCGGCAGGGAACACGCCGCTCGGACCGGGACCGCTGCCGGACGTGCCGGTACTGGCCGTCAACGGCGGCTTCGATCTACGGACGCCGGTAGCGAATGCGGTTGCAGTGATCTCCCAATTTCCGAAGGGTCAGCTCGTCATCGTCCCCGGCGTCGGGCACAGCACCACATCAGCCGATTTCTCGGGCTGCGCAGCTGAGGCAGTCAGACGCTTCGTGACCGGAACGCTGGGATCGTTCCGCTCGACGTCATGCCCGCGCGTTCCGCCCCTCGCGAGAGTTCTCGGTGCGTTTCCTCGTCGCCCCGCGAAGGCAACGGCGAAGGCCACTTTGACCGCAGCCGCAAAGACGCTGCGGGAAGCCGAAGCCACGTGGCTGCAGATGGCGTTCTCCAGCGCGACGTTCGCTCCGCGCGGTCTTTACGGCGGCAAGCTCGTGCTCGCGCAGGAGGCGTTGACGTTCACTCTGAGCCGCTACAGCGCTGTTCCCGGTGTCCAGATCAGCGGCAAAGCCTCGCTCGTGGTCGCGGGCCTGCCTCTCCAGTACAAGGGCACGATCCGTGTCTCGGGCCCCGCGGCTGTCGCGGGCACGCTCAGGTTCTCGAACACCTCGATCTCCGGCAAGCTCGGCGGCCGCTCCGTGAAAGGCAGCTACTAGGCGCATTTGCCGCCCGTCCGGCGGCGCCCGTAAACTGCCGTGGCGATGCCGATGTACGAGTACGTCTGCATGAAGTGCGAGGAGCACTTCGAGGAGCTCGTCCGGGGGGATCAGGTGGTTGCCTGCCCGGAGTGCGGCGCGACGAACGTCGCCCGGCAGCTCTCGACGTTCTCGATGGTCGGCACCGCCGGGCAGACCGGCGCATTCACCAGTGGCGGCGGCTGTTGCGGCGGAAGCTGTGGCTGCGGTCACTGAGCTGACCCGGGTCGACGAGCTTCGCGCGTTCGGCGAAGTCGTCGCCGGCTGCACGAAGTGCGCACTCGCCGCGGGCCGCACGCAGGTCGTCTTCGGATCAGGCGATCCGAATTCCGATCTCATGTTCGTCGGCGAGGCGCCAGGCTTCCACGAGGACAAGCAGGGCGTCCCGTTCGTCGGCGCGGCGGGCAAGCTGCTCGACCAGCTGCTCGGAGGCATCGGGCTCACACGCGAAGAGGTGTACATCGCGAACGTTCTCATGTGCAGACCTCCCGGCAACCGCGATCCGCTGCCGGAGGAGATCCAGGCCTGCGAAGGACATCTTTGGCGCCAGATCGAATTGATCGAGCCGCGCGTCGTTGCGACGCTCGGCAACTTCGCGACGAAGCTTCTGTCGGGTCGCCCGACCGGGATCACGCGCGTACACGGACAGGAGCAAGAAGTGACGCTCGGCGGACGTCGAGTGATGCTGTACCCGATCTACCACCCGGCTGCCGCGCTGTACACACCACGCATGCTCGAAGTGCTCAAGGAGGACTTCGCCAGGCTGCCCGAGTTGATGGGCCGCGAGGTTGCTCCGCCGGCGCCCGTCTACGTCGCACCGGTCGCCGCCGAGCCCGCTGTGCAGCTCGGGCTGTTCTGATCGAAACGCACTCGCCGGAAGAGACAGAGGAGGTTGCCGCCCGGCTCGCGGCGCAGCTGCGTCCGGGCGACGTGGTGACTGTCTCGGGTGAGCTCGGCTCCGGCAAGACCACCTTCGTGCGCGGCGCGTGTCGCGCACTCGGAGTCGAAGGAGCTGTCACGAGCCCGACGTACACGATCGGTCATCGCTACAAGGGGCGGGTCGACGTGTCGCATCTCGACCTCTTTCGCTTCAGCGGTGTCTCGGCGGCCGAGTGGGGGGACCTCGAGCCGTATTTCGACGATGCCATTGTCTTCGTCGAATGGCCCGAGGCGGGAGCAGGTGTGCTTCCGGCTCCTCGGGTGGAGGTGCGGCTCGAGCATGGCGACGAAGAAGGGCAACGGCTTGTCACGATTCACGGCGATGCTGATCCTGGCCTTCGACACGGCGACTGACGTCGCGACGAGCGCGCTCGTCTCCGACGGTGAGGTGCTCGGCGAGCGAACGTCGCGAGCGGTCACGGTGCTCGAGGACGTCGACGCTCTGCTCCGCCAGGCGGGCGCGCATACCCGTGAGCTCGAAGGGGTCGCCGTCGGCATCGGGCCGGGCAGCTTCACCGGCGTCCGTATCGGACTGGCGACCGCGCGCGGGCTCGCGCTCGCGCTGGGGGTTCCCGTGGCCGGCGTCTCGACGCTCGACGCCCTCGCCGCCGGAGCGCCGGGTGCCACGCCCGTGGTCGATGCGAGGCGTGGCGAGGTCTTCGTTCTCCAGGGAGAACCTCGAGTGCTCGCGCCTGATCGGCTGGAGCTCCCTCCCGGCACCGTCTGCGTGGGCAGCGGAGCGGTGCGCTATCGCGCCGTGCTGGAAGCCGCCGGCGCCGAGATTCCCCATGACCGGGACGAGCGCCACATCCCGCGGGCCCGCTTCCACGCCCAGCTCGCCAGAGACTTCGGTCCGGCCGATGCGGTCGAGCCGATGTACCTGAGAGTCCCCGACGCTGATAAAACCATCACATGAGCGCAACCGCGAATCGGGTGGACTTCCGTCGCCTCGAGCTGCGCGACCTGAACGCGATCGAGACGATCGAACGCGACTCCTACCCGACGCCCTGGTCGCGGTCGATGTTCGCCGGCGAGCTCGCCAAGCCGTCGTCGATCTCGCTTGGCGCGTTCGAGCCGGACACGCACGAGCTGCTCGGCTACCTGATCATCTCCCGCTACGTCGACGCCTGGCATGTGATGAACCTCGCCGTCGCTCCGGATCACCGGCGCAAACGCGTCGCGTCGAGCCTGCTCGAGCGGTTGTTCGAGCTCACGGCGGGAGACGGACGCCGAGGCTTCACGCTCGAGGTACGCGTTTCGAACGAGGTCGCGATCAGGCTGTACGAGCAAGCCGGGTTCAAAGCGCGCGGAGTACGTCGCGGCTACTACACGGACAACCGTGAGGATGCGTTGATCATGTGGCGCGACCCTGAGCCGCGTCCCGCTTGATTTTCGGCCTCGAGACTTCCTGCGACGAAACCGCTGCGGCGGTGATCACGCCAGACGGTCGGATCCTCTCGAATGTCGTCTCGTCGCAAGCTGACCTCCATGCTCGCTACGGCGGTGTCGTGCCTGAGGTGGCGTCGCGCCGTCACCTCGAGCTCGTCACGCCCGTCGTACAAGAGGCGCTCTCCGAAGCGGACACTTCACTTGACGACATCGAGCTCCTTGGTGTGACCGCTGGGCCCGGCCTGATCGGGGCGCTACTTGTCGGCGTCGCGGCTGCCAAGGCAATTGCGTGGGCTCGAAGGCTGCCGCTGGCGGCGGTCGACCATCTCCAGGGCCACGTTGCCTCGCTCTTCCTCGAGCCCGACCCACTCGAGGCGCCGTTTCTCTGCCTGCTGGCGAGCGGCGGCCACACGCTGCTCCTCGACGTGCAGGATCGCAGCGAGAGACCCCGCGTCGTCGGGACGACGCTCGACGACGCGGCGGGAGAGGCGTTCGACAAGGGAGCGCGGCTCCTCGGGCTCGGCTACCCCGGCGGTGCGGCGATCGACCGCATCGCGCGCGAGGGCGACCCGAGCGCCTATGACTTTCCCGTCGCGCGTGTTCCTGGGCTCGACTTCTCCTTCTCCGGTCTCAAGACAGCGCTGCTCTACGCCGTCAAGAAGCTGCCGCCGAAGGACTTGGAACGACGCCGCGCCGATCTGGCCGCGAGCTACCAGCGCGCAATTGTGCGCGCACTCGTGGAGCGAACGCGGCAGGCCGCGGGCGAAAGCGGTGCCACCAAGATCGCGGTCGTCGGCGGAGTCGCCGCGAACTCCGAGCTCCGCGCCTCTCTGCCTGAGGCCACGGCCGCTCCGCTGGCGCTCTGCACCGACAACGCGGCCATGATCGCCTCCGCCGCCCGCTTCACCGAGCCCATCCCGTATCCCGGCTATCTTGCGCTCGATGCCTACGCGTCCACCGCGTGAGCCGTTCAATGCCCTGGTGCTTGCGGCCATCGCGGTGGTCGCTTCCGGCGTCCTCATCGCGGCCGGGGGTCACAGCGAAGGCGTAACGCCGCAGGAAGATCCGAGCTGGCAAGGGCTCGCGGGCGCCCTCCGGCCGCGGGTCGCGGTTGGCCAGCGCGCGATCGTGCTGCTCAAGACACCGGCGTTGGCTGACCGCGTGGGCAGTGTTGGAGGCCTGGCGACGAGCGAAGAAGAACGGCGTTGGACGCAAACAGCGCTCTCGTCTCAGAAGCTGCTCGTTGCCCGGCTGCGGCTCCAGGGCGTCGTCGTCCAGCCCGAGTTCAGTTACACGCGTACCGTCAACGGTTTCTCGGCGGCGTTCGACGCGCGCGGCATCGCGTTGCTCGAGCGCGCCTCGGACGTGGCGGGCGTCTATCCGGTGCGCGCCGCCTATCCCGCGTCGCTCAGCTCCCGTCTGCTGACGAGCTCCGGGTTCGGCGAGCGTCCGAACATCGGCCTCTCCGACAAGGACGGTCGCGGTGTCACGATCGCCCTGCTCGACACCGGCGTCGATCGTGCCCACCCCTTCTTGCGTGGTCGTGTCGCAGGTGGCATCGACATCGTCGGCGGCGAAGCGGGCGCGCTGGCTGCTCCGCGCCCGGACGATCCGGCACAACTCGAGCGGCACGGCACGGAGATGGCAGGACTGCTCGTCGGCTCCGGAGGGCCCGGTGCGCTCGCGGGTGTTGCACCGGGTGCGACGGTGTTGCCGATCCGGGTCGCGGGCTGGCAGCGAGACGCGACGGCGAGCTGGTCGGTGTACGGACGCACTGACCAGGTCCTCGCCGGGCTCGAGCGGGCGGTCGACCCGAACGGCGACGGCGACGCGCACGATGCCGCACGTGTCGCGTTGATCGGCGTCGCGGAGCCGTTCGCCGGTTTTGCCGACGGCCCCTTTGCGCGGGCTGCCGCGGGCGCGACGCGACTGGACACACTGGTGGTTGCTCCCGCCGGAAACGATGGGCCCGCCGGTCCCGGGTACGGCAGTGTCTCGGGCCCGGGCGGGGGGCCGGCAGTCTTGACGGTCGGTGCGGCTGATCTCAGGCCGCGCTTTGGACAAGTGCGTGTCGTGCTGCGCACTGGACTTCGAGTCGAGCTCGACGGGATGCGCCCACTCGCCGGAGCCGTAACGCCCACTCGCCCCCTCGATGTGGGAATCGGCGCGCCGAGGTCGTTGACGACCGAGGCCGTCGGCTATCGCGGAGCCGTTCCGCTGCTCGACTTCTTCGACCGGCGCGGTGCGAGTCTCGTCGCGGGCCGCGCCGCGCTGCTTCCGGCCGGAGTCGATCCCAATGGCTCGGTTACGAATGCCGCACAGGCGGGAGCCGTTGCGGTGCTCTTCTACGGCGCGGATCTTCCGGCAGGCGGGATCGGCCTCGACGAAAGCGCCCCGATCCCCGCCGTCTCCGTTCCCGAGGAGGTGGCGCACACGTTGCTCGCCAGGGTCCGCGCCGGCATTCAGGCGACCGTGTCGCTCGGTGCGGTGCGGACCGAATCCAACACCGACGAGGGACGGGTCATGCGCTTCTCGTCCACCGGCCTTGCGTTCGACGGCCGCGTGAAACCAGAGGTCGTGGCGCCCGGCGTCGCACTCGAGACTGCCGAGCCCGGAGCGAACACCGACGGTTCGGCTCGTTACGGCACGGTCAACGGGACGAGCGCGGCGGCGGCGCTCGTCGCCGGGGCCGCCGCGCTGCTTGCGCAGGCGCGCCCCTATCTCGACGCGGACGCATTGAAGAGCCTGATCGTGGGTGCGGCGCGGCCGCTTCCTGCTGATCCCGTTACAGCACAGGGCGTGGGGCTGATCGATCTCGGGGGCGCGACGGCGACCGAGTTCGGAGCGAGCCCGGCTGCGCTAGCGCTCGGACGAGCCGACACCAGACGCTGGCAAACGGACCAGGAATTCGTCCTACGCAACGTTTCCTACCGCCGGCTGATTCTGTCGCTCGAAGTACGAGTCGCCCAGGAGGGGGCGGCTGGGCTCCTGTTCGATCTCCGGCCGCAGCATGTGTCGCTCGGGCCGGGACGATCGATCCGGGTCCATGTGCGCGCACGACTGACGAGCAAACTCGTGGGAACGGCACCCGCCGAGGGCGTTGTGATCGTGACGCCCGCGGCCGGCCGCGAAATTCGCGTGCCGTGGGCGATCACTTTCGGGAAACGCCGGCCACCGGGACTCGCCTCCGTTCGACTCTCGACGCACTCGTTCTCCCCTTCCGATGCCGCGCCGTCCCTGCTGAGCTTCGTCGCGGGCTCGGTTCGGCGTTCCGCAGGCGAGCCCGACGTGCTTCCGCTTTCTCGCCTGGATCTGGAGCTGTGGAGCCCGGACGGCGGCCGCATCGGGCTGCTGGCGCGCTTACGCGACGTACTGCCGGGCCGGTATTCGTTCGGAGTGACAGGTCGCGACCCGACAGGCGCCGTGCTTCCCAGCGGCGAGTATCAGCTCAGGTTGGTGGCGTTCGCGACCGATGCGGGGCCGCCGACAGCCCGGACGGTCGGCTTCACGATCAAGTAGGCTCCGCCGGCCCGACCGAGCCAAAAAGGTTGCCATTTGCGCGGAAAAAGGAGCTGACGTGACCACCGTCGACGTGCCCGTCTCGCATCTTCGCGAGAACCCCTACGAGATCGCGAAGTCCCAGTTGAGGAAGGTCGCCGACACGTTCGCGATCGATCCCAACCTCGTCAACGTCCTGCAGGAATGCAAGAAGTCCCTGGCCGTTTCGGTCCCGGTCTCTATGGACGACGGCAGGACACAGGTCTTTCAGGGCTACCGGGTCACGCACAACGTCGCGCGCGGACCCTCGAAGGGCGGCATCCGCTACCACCCCGACGTCACGCTTGACGAAGTCAAGGCGCTCGCGATGTGGATGACATGGAAGTGCGCGCTGTCCGGAATCCCGTTCGGTGGCGCCAAGGGCGGAGTCGTGTGCAACCCGAAGACGATGTCGGAGGGCGAGCTGCAGCGGATGACGCGCCGGTTCACGTCGGAGATCATCAACGAGATCGGGCCGGAGAAGGACATTCCCGCGCCGGACGTCGGTACGGACGGGCGCGTGATGGCCTGGATCTTCGATACGTACTCGATGAACAAGGGTCACTCCGTGCTCGGCGTCGTCACGGGTAAGCCTCTAACCATCGGCGGCTCGCTCGGCCGCGAAGAGGCGACCGCGCGCGGTGCTCTGTATTGCGTGCGCGAGGCTGTGCGCAAGCGCCAGATGTCGCTTCAAGGGACGACCGTCGCGGTGCAAGGCTTCGGCAACGTCGGCTCGTACCTCGCGAAATTCCTCGCGGAGGACGGGGCGACGGTGATCGCCGTCTCGGACTCGACCTCGGGCCTCTACAACCCGAATGGCATCGACGTGCAGGCTGCGATCGCGCAGAAGCGCGAGACCGGCTCGCTCGCGGGCTTCAGGGGCGCCGATCCGATCTCGAACGAGGACCTGCTCCTGCTTGACTGCGACGTTCTCGCGCCCTGCGCGCTCGAGCAGGTGATCACAGCGGAGAACGCCGATAAGGTCAAGGCGAAGATCATCGTCGAGGGGGCCAACGGCCCGGTGACGCCGACCGCCGACGAGATCCTCGAAGAGAAAGGAATCCTCGTGCTCCCGGACATCCTCGCGAACGCAGGCGGCGTCGTCGTCTCCTACTTCGAATGGGTCCAGGGATTGCAGGAGTACTTCTGGAAGGAAGCCGAGGTGAACGCCAAGCTCAACGACATCATCACGCGCGCGTTCAACGAGACGTGGACCGTGATGGAGAGCCGGAATGTGTCAATGCGCCTGGCTGCCTATGGCCTGGCCGTCCAGCGCGTCGCCGAGGCCACCGTCACGCGCGGTATTTATCCGTAGGGTTGTCCTGTATCACGCGGAGGGCTGCCACCTCTGCGAACGCGCGCGCGCGATTCTCGAACAGGTGCGCAAGGAGGCCGATTTCGAGCTCGAAGAGATCGACATCGGCGGGGATCCGAGGCTCGAGGCGCAGTATCGCGAGTGGCTGCCGGTTGTGGAGATCGACGGCGAGCGCGCTTTCGTCTATTACGTGGATCCAGATGCTTTTCGTCGCAAAGTAGCCGCACAAAGTTGACCTACGCGCCGTCCCGGCGTGGCGTGATACAACGGGTTCGGGTTGTCACAAACTCTCGAATCCAGGAGCTCGGTTGTGTCTGATCGTCTGACGGTCGGAGTCGCGGCGCGTCTGTCGCGCTACCTCCAGGTGCTGACGCAGGCGAAGAAGATGGGGAAGGAGCGCATCTCCTCCCAGGAGATCTCCGACTACACCAACATCAATGCGACGCAGATCCGGCGCGATCTCTCCGCCTTCGGGAAGTTTGGCAAGCGCGGGGTCGGCTACAACATCGACTCGCTGCTCGGCGAGATCCGCAAGATCCTTCGCACCCAGGGGCA
>Ga0307277_10000650_pt1 | contig 13181 bp, 14 predicted proteins | sample ER_DNA_116_FD_194473 | JGI IMG/M metagenome (GOLD analysis project Ga0307277, IMG submission 194473) | Bulk soil microbial communities from the East River watershed near Crested Butte, Colorado, United States - ER_DNA_116 | ecosystem: Environmental > Terrestrial > Soil > Floodplain | place...
CCCGGCGACGTTGCCGCGATCGAGCCAGGTCACGATGCGTGGGTCGTTGGCGACGAGCCCTGCGTGTCAGTCGACTTCGGCGGCTATGCCCAATACGCCAAGGGATAGCATTGTTGAGGCATCCTCCCCCGCTGGCGAGCGCGACGCCTATCGGGCGTCGGTCGTCAGACCTGGACCATGCCGGCCTTCGGCGAGGACGTGGTGGCGGTCGTCGAGCACCTGGGTCTGGGCAACGTGGTGCTGATCGGTCACTCGATGGGTGGCGTCGTCGTTGAGACGGCCCTTCGTCTGCGCGACCAGGTAGTAGGAGTCGTCTGGGCCGATACCTACAACACTCTTGGAGATCCGCTGACCCGCGAGGAACTCGAGGAGTTCCTGGTCCCGTTTCGCGCGGACTTCGTCACCGCAACCCGTGACCTCGTCCGGCGGATGTTCGGTCCTGATGCAGATGCCGACCTGGTCGAATGGGTGGCCGCGGACATGTCGGCCGCCCCTCCCGAGATCGCAATCGACGCGCTGGAGCATGCGGTCAGCAACGACCGCGCCATCCTGGCAGGCCTACGGGGAGCTGACGCCGCCCGTCGTCGCGATCAATCCCGACTATCGGCCCACCGACACCGAAGCACTCTCGCGTTACGGGGTGAGGACCGTGGTCATGTCCCGGGTTGGGGGGTGGCGTGATCCGCACGTCGTTGGCGGCCTGGGTTGGACGCGGGGACCTACTTCGCGACCAGCCCCGCTACGGCTTCGACCTAGGGGTGGTGCTGGTGTGGCGGTCCGGCTGCGCGGCCACACCAAGGCAACGCCTGCCACCGGCTGACCTTCGCCTGGCCACCGGTCGACCGGGTCTCGGCGTCCCCCAGTATGAGGGGAGTCTCTCGCCTGAGCTGGAGCTGGCCGCGGTCCTAGGCCTCGTCCCCGCATCCAGTCGGAGACGCGCTCACCGATCATGATGCAGGTGAGGTTGATGTTCGCCCGCGGGATGGTCGGCATGACCGAGGCATCGACCACCCGCAGGTTCTGGGCCTCTCGCACGCGGCAGTACTGATCGACCACCGCCATCGGGTCACCCGACGGCCCCATGCGCGCCGTGCCACAGGGATGAAACTGCGTCGTCACCGTGGCGTGGACGTATCGTGCAAGCGCCTCGTCGGAGCTCATTGCGTCCTCGGTTAGCAGGGCGACACGCTTGACATGGCGGGCGATCTCCGGCTCGTGCGCGATCCGCCAGGCGAGGTGGACGCCTTCCACGAGCCGGCGCAGGTCCTCTGGGTCGGCAGCGAAGTTGAGCTCGATGAGGGGCTGGATGCGCGGGTCGGCGCTGGCGAGCGACAGGCGGCCCCGTGAGCGCGGGCGCTCGAGCGCGACGGGAAGCCCGATTGCGAGCGGCGTGCCGACCGCGGCCACCGCCTGCTCGCCGCCCAGCGCGGCGACGTCGACGTGGCTGAACAGGACCTGCTGCATGTCGTTGAACTCGTCCGAACCGGCCGCCTGGTAGCGCAGGACGACCTGCGCCAGCGGGGTCTCCGGGTCGCAACTACCCGGCTTCGGCACCAGCAGGAGGCGCGTTACTGGGTGGTCCATGAGGTCGGCCCCGACTCCGGGCAGGTCGACGAGTGGTTCGATGCCCAGACCGAGCGACGCGTGCTTTGGTCCGATGCCCGAACGCAGCAGGATCGTCGGCGAGCCGATCGCACCGGCCGTGAGGGTGATCCGCTGCCCATAGACCCGTTCTCGCTCCCCACCGACTTCGACTTCCACGCCCACTGCCCCCTGGTCTCCGAACAGGACTCGGTTGACGAGGCAGGACGGCCGGATGCTGAGGTTGGACCGGTCGCGGGCGGGCCCAAGGTAGGCGATCGCGGTCGAGAGCCGGAGACGGTTCCGCCGGTTCTGCGGGAAGGGACCAACGCCGGTGGCGTCCGGGTGGTTGTGGTCGGTGACCTCAGGGAACCCGAGACCCGGCAGACCTCGAAGAAGGCGCGCTGGGTCGGAATCAGCTCTTCTTCGCGCCAGCGCCCGATCGCGATCGGCCCGCCGCGTCCATGCAGCTCGCCTGCCCCACCCGGGTCGTCTTCGAGGCGGCGGAAGTACGGAAGCACCCCCGCCCAGCTCCAGGCATCGTTCCCCAGCGCAGCCCACTGGTCGTAGTCCGCCGGCACGCCGCGCAGAGCGATCGCGGCGTTGACCGCCGAGGAGCCGCCCGTCACCCGGCCGCGCGGATAGGGGATGGCCCGGCCGGGCACAGCCTGCGCGGTCAGTCCCCAGTCGTGCGCTCGCATCGACATCCGCCAGCAGTTCTGCAGGTCGTCCGGGGTCGACTCGAGGGTCGGGTAGTCCGGACCCGCCTCCAGGAGCAGGACGCGGCGGCCCGGCTCCTCCGACAGCCGAGCGGCGAGCACCGCACCAGCGGAGCCGCCGCCCACGATGATGTCGTCGTACCCGCTGGACATCGCCTTCCTCCTACCAGCTGCGCCCGTGGTCCTACCGGGAGGCAAGCCAGACTGCTCTGGCCAGCGCGGCGACCTCACCCGAGGGAGCGAACGTGCCTGCCCCGGTGAACTTACGGCCTTGTTGGGGACATGCACCAGCCCATGCCGACGCATGGGGCACCAGTGCGAAGCGGCTGCTGGATGCCGGCGTGGACGGGCCTGGTCACGAGCTTGGGTGGCAGCGCATCCGGACCAAGGCGATCCGCCGCAAAGGCGTTGTTGGCCTGGCGGTCGCCGCCGCGATTCAGCCGGTGGCGGTCGGTGCGACCCGAGGAGGCTGGGATGGGGGTGGTGACCGCCATCCCGGCCAGGGTCGCCCGGGCGGCGGCTTGGGCGTCGATCAGGTCGAACTTGCCCTGTCGACGCCGCATGCTGCGGTCTGGCCGGGCAACCTCGACCACCGCCAGCCCATAGGCGCGCACAACCGGGTCACTCCACCCGGATCATCGCAGGGAGACGTTTCCCTACAAACTCAAGACCGGTCCCGGCAGCCACACGACGGCCACCGCTGTGGCCTGTGCTTGCTGCTGCAGTGCGGCGTCGCCGTCCTGACCGGCCACCTGCTGGGTCTGGTCTGGTCCACGTTTGGTCCACACGCCATCGGAACCGAGCGGTTCACAACGGTCTCCATGCCTAGGGGATCAGGTGGACAGCTGGCCGGCCACGGATGGCTCGGACAGAGTTTCCACCAACGCCCGGATCTCGGCATCGGGGTAGCGTCGGTGGCCGCCCAAGGTACGGAGGTAGGGCAGCCTGCCCTCCTGTGCCCAGCGACTCACCGTCTTTGGCGACACGTGGAGGAGCTCGGCAACCTGCGCTGTACGTAGATACCTCGGCTCGGTTGGCTTTGGCACCGTCCGCTCCATCCTTGCCGAGTGTCCCCCATGTGGGGAACGACCCTACGCTCATCGGAGACGAATGCCATCGAGCGTTCTACACAGCGAGCCAGCCGCCGGATCACGCGCGAGATCGGCTGGACACTGACGCCAGGTCGATGAGCGACGCCGTCGTCGCCCGGCTAGAGGTGCACCACCGAGCAGGTCAGGGTGCGCGTGACCCCGCTGATGGCCTGGATCCGTGACACGACCAAACTGCCCAGGGCGTCGATGCTACGAGCCTCTGCGCGGACGATGACGTCATACGGCCCGACCAGCGGCTGGGCGTGCTGCACGCCGTCGATCTCCGCGGCTGCACTGGCGACCTGCCCAGCCTTGCCGACTTCGGTCTGGATAAGGACATAGGCGGTGATCATCTCGCACGACTTCCTAACCTCGTAGGACCTGGTCAGGTCGGATACAGGTTGCGCTGGTCGTCCTCGCCGGCGGTGCGCGATGGACTAGCGAATGCAACCACGAACACCGCATGGCGCGAGACCACTTCAGGTCCAGGACTCACACCCGTCCCCATGCGGCCGCGACCTTCGCCGCGCCCAACGATTCTGCCAGCGTTCTGCCTCACCAATCCGCACCACGCCGACGGCGCCGGATTGCCTGGGATGACAGAACCCGCATCCACCCTGCTGATCAGGGAAGATGGTCGCGATCCTGCCAGGCGGCGGCCTTGGCCAGGCCATGCTTGCCGACCCGGGTGAGGGTGAACAACCCTGGGGTGCCGGTGGTCTCCTCGTGCCTGATGGTCCATGGTCGCGCCCACCCGATCAGGGCGACGCCGGTCGCGGTTCCAGGACCACGACCACAGTCGGTGACGACCGTTTCGCCGCATAGCCGTCCAGTTGCCGGTCGATGTCGGACCACCTGGCCCACAGGCGCGACCGCTCCGCTCCCTGGGCAGCGCGCGCCCGCACCGCACGGGTCTCACCGACAAGATCCACGGTCGCGTCGGGCTGCGCCTGCAGGTTGAGCCACCAGGCCGGCTCCGGGTCGGCCCAGCCGTTCATCGCGAGCGTGACCAGGTTCGGGCCGTCCTGGAAGTACCCGACGATGACACTGCGGGGCCGGCCAGTGCGGCGGCCCGTCGCCGTCAGGCGCAGCGTGCCCCAGCGGCCAGGCTTCGGGCGCCACAGCCCCACGCGGCCGCCGCTGACCCGGTAGATCACGCGGTGGGTCGACCAGGCGAGACGGATGAACCAGCGCGGCGGAAGCCGCGGACCGCGCTCGCGGTTGTCGGACACGCGCGCATCTCCCATTCCAGAGGTTCCCGGCGCCTGGTCAGGTCCCGAGCGGGCGGTTGGGACCCGCGGCCCGCTCGAGCCTTCGTGCCGGGCCCGCCACCTCCTCCGTCATCCCCCTAGCCGCCACGTCGAAACGGCCCTCGTTTCCTGCCGGCGGGCAGGCGAGCCGGTCGTGGGCCCTCGCTGGCGACGGCCTCCCGCAGCTTGCGGAGCGTCTGCTGCAGGCTGGCCTCGAGCCCACCAGCACCCGCTCGGCGGTCCAGGGCGGCAGGGGCCGGCTCGGCGGATGGCCGGGCCAGCCACGCCCCGGGCCGGTAGGTGTCCAGACAGGGCTTGTCGCCCTGCGGGCAGTGGAAGCAGTCGTTCGGGCTCCGAGGCGGGGGCTGGGGCATGGCGACCATCCTGGGTCGCGGTCAGGGTGGGTAGCCAGGCCGGCGCCGAGGTCGGGGGGCACGTCGATGCGCCGGCCCGGGCCGCCATACCCTCTGCTTCCAGCCGGGTCGAGTCGACCTGCGGGTGACGTAACCTCGGGGTCAGGGTCTCGCCGGGAAGCTACGGTGAACGCTGTAGGGCCCGCTGCAGCCTACCCGCACGGGAAGGCAGTGCAGCGGCATGATCCAGATGGCCCCGCCGACAGGTAAGGAAGTGCCGATATGGGAAGGCGTGCCAACGACCCAGACGACGGGTCCGGCGGAAGGCTCGCACGCGCTTGGCGTTGGCTGCAGAGCTCAGGGTTTGCCGAGGACGACGCGCTCTATGGGCCTCCGCGGCCAGAACTGAGCAAGGAGCGGTTCGTGCTGGCGGTCCTCACCCAGGCCGTCTTTTGGAGAACCAACCGCTGAAAAGCTGCCACGCGCCGGCTGGTCTGGACGGCCCCATGAGCGATCGGTCCGCGGCTAAGGCACCACGCCCGGGAAGACGTAGGCCTGGGCCAGGACCAGGAGGCCGACCAGGCAGGCCAGGGCGATGGAGTGGAAGAACACGTAGCGCAGGATGTTGCCCTCGTGGCCTTCCTGGCCGGTGGCCACGCCGCCGACCACGATGCTCTGGGCGTCGATCATCTTGCCCATCACCCCGCCCGAGCTGTTGGAGGCGGCGGCCAGCACCGGGGAGATGCCGATCTGGGTGGCGGTGATCTTCTGGAGGCTGCCGAACAGGGCGTTGGATGAGGTGTCGCTGCCGGTCAGGGCGACCCCCAGCCAGCCGAGCAGGGGCGAGAAGAAGGCGAACAGCTTGCCGGTCTTGGCGAAGGCCAGGCCCATGCTCGCGTCCAGGCCCCCGTACCGGGTGACGTAGCCGATGGCCAGCATGGCGGCGATGGTCAGCAGCGAGAAGCGCACGCGGTGCAGGGTCCCGAGGAACACCCGGCCGATCTCGCCCGGGCGCAGGCGCAGGGCCAGGCCGGACAGGATGCCGGTGATGAGCAGGGCGGTGCCGGTGGCCGACAGCGGGAAGAACTCGTACACGGCCTTCTCAGGGGTGTCCTTGGGCACCACCGGCGGGGTCCGCACCACCTCCAGGTGCAGCCCCGGCCAGTTGATCTTGGTGCCGATGTGCAGGGTGGTGGACAGGTCGGTCAGGAACAGCTTGACCTGGGGGATGCCCCACAGGAACACCAGCACGGCCAGCAGGATCCAGGGGAGCCAGGCCAGGAACGCCTCCCGCCGGTCGCTGGCGGCGGGCAGCTCGGAGCGGGCGGCCGCGCCCGGGCCGGGGCTGAGCTCGCCGGTGGCCGGACCCGGCCGCCGCCCGGCGGCACGCTCCTCCTCCACCGGCGGGTCGTCGTCGAAGCGATAGGTCTCCCTGGGCTGCCAGAAGCGCAGCAGCACCACCAGCGACAGGATCGACGCGATCGAGGCGATGATGTCGACCAGCCAGGGCCCGTGCAGGTTGGAGACCAGGAACTGCACGATCGCGAACGACAGGCCGGCGGTCAGGCAGGCCGGCCACACCTCCCGGGTCCGGCGGAAGCCGGCCATGGCCGCCACCAGCCAGAACGGCACCAGCACGGAGAAGAACGGCAGCTGGCGGCCGACCATCGCCGACAGGTCCTGGAGCGGCAGCCCGGTGACGCTGGCCAGGGTGATGAGCGGGGTGCCGATGGCGCCGAAGGCGACCGGGGCGGTGTTGCCGATCAGCGACAGGCCGGCCGCCTGCAGCGGCCGGAACCCGAGCCCGATGAGCATGGCCGCGCAGATGGCGATCGGGGTGCCGAACCCCGCGGCCCCCTCGATGAACGCCCCGAAGCTGAACGCGATCAGCAGCAGCTGGATGCGCCGGTCGACGGCCAGCCCGGCGATGGTGTGGCGGACCTCCTCGAACTTGCCGGTCTTGACGGTGATGTCGTAGACGAAGATGGCGCAGAGCACGATCCAGCCGATCGGGAACAGCCCGAAGGCGGCCCCGTTGGTGGCGGCGGCCGCGGCCGTCGTCACCGGCATCCCGAACACCACGATCGCGACCAGCAGCGAGGCGGCCAGCCCGGCCAGGGCGGCGACGTGGGCCTTGACGCGGAAGAGCCCGAGCAGCCCCAGCAGCACGACGATCGGCAGGGCCGCGACCAGGGCCGAGAGGAGGATGTTGTCGGCGACGGGGGTGTAGTGCTGGATGTAGCTGGCTGCGAGCACCTGCATGGGCCACCTTCCCTGGCCGCCGGGAACCGACCCAACAGACTTGCCTTGGGAGGGCGGGTCCGAAACCTCACCGGCGGCTCAGCGGCCGAAGGTGGCCACCAGCCGGCCACGGGCGGTGGCGGCCGCCTCGATGGCCTCGACCGCTGCCTCGGGGTCGGCGTCGCCGGCGACCTCGGGCCGCTGCCGGAGGGCGTAGACGGTGAACCGGTAGTGGTGGGCCGGGCCGCTCGGCGGGCACGGGCCGGTCCAGGCGGCCGACCCGGCGCTGTTGGGCAGCTGCCGGGCTCCCGCTGGGACCGTGCCCTCGGCCAGCCGGGCGCTGGCCGGGTCGAGGCCGGTCACCACCCAGTGCACGAAGGTGCCGCGGGGCGCGTCGGGGTCGTCGACCACCAGGGCGACCTCGGCCGTCCCGGCGGCCACGCCCGACCAGGCCAGCGGCGGCGAGACGTTCGCGCCCTCGCAGGTGAACCGCTCCGGGATCGCCGCCCCGGCGCCGAACGCCGGGCTGGAGACGGTGATGCGCTCGGGCAGGGCACGCTCCTCCCGCGGCTCCCCGCCCCCGGACGAGCACGCCGCCAGCCCGACCAGGCCCACCACCAGCACCCACCACCGCATGCGCCGTAGCCTAGCCGAGCCCGCTCTATCCACGTCCCAGGATGCTGGCGACGGCCGACAGGAAGCCGGGCAGCGCCGCCAGGGCGAGCAGGGCCAGGACCAGCTGGCCGGCCGGCCGCAGGCGGCGGGCGTGCCAGGCGGCGACCACCGGGCGGGCCCGGGTCACCAGCACCACCAGGGCACCGAGCACGACCAGGGCGATGACCACGGGCACCAGGGGGGCCAGCAGCAGCAGCGGGGCGTGGGCGGCGATGGCGCGGGGCTCGCGGCCCAGGAGCGGGACCGCCCGGCTGATCCGCCCGGCCAGGGCGGCGACGAGCATGCCGTGGAACAGGACCAGCGCGGCGAAGGCCACCACCGAAACCCAGCCCGGGCCGACCAGGTCGAAGTCGGGGTTGCCCTCCCGGAGCGGTTCGAGGCGGGTGCCGGCGAGGACGAGCAGCAGGGCGCCGAAGGTGAGGCCTCCGGCCCGGCCGTCGGGTAGCCAGCGGCGCACCAGCAGGTAGGCGCCGCCGGTGGCCGACCCGAAGAACAGCGCCGTGAACACGACGAAGCCGATCGTGCCGTCGGCGCTGATCCGCCCCACGACCTCGTTGGCCTCGGTGATGCGCCCCTGGGCGTCGTCGCCGGCCGTCACCGCCAGCAGCCGCATGACCAGGCGGCCTCCGGCCCCGGCGGCCATGATCCCGGCCCCGATCCCCGCCGCCACGGCCAGGTTCACGTCCCAGACGAACCGGCGCACGGCCAGCTGGACCGGCGGCGGGTCGTCCGGCCCGGCGCCCTCAGGCGCCGGCACATGCGGCGGCTGGACCGTCAGGCCGCCCCAGCGGGCCGTCGCGACCAGCCCGGCCAGCACCGCCAGGATGCAGACACCGATCACCGCCACCCCGGCAGTATGACCAATCGGGCTCGCTCAGCTCTGGCGAACACGCGGACGGCGCCTCGGTGGGAGGCGCCGTCTGGACGTCCGGCCCCGCTCTGGGTGGTGCCGGTCGCGCGGGTCGAAGGGCTAACCGCCTGCTTCGACGCCGCGGAGCAGTTGACGGACCTCCGTCTCGCGGTAGCGACGGTGGCCGCCGAGGGTGCGGATGCTGGAGAGCTTGCCTGCTTTGGCCCAGCGAGTCACGGTCTTGGGGTCGACACGGAACAGCGCGGCGACCTCCGCCGGAGTGAGCAGCGCTTCAGGAGCGGGCCCAGACTGGACAGAACGACTGGCGGACATGGTTGCCACCCCTCACCTCGAACTTCCCCCGTCGAGACAGGAGTCTCGCGGAGATCCTGAATATCCTAGAGGCGCCGAATAGGACAGACCATAGCAACTTAGGGCTATTTTCCGTCCCGCCTAGTAGGACTATCGGCAACCGATCACCAGAGCCTTCGCAAAAGGGTGCGGAGGCCTCAATTGCTGGATTCCCGTCCCCGCAGGACCGACCAGCGCTCGCTCAACGTGCGGTACAACTCGCTCGAACGATCAAGATCGCCCGCCTCCAGGGCGCCCAGCGCCTCCCACACCTCGGCGGCCGAGTGGTCGGCGACCAGGTCCTCGAACGAGATTGCTCTGGTTAGTCCTCCGTAGTCGAGCTGGACCAGGCTGTCGGGGTCGAAGCTGTGGAGCCACGCCCGCAGCTCCTCGACCGCCAGCACCATCTCCGCGTCGTCCATCAGCTCCTGGAGGATGGAGACCGCCCGGGAGACGCGGCGGCGCGCCTTGGCCATGGTCGTCCGGTAGGTGAGGCGGGCCACCTGGCCCGAGGCGGGGGCCCCGACCCGGCGCTCCTCGTCGTCGAACAGGGCGAACCAGGGCAGGGGCACGTGCCAGGCCGCCTGCTGGATGTGGCTGCGCGACCCCGGCCGCTCGCTCTCCCAGCGCTCGAGGGTCTGCTCCGCCTTCTCGACGTCGCCCGCGGACACGAACGCGTCGGCCACCTCGTCCGGGACCGAGCTGCGGAAGGCGACCAGCGACTGGAGGGTGCGCAGCTCGGTGCGGAGGGGGCAGAGGAAGACCACGTCCCCCACCCGCTCGACGAGGGCGTGCTCCCGCTCGGCGCCGACGGTGAGCCCGAGCGCGCGGGCCAGCCCGCGGCGTTCCTCGCGGCCCACGAGCAGGCTCGCCGGCAGCACCTGACCGGCCTCCACGTAGGCGGCCCACTCGACCCGCTCCCGGGGCGGGAACGCGGCCAGCGGCTGGTAGATGCGTAGATACGCCGTGAACGCATGCCCCTTCATGGTGAGGAGTATAAGGAGGGGCCTGTGGTAGGTTGGCCTTCCGGGTGGGTATCCCCCACCATGCGCCTGCCGCTCTGGCGGCGATCCCGCCGGGGCCCGTCCAGGAGGTCATCCATGGGAGCTTTCGGGCTCATGGGTGGCGAGTACGAGCAGGTCGTCTACAACCACGACCCGGCCTCCGGCCTGAAGGCCATCATCGCCATCCATTCGACCGCCCTCGGCCCGGCGCTCGGTGGCACCCGCTTCTATCCCTACCCCTCCGAGGACGACGCCCTGGCCGACGTCCTCCGGCTGGCCCGGGGCATGAGCTACAAGGCGGCCGTGGCCGGGCTCAACCTGGGCGGGGGCAAGGCGGTCATCATCGGCGACCCCAAGCGGGTCAAGTCCGAGGCCCTGCTGCGGGCCTACGGCCGCTTCGTGGAGAGCCTCGGCGGCCGCTACATCACCGCCGAGGACGTGGGGACCTACATCCCCGACATGGACGTCATCTCCCTTGAGACCCGGTTCGTCACCGGCCGCTCGCCCGCCAACGGCGGCGGCGGCGACCCATCGATCAACACCGCCTACGGGGTGCTGAAGGGGATGCAGGCGGTGGCCGAGGAGCTGTGGAACGAGCACGAGCTGGCCGGCCGGCACGTCGTCGTCCAGGGCGTGGGCAAGGTCGGCACCCACCTGTGCCACCTGCTGCACGCCGCCGGGGCCCGGCTGACCGTGGCCGACGTGGACGTCGACAACGTGGCCAGGGCGGTCAAGGAGTTCGGCGCCGACACCGTGGAGCCGGCCAAGGCGCACGCGGTCGCGTGCGACATCTTCGCCCCCTGCGCCCTCGGGGCGGTCGTCAACGACGACACCCTGGCCGAGCTCAAGTGCGCCGCCATCGCCGGGTCGGCCAACAACGTCCTGGCCCGCGACGAGCACGGCTACGCCCTGCGCCAGCTCGGCATCCTGTATGCGCCCGACTACGTGGTCAACGCCGGCGGCCTCATCAACGTGGCCGACGAGCTCCAGGGCTACTCGGCCGACCGGGCCAAGGCCAAGGTCGAGGGCATCTACGGCGCGGTCAGGGACATCTTCCACCGCGCCAAGGCCGAGGGGATCCCCACCAGCGAGGCCGCCGACCGCATCGCCAAGGACCGGATGCGCGACATCTCACGCCTGCGCCTGATCAGCGTCCACCCGGGCATCGGCGCCTAGCTCCGGGGTCGCGCCCTCACCCATCGCCCACGACCTCGCCCATCACCCAGGACGGGACCTCCCGCTCGGCCAGGAGGGCGGCCGCGCGGTCGGCCTCGGCGGCCGGGAGGACCGCCACCATGCCGACGCCGAGGTTGGTCGCCCTGGACAGCTCCTCGTCGGTGACCGGGCCGAGGTCAGCGAGCAGGCGGAAGATCGGCGGGGGGGCCCAGGAGGACCGGTCGACCCTGGCGGTGAGGCCGGGGGGGAGGCAGCGGGGGAGGTTGCCGGGGAGGCCGCCGCCGGTGACGTGGCACAGGGCGTGCACCTCGACCCCGCCGGTGAGCAGGTCGACCAGGTGGGGCGCGTAGATGCGGGTCGGGGTGAGCAGCGCCTCCCCGACCCGGGTGCCGAGCTCGGGCAGGTCCCGGTCATAGCCGACCCCGGCCCTGGCCAGGACCTGGCGGGCCAGGCTGAAGCCGTTGGCGTGCAGGCCCGAGGAGGCGAGCCCGAGGAGCACGTCGCCGGCGGCGACCCGGTCGGGGCCGAGCAGCCGGTCGCGCTCCACCATCCCCAGGGCGAACCCGGCCAGGTCGTAGGCATCCGGGGCCATGGCGTCGGGGTGCTCGGCCGTCTCCCCGCCGAGCAGGGCGCAGCGGGCCAGGCGGCAGCCCTCGGCCACCCCGGCGACGATGACCGCCACCCGCTCGGGGTCGACCCGGCCGACGGCCAGGTAGTCGAGGACGAACAGCGGCTCGGCCCCGGTCACGACCACGTCGTCGACCACCATGGCGACCAGGTCGATGCCGACGGTGTCGTGGCGGTCGAGGGCCTGGGCGACCAGCAGCTTGGTGCCGACCCCGTCGCTGGCCGCGGCCAGCACCGGGTCGGTGGGGACGCCGGCCCGGCCCAGGTCCCCGGCCAGCCGCCACAGCCCGGCGAACCCGCCGATGCCGCCCAGCACCTTGGGGCCGTGGGTCGCCTCGACCACCGACCGCATCAGGGCGACCGCCCGGTCCCCGGCCTCGACGTCGACCCCGGCCTGGGCGTAGGTCAGTGGCTGGCGGTCCATCTAGCGCTGGGGGGCCAGGCCCTCGAGCAGTTCCTTGCCCTGGACCTGGGCCTCCACAGGGATCGGGTACCTCCCCGTGAAGCACGCCGTGCAGAGGCCTCCTGGCCCCTCGGCCGGGTCGGCCGCGGTCTCGGTCAGGGCCTCCAGTGACAGGTAGCCGAGCGAGTCGGCGCCGACGTAGCTGGCCACCTCGCCGGTGAGCAGGTCGCTGGCGACCAGCTCGGCCCGGGTGGGCATGTCGATGCCGTAGAAGCAGGGCCAGCGCACCGGGGGCGAGGTGATGCGGACGTGGACCTCGCGGGCGCCGGCCTCCCGGAGCATGGCGACGATCGCCTTGGTGGTGTTGCCGCGCACGATCGAGTCGTCGACCACGACCAGCCGCAGCCCCCGGATGGCCTCCCTGAGCGGGTTGAGCTTGATCCGGATGCCGAGCTGGCGCATGGTCTGGCTCGGCTGAATGAAGGTCCGCCCGACATAGCGGTTCTTCATCAGGCCCTCGCCGAACGGGATGCCGCTGGCCTCGGCGTAGCCGGCGGCGGCGCTCCAGGCCGTGTCGGGCACGGGGATGACCAGGTCGGCCTCGACCGGCGCCTCGACGGCCAGGGCGGCGCCGAGTGCCCGGCGGACCTGGTGGACGCTCTGGCCGCCGAGGGTGGAGTCGGCCCTGGCCAGGTAGACGTGCTCGAACACGCACAGCTTGGGCTCGGGCGGGGCGAAGCGCCGGGCCCGCAGGCCGTGGCTGTCGATCGCCACGACCTCGCCCGGCTCGACCTCGCGGACCAGGGTGGCCCCGACGATGTCCAGGGCTGCCGTCTCCGACGCGATCACCCAGCCCCCGG
>Ga0307277_10000651_pt1 | contig 13154 bp, 9 predicted proteins | sample ER_DNA_116_FD_194473 | JGI IMG/M metagenome (GOLD analysis project Ga0307277, IMG submission 194473) | Bulk soil microbial communities from the East River watershed near Crested Butte, Colorado, United States - ER_DNA_116 | ecosystem: Environmental > Terrestrial > Soil > Floodplain | place: USA...
ATCGCCTCTCGGCCGTCGTCGAACGACATGAGAGGTAGGTCCCCCGGCTGAACGAGTACCCAATCGCGGGCGGCAGCGCGGCCGGGTAGTAATAGTGCCTCGGGTTCCGGATGTCCGTCGGCGGTCCAGTGGGTGCCTACCCACCACTCGTCATCTTGGTTGAACGAGTCCACCGAACATTTGACGAGCCGAAGATCGAGCCCGCCGACTTCCCATCGACCTTCGAAGGGCCGCTCGATCGGCTGGCGGACAATGTCTGAAAGCGCGGAGGCCCAACGCTCCGATTCTCGCTGTGCTCGGTCTCCGTCGATGTACACCTCGACCGGGAACTCGACAACCGTTCCGTCGGTGATGATCAAGGCCCAAACGTCGGAAGGTCCCTGCATGGCTGGAGGCACGCCAAGGATTCAATCGCGATCGAACGGCCCGGTACTGTGACGAGGGTCACGATCGAATCTTGTTGATCGGTCAGTCCGAGCTCACACCAGCTCCTCCTGGAAAACGCGCTCCATCGCTCGGCGGCATCGCCTCGTGATCCGCAGGTAGTCATCGATGAACGCCTGGCGTGGGTACTCCTCGTATCCCAAGCGGCGAGCGAGCGCCGTCTGCTCGTCCGGCGCCGCCGGCACCGCCTCCGCGTGCACGCGCCGGTCCACCTCGAGCGCGTTCTTCACGTCGGCGAGGAACACGAACGCCTCCCCCAGGTCTCGCGCGACCGTCTGCTCGACCAGGCGACGTTCCGCGAGCCGCTCGATCGCTTCCAGCGTTCGGGGCGTGCGCAGCTCCTCGTCCGCGCCGGCGTAGCGGAGCAACAGCAGCTCGGTGGCGAACTGCACATCGGCGAGCGACCCGTGACCGAGCTTGAAGTGGAACCGCGCGGCCTCGGGCGGCTTCACGCGTTCGCGCTCCATCCGCTCGCGCATCCGGCGCATCTCGACCGCACGATCGACCGTGACGCCGTCGGGCGGGTACGCGACGTCGCCCGCGGCCAGCTCGAAGCGCCGCCCGAGCGCCCGGTCGCCGGCGACGGCGCGCGTCCGGAGCAGCGCCTGGGATTCCCACGGCTCGGCGTAGCGCTCCCAGTACTCGAGGAACCCGGCGATCGAACGCGCGAGCGGCCCGTTCCGCCCCTCCGGCCGGAGGTCGGCATCGATCTCCCAGCCGGCGTCGCGGACGAGCTGCATCACGCGCTCCGCCGCCGCAACGCCGCTCGCGAGATCGCCGGGCCCCTCGCCCTCGTACACGAAGACGACGTCCAGGTCGCTCGCGAAGTTGAGCTCGCGGGCGCCGAGCTTGCCCAAGCCGATCACGGCGAAGGGCACGGTCGGAGCGGCGTGGTCGACCGCGTCCGCCAGGACGCGGTCGGCGACCTCGGTGATCGCATCGCCGGTCGCGCGCGGCGTGAGCTCGCGCGCGGCGTAGCGGGCCACGACGCGGACGAGGGCGGCATCGGCATCGTCGGCCCACACCGCGTCGTCGGCCAGGGCCCGGAGCCGCTCGGGATCGGCGACGAGCAGCTCGGTGGCGAACCGGGAAGCGCCAACCACGTGCGCGAGCCGCCGAGCCGCGCCGGGATCGGTGGCCAGCGCGTCCGCCGGGCCCTGGCGGGCGCCCACGGCTTCGCCGACCCGTTCCAATCGAACGAGTGCCGCGCCGGGGTCGGCCGCGAGCGCCAGCGCCGGCGCCATGACGGGGAAGATGTTCCGGACGACCTTGCCCAGCCGCGTGTCGGCGTCCACGACGCGGGCGAGCACGTCGTAGCTTCGGGCCGGCTCGGCGAAGCCCAGCCCTTCGAGCAGCTCTTCCGTCGCGGCGCGGTCGATCCCGGGCCGGGGCTGCGCCGGCCCCGCGAACGCCTCCAGCAGCGGCCGGTAGAAGAGCCGCTCGTGGATCCCTCGGACCAACGTCGTCGTCCGGTCGTACTCACGCTGCAACGCCGCGGCGTCGGGGAGGCCGAGCGAACGCGCGAGCGCCGTGCGCGCCGGGGCCCCGGGAGGGAGGTCGTGCGTCTGCAGGTCGCGCACCATCTGGAGCCGGTGCTCCAGCCGCCGGAGGAAGCGATACGCGTCGGCCAGCGCGTCCGCATCGGGCGCCGCGACGTATCCCTCCGTCGTCAGCGCCGCGAGCGCCGCGAGGGTGTTCGGCGAGCGGAGCGACGGGTCACGCCGCCCGTGCACGATCTGGAGCAGCTGGACCGCGAACTCGACGTCGCGGATCCCGCCGCGCCCGCGTTTGACCTCGGTCAGCTCCTTTCCCCGCTGTCGGATGTATTCCTCGAGCCGAACCTTCGTCCTGCGGACCTCGTCGATCGCCGCGGGCTCCAGACGATCGGGATACACGAACGCCTCGACCCCCGCGACGAAGGCCTCGCCGAGCGCCAGATCGCCGGCGGCGGCTCGGGCCTTGATCATCGCCTGGCGCTCCCAGGTGGCGGACTCGCGTTCGTAGTACGCGAGGGTCGCCTCGAGCGAGCGGCTCAACGCGGCGCTGCGGCCTCCCGGCCGCAACGCCGCGTCCACCTTGAACGCGATCCCGTCCTCGGTCTGCTCGGAGAGCGTCCGGACCAGCTGCGCCGCGCCCGGATCGTCCGCCCCGTGCACGAGCAGCAGGTCGATGTCGGACGCGTAGTTCAGCTCGCGGCCGCCCCACTTGCCGAGGGCGACCACCGCCAGGTTGGGGGGACACGCGGCCTGCACGCAGGCATCGGCGACGTCGCTGATCTCGCGGACGACGTCGTCGACCGCGGCGCCCGCCAGGTCGCGTGCCGCGACCCGGAGGATCGCGCGACGCCGGAAGCGGCGGAGGCCCGGGACGACACCCAACCGGTCGATGTCGGCCGCGACCTCGTTCTCGAGCGCAACCCGATCGCGTTCGGAGGGATCGCCAACGGCCGTCCCTTCGTCCGGATGCCGCACGAGGAAATCGCCGGCGGCGGTCGAGAACCCGAGCAGCCTGATCACGTCCTCGCTGTCCAATTCCACGCCGGCATCGCGCACGCGTTCCCACGCGACGCGCGCGAGCTCGGGATCGGGTGCGAGCGCGAACCGCTCATCGAGCACCTCACCCTCGTTCATGCCGGCCCGGATCGCCGTCGCGCGAACCACTCCGCGAGCACGAACGCGGGAAGGACGATCGCGAGCAAGGCGGCGCCCCCAACGACCGCGCTCCGAAGCGCGGCGTGGTCGCGGGCCAGCCACACGTGGAACACGAGGACGATCACCAGGAACATCCCGTAGCCGGCTGCAACCGTGGCGGCTAGATACCGGACGAACGCGGACATCGAAGGATGCGATGGCGCGCGTTCAACCGGATCGGCGTGCCGGACGTGGTACCGGACGAGCAGGAGGAACACGACGAACGTCGTGACGAGCGGCGGGACGATCCGCCGCCAGATCTCTCCGGCGGGAACCATCACGATCGCAGGAAGAAGCTCCAGCCGCGGACGAACAGATGCCACCCGATCCACAGCCACACCGCGAACACGATCGACCGCCCGAGCAGCGGCCGCATCGCCGACCGGAAGATCTCCGACATCGTCGGCCACGTCGGTGTGTAGACGAGCGCGAACCCCTGCCACACGAGGAAGGCCGTAACGATGACCACCCATCCCGCGATCCCGACCGTGCGCATCCCGCCTCCTCGCAGAGTTAACGACCGCGTAACCGTGCTAGCGCATCCCGAGGCTACCGTCATGGCCATGCCGAGCGCCGAGGCCGAGTACGTCCTGCGCACCGTCGAGGAGCGGGGGATCCGGTTCGTCCGGCTCTGGTTCACGGACGTCCTGGGCTTCCTCAAGTCCTTCACGATCACCTCCCAGGAGCTCGAGGGGGCCTTCGCCGACGGGATGGGGTTCGACGGATCCTCGATCGAGGGCTTCAGCCGGATCCAGGAGTCCGACATGATCGCGGTCCCCGACGCCGCCACCTTCCAGCTGATCCCGTGGACGACCGAACAGCCGGTGGCGCGCATGTTCTGCGACGTTTACCAGCCGGACGGATCGCCGTTCGATGGGGACCCCCGCGGCGTGCTCAAGCGCCAACTGCAGCGAGCCGCCGATCTGGGATTCACCTTCTACGTCGGACCGGAGCTCGAGTACTTCTACTTCAAGGCGGAGGACGATCCGACGTTCCTCGATAAGGGGGGGTACTTCGACGAGACCCCCCTCGACGTCGCCACCGACTACCGCAAGCGCACGGTCGTCTACCTCGAGTCGATGGGCATCCCGGTCGAGTACGTCCATCACGAGGTCGCGCCCTCCCAGCACGAGATCGACCTGCGCTACGCGGATGCGCTCACGATGGCCGACAATGTGATGACGTACCGGATCACCGTGAAGGAGGTCGCCGAGGAGTTCGGGATCTACGCGACCTTCATGCCGAAGCCGGTCGCGGGCGTCAACGGGAGCGGGATGCACACCCATCAGTCCCTGTTCGAAGGCGACCGGAACGCGTTCTTCGACGACACCGACGAGTACCACCTGTCGAAGACGGCCAAGCACTACATCGGTGGGTTGCTGCAGCACGCACCCGAGATCACCCTCGTCACGAACCAGTGGGTCAACTCGTACAAGCGGCTCGTGCCCGGGTTCGAGGCCCCGGTGTACGTGTGCTGGGCCCGGCGCAACCGGAGCGCCCTGGTCCGCGTGCCCCAGTACAAGCCCGGGAAGGAGGAAGCGACGAGGATCGAGTACCGATCGCCCGATCCGGCCTGCAACCCCTACCTGGCCTTCGCCGCGATGCTGGCTGCGGGGCTCGCCGGGATCGAAGCCGAGACCGAGCTCCCACCGGAGGCCTCGAACAACATCTACGAGATGACCCCTGCAGAGCGGGAAACGGCCGGGATCGCCTCCCTCCCCGAGGATCTGCCCGACGCGATCGCCCTGGCCGAGCGCTCCGAGGTCCTTCGGGATGTGCTCGGGGACCACGTCCACGAGTTCCTGATCCGCAACAAGCGCGAGGAATGGGACGCCTACAAGTCCTACGTGACCCCCTACGAGCTCGACCGGTATCTCCCGACCTTGTAGCAGATCGAGCAAACCGAACGCTTCTGGCCGTGAGCGCCCGGCTTCCTAGTAGGGTGCAACGGATAAGGAGATGCGACGCACTCGTGGTGTGTTGCACTGTTGACTGATCGGGGTCGAAGGACCATGCTTCCCTCGGTCAAATGGGGTAGGCCGGATGGCCTCCCCTCGGGAGGGGAAGAAGAGATATGTCTGGTATCTGGTTGTACCTATCGCGACGCGGACGCCTGCCGCTGATCGCGACGTTCACGGTTCTGCTGGCGATGGTCGTTGTCGCCCCGGGCGTCAGCGCGAGGGCGGCGGTCAAGCAGTTCAAGGCGGCCGTCTCTCCGACCACCGCTGTGGGACAGACCTCGGGCACGTGGACGGAGACGATCCAAAACTGCGGCAGCGCCTCGGCCGCTCCCTGTACGGCGTCCAGCACTATCGGCCTGGGGACGATCCGGATCGCCGTGCCCACCGAGTTCCGGCCCATCGCTTCGGTCACGGCCAGCTCTCCCCAGCTTCGAAACTGGACCGTGAGCTACGACTCGGTCGCTGGGACGATCAACGCCTACGCGACGACGGGGTCGGACAAGCTTCAGCCGGGAGACGCGCTGGGGATCACGTTTAGTGCGACGCCGTCCACGTGTACGGGGACGGGGACGTTCACCACGTCGGCATGGGGTTCGACCCCGACCCCCGGATCCGATCCGTTCACCATCCAGACCGCGCAGCCCACCATCACCATCTCCGGGTGCGGCGTCACCAACGGGGGGACGGTTACGGGCCCGAACGGCCAGACCGAGACGGTCGGCGGCGGCTTCACTGGACACGTCATCGTGACCTTCGGGGGCAACCTCAGCTGTAGCGGGGATCCTCAATGGGACGCCGGCTTCCACCTGCCGACCCAGGTCATCATCACCCCGGCCGGCGATTACGTGGCGGGTTCCGGTCCGAAGATCTCGACGTCCACGTTCGACGCAACCGGTGATTCCTCGTTCTTCCGGATCTGCTACTCCACCAACCCGGATGCGACCACCGGTACCATCCTCCAGCCGTGTTACCCGGGGAATGGCCAGCCGTTGATCGATCCACCGTGCGTGGACAAGCAGTACCGTGACTTCACCACGAACAAGATCGTGATCACGATCCTGATGCCTGGAGGAGACCCGGCTAAGCACTAACCCACGCTCCATCGGACCATCTCCCGAGGGGCGCCGGAAGGCGCCCCTCGGGGCGTCTCTGGAGTCCTCCGAAGGCCGGCCGTAGACTCGTCGCGTGCAGATCTGCCCCAACTGCGGCGAGGAGAACCCCGACCGATTCCGCCTGTGCGGGTACTGCGGGACGAGCCTCGCTCCGGAGGAGGTCGCCCAGGAGGTCCGCAAGACCGTCACGGTGGTCTTCAGCGACCTCAAAGGATCCACCAACCTCGGCGAGCAGCTCGACACGGAGTCGCTCCGCGAGGTGTTGAACGTCTACTTCAATGCGATGCGCGCCGTCCTCGAGCGCCATGGCGGGACGCTGGAGAAGTACATCGGCGACGCCATCATGGCCGTGTTCGGCCTCCCCAAGCTGCACGAAGACGACGCCCTTCGCGCGGTCCGAGCCGCCTACCAGATGAAGCTCACCCTCGAGGACGTGAACGATCGGCTCGAGAAGGGGTGGGGCGTCCGTCTCGAGAACCGAACCGGCGTCAACACTGGCGAGGTCGTTGCCGGGGACGTCTCCACGGGTCAGCGACTGGTGACCGGCGACACGGTGAACACGGCCGCGCGGCTCGAACAGAGCGCTCCGACCTGCGAGATCTTGATCGGCGAGCCCACGTTTCGTTTGGTCCGCGACGCCGTTGAGGTGGAGCAGGTCGAGGCACTCGAGCTCAAGGGTAAAGCGGAGCGGGTTCCGGCCTACCGCTTGGTCTCCGTCGCCGAGCGCGAAGAGGGCGTGGCCCGACGGCTCGATTCGGCGATGGTGGGCCGAGCCGAAGAGCTGGCGGTCCTCACGGGAGCCCTCGAGGCGGCCGAACGCGACCTCGCCCCCCAGATGGTGACGGTGTTCGGCCCGGCGGGAGTCGGGAAGTCCCGGCTGTTGCAGGAGTTCCTGAACCGAACCTCCGGACGGGTTCGTGCCTTGCGCGGGCGATGTCTTTCCTACGGCGAGGGCATCACGTTCTGGCCGCTTGGCGAGATCATCCGCGAGGCGACTGGGATCACGAACGACGACTCGATGGAGACGGCGCGGTCGAAGCTGAACGCCGTCGCCGGAGACGAAGGACGGGAGGCCGCCGACCGAGTCGCCGCGGCGATCGGCCTTTCAGATGCGGCGTTCCCGGTCCAGGAGACTTTCTGGGGGGCGCGGCGACTGGTCGAGCTCATGACCCGGGACCAGCCGACCATGATACTGATCGACGATATCCACTGGGCGGAGGAGACGTTCCTTGAGCTGCTGACCTACCTCGTCGATGCTGTCCAAGCGCCGCTGATCATGGTGTGCTCCTCCCGCCCCGAGCTCCTCGAGGAGCACGCCGAGTGGGTCCAGGAGACCGACACGATCCATCGGATCGTCCTGCAGCCGCTCTCGGAGACGGAGAGCGCTCAGGTTGCGCAGAACCTGCTGGGATCGTCCCTGGACGAGACGGTCCGGGCCCGGATCGTCGAGGCTGCCGAAGGCAACCCTCTGTTCGTCGAGCAGATGCTCTCCATGCTGATCGACGACGGCATCCTGCACCCCTCCGAGGACGGCGGCTGGAAGCTCGTCGGCGACCTGGGATCCATCAGCATCCCACCGACCATCTCGGCATTGCTCACCGCACGCCTCGACCGGCTCGCTCCGGTCGAACGAACGGTCATCGAGCACGGCTCCGTCGTCGGCCAGGTCTTCTTCCGCGGCGCGGTGGAGTCTCTGGTCCCCGATAGCGTGAGCCCCAAGGTGGAAGCGAGCCTGCGGGGCCTCGAGCGCAAGGAGCTGATCAGCCCGGACGAGGCCACGTTCGCCGGGCAGGAGGCGTACCGCTTCCAGCACATCCTGATCCGCGACGCCGCCTATCACGGGCTGCTCAAGCGCATCAGGGCGGAGCTCCACGAGCGGTTCGTCGACTGGCTCGAGCAGATCGCGTCGGACCGCGTCATGGAGTTCGAGGAGATCCGGGGCTATCACCTCGAGCAGGCCTACCTGATCCGCAGCCAGCTCGGCCCCCTCGACGACCTCGGCGTCCAGGTCGGCCGGCGGGGCGCCCACTACCTATCGTCGGCCGGTCGGCGCGCGCTCGCTCGGAGCGATATGCCCGCCGCGGCGTCGCTCCTTCAGCGGGCCGCCGCGATGCTCGGCCCAGACGACAAGGAGCGCCCCAAGCTCCTGTTGGAAGCCGCCGACGCGCTGATCGAGCTGGGCGAGTTCGCCACCGCCGACGGCGTGCTGGAGAAGGCTCGGGAAGAGGCCGAGGCCCTGGACGAGCGAGCGGTGGGGACGACGGTCGGCCTGGCGCGCCTGAATCAGCACTACGTGACCGAGGGCGAAGGCAGCGAGGAAGAGATCATCGAGGAGGTGAAGCAGGCCATCGCCGTGCTTGAAGATCTCGGATATCACGAGGGGCTAGCGCGCGCATGGAGGCTCTTAACCCTCGTGCACTGGACAGCGCTGCGGAACGCCGATGCGGAGGAGGCGGCTCGGCGGGCGATCGAGCACGCCAGGCTGGCGGGGAGCCGGATCCTGGAGGTCCGGTACCTCTCGGCCCTCGCCACTTCGGCTACCTGGGGCCCCACCCCGGTGGCCGAGGCCATCAAGGTCTGCGAGGAGATCCTCGAGGCCGCGTCGGGGGATCGAAAGGCCGAGTCCCGCGCCCTGAACCTGCTGGCGCACCTCCGCGCGGAGCAGGGCGAGCTTGATCACGCCCGGGACCTCTACCGGCAGAGCCGGGCACTCCTCGAGGAGTACGGGATGAAGTTCTCCGCCGCCCTAACCTCGCTCGACTCGGGCCTGGTCGAGCTGATCGCCGGGGACCCGGAGATCGCGGAGGCGGAGCTTCGTCGCGACTACGAGGAGCTCGATCGGATGGGCGAATCGAACTATCGAGCGACCATCGCCGCGTTCCTGGCTGAGGCCCTGTATCGGCAGGAACGCCTGGAGGTGGCCGAGGAGTTCGCAGGCATCTGCCGGGAGATCGCGGCGGCCGACGATCTCGTGTCGCAGATCTACTGGCGATCGATCCTCGGAAGGGTGCTCGCGCGGCGTGGGGAGTTCGACCGGGGGCGGGTCTTGCTGTTGGAGGCCCACGAGATGATCCGCCCCTCCGACGAACTGGACTCGAAGGGGAAGATCCTCGCGGACCTCGCCGAGGTCGAGGAGCTCGCCGGCCGGCCGGAGGAGGCGGCGGCCGCCCTCGAGGAGGCCGTCCAGCTGTTCGAGGCCAAGGGCAACGTCGTCTCGGCGACCCTTTCCCGCGAGCGTCTGGCCAAACTTCGGGTCGCCCCGGGCCCCGTCTCGCCGGTCGCCCCTTAAGCGGTCACGTCGGCGATCAACGAATGACGACACCGAACGGACCGAGATCTCTCGGTACCGCTGGAGGCTATGCACGGTATGCGTAGGCGATCCATGGCGAGATGATCGACCATCATGCGACGTCGCTTCCCCCACCCCCGTTTGCTTCCGGAACACGCGAACGGCTAGCGTGCCCGGGATGGAACCCAACGAGGAGATCAGCCAGGCGCTGGATGAAGCGCGCCAACACCGAAAGACACTGCACGACGCCATCGTCCATCTCGAGAAGTCCATCTCTTCCCCGGCCGCCGGAAGGATCCCCGACTGGACGGCGAGCGTGCTCAAGGAGATGACCGAGGTCCGCGACGCGTTCGGCCAGCACGTGATGGTCACCGAGAAGCCCGACGGTCTGTACGACGAGATCCTGGAGCGGGCCCCCCGGCTGGAGAGCAATGTCCGCCGGCTGCGCGAGGAGCACCCCGAGATCGTCCAGCGGATCGACGACACGATCGGCCGCCTGGAACAGGTGGAGATCGGCGAGGACACATGGCCCCTCGAAACCGCGCGGGACGACCTCCAGCGGTTCATGGGCTCGGTGATCCGCCACCGTCAGCGAGGAGCCGACCTCGTCTGGGAGGCCTACAACGTGGACATCGGCGGCATCGAGTAGCGCTCGGCTCCTCCGCCTCGCCGTTCCCGTACGCTTCCGAACGTGGTTCGGATCGCGCTTGGCCAGCTGAACACCACCGTCGGCGACCTCGACGGGAACGTGGCACGCATGGCCGATTGGACGGCTCGCGCGACGCAGGAGGGCGCCGACGTCGTGCTCTTCCCGGAGCTCGCGATCACCGGCTATCCGCCCGAGGATCTCGTCCTGCGTCCCGAGTTCGTCGAGGACAACCTGGCGGCCCTGCAACGGCTCGCGAAGGAGACCGCCGCCGGGTGCGACGTGATCGTCGGGTTCGTCGACCGGTCGGAGGCCGGGTTGCACAACTCCGCCGCGCTCCTTCGGGACGGGACGATCGCCGCCCGGTACGCGAAGAACAAGCTGCCCAACTACGGCGTGTTCGACGAGAAGCGCTACTTCGTCCCCGGGACCGCGAGCACGAGGGTGACGATCGGCGGCAGCGACGTCGGGCTCTCGGTCTGCGAGGACGCGTGGCTGCCGGGTCCGCCATTCGATGCATACGGAGGCGTCTCGTTCGTCGCGAACATCAACGGCTCGCCGTTCGATGTGGGGAAGGCGCACGACCGAACCCACGTGCTGCGCGACCGCGCCCACGAGACCGGGGCGTGGATCGTGTACGTGAACGCCGTCGGCGGCCAGGACGAGCTCGTGTTCGACGGCGGCTCCCTCGTGATGGCGCCCGACGGAACGATCACGTGCTGGGCCGCCCGGTTCGACGAGGACCTCGTCGTGATCACGCTCGAGGACGTCGCGACCCACGCGGAGGCGCGCGCGAACTGGCCCGACGGGCCCGAGGAGGTCTACCGCGCGTTGGAGCTCGGGCTCGGCGACTACGTCCGCAAGAACGGCTTCCGGGAGGTCACCCTCGGTCTCTCGGGCGGGATCGACTCGGCGCTCGTCGCGACGCTCGCCGCGGACGCCCTCGGTCCGGAGGCCGTCCGCGCCCTCGCGATGCCGTCGCCGTATTCGAGCCCCGGGTCGGTCACGGACGCGATCGACGTCGCCGAGCGCCTCGGGATCCGGCTCGACAACATCGCGATCGATGAGATCTTCGAGGCATATCGCCGGGCGCTCGCCGACCTTTTCGTTGGAACGGCGGGGGGCGTCGCCGAGGAGAACCTCCAGGCTCGGATCCGCGGCAACCTCCTCATGGCCCTCTCCAATCGGTTCGGCTCGATGGTCCTGGCCACCGGCAACAAGTCGGAGTACGCGGTGGGGTACGCGACGCTCTACGGCGACATGTCGGGCGGGTTCGCTCCGATCAAGGACGTCCCGAAGACGCTGGTGTACGAGCTGTGCGCGTGGCGGAACGCTCGCGCGGCCGAGCGTGGCGAGACACCGCCGATCCCGCAGAACGTGATCGACAAGCCGCCGTCGGCCGAGCTCCGGCCCGAACAGCTGGACACGGACACGCTCCCCGCCTACGGCGTGCTGGATCCCATCATCGAGGCGTACGTCGAGGACGACCTCGGCGTCGATGAGATCGTCGACCGCGGGATCGGCGAACGGGAGACGGTCCGGCGCGTCACCGCGATGATCGATCGCGCCGAGTACAAACGCCGACAGGCCGCGCCGGGCGTCAAGATCACGCCGAAGGCGTTCGGTCGGGACCGGAGGCTCCCGATCACGAACCGCTATCCGGGCTGACCGGATACGGTTCCCTACCATGTGCACAGGGCCGGTAGCTCAGCCAGGTTAGAGCAGGGGGCTTTTAACCCTCGTGCCGCGGGTTCGAATCCCGCCCGGCCCCCGAGAGATAGCAGGTCAGGCGACCGTCACTCGGATCAACGCGAGCCCCATCGCTTCATTCGACGGAGCGTCCGCTCACAACCAATCCGGTTGTGTCAACCGGCGTGCCTTCCGGTGGGTGCCTGGGCCAGGCCAACGCAAGGATCGCTGGTAGAAAGAGCACGACGATCATCGCGATCACGACGATCCATCGCCTCATCATGCGCCACACAGATCGCAGCAGACCGACCCGTCTGCTTGTATCCAAGCCAAGTTCCCGGAATCGTCGCCACAAGCTTGTTTGATGAGGTCAGCTCGCGAAGGCTCGTGGTGAGCGCTCGCATAGGCGATCGCACCGATCGCTAACAGCACTACCACCACGATCCCGATGCTCCAAGTCTTCACCTTGTTCCCCTATTTCATCGCTTAGGGGCCACGATCTCAGCCAGGGTCCGAATCACGTTGCCTCTACTTTCGGCATCGGTTTCAGCAAATCAATGAGATCCGCTCACACGCTCCGACGATCTCTCGGCCGACTCTCAGCTCCGTCTCCGCGTCGTCTCGGTGCCGGCGCTGAGCATGGCGTGTGGAGAGCGGCGAACGGTTCGCCGCCGAGAGAAGGAGGACGTTATGGACGGCAAGGACATGAAAGAGGGAGCGAAGCCGCCGCGTCGGACGCGGCGACTAGCCGCGACCGGGCTCGTCGCGAGCGGGCTGCTTGCCGGCGGCATCCTGGCGGGTTCGCAGGTCGCCAACGCGGCGAGCACGTCGCCGACCTCGAGCGCATCCACGACTGCTGCCTCGTCGGCCCCAAACGCAGGCGTCGATCCGGCGACGATGACACACGGGCCGGGCGAGACGCTGCTCACCGACGGCACCGCCTCCAAGGTGAAGGCGGCGGCGCTGGCCGCGGTCCCGGGCGGCACCGTCATCCGGGTCGAGACCGACTCGGCAGGCTCGCCGTACGAGGCGCACGTCCAGAAGTCCGACGGAAGCATCGTCACCCTGAAGATCGACGACTCCTTCAACGTGACGAGCACCGAGTCGGGCTTCGGCGCCGGCGGACCGATGTCGGCGAACGGATCCAACGCCTGATCGCATCCGGAAAGCTCACTGTACCGAGGGGCCCCGGCGGAACGCCGGGGCCCCTCGGCAACCATGCGTCGCAGGTCGCCGCTAGGCTGCCGCCGTGAAGCAGGAGAGCCTCGGTTCATGGATAGTGTGGATCCCGGAAACGCGACGGGAGCGTGCGCGGGGTCTCCT
>Ga0307277_10000652_pt1 | contig 13145 bp, 16 predicted proteins | sample ER_DNA_116_FD_194473 | JGI IMG/M metagenome (GOLD analysis project Ga0307277, IMG submission 194473) | Bulk soil microbial communities from the East River watershed near Crested Butte, Colorado, United States - ER_DNA_116 | ecosystem: Environmental > Terrestrial > Soil > Floodplain | place...
AAGCATGATCAACGCGAACTTGAGGGTTACGCCAAGCGACTGGATCACGAGGGGATCGGTGAGCATTCGCCCGTAGTTGTCGAGACCGACCGATTGGATCGCATCCGGATATCGGGGATCGAAGTTAGTGAGCGAGAGGAGGAGAGAGGCCCCCATCGGGAGAAGAGTGAAGAGGAGGGCGCCGAGGATCCACGGGGAGATGAAGGCCAGACCCCACAGCGATTCGCGGCGGGCAAGCGTCACCATCACGACCCAAACCCCTCCATATCGAGCACCTCTCCTCGAGAGGCGGTGGCGTCCGGTCGTCGAGGCGTACCGGACGCCACCATTTGACGATTAGCCTCCGCCGAACGTCGTCTGCAGGCTTCTCACAAGGTCAGTTAGCCGATTATCGATGTTGAGAGTTCCGTTCGTGAGCATGTCGGACTGCAGCTGCTTGATCGCCGCATCCGACTTGAGGAAGTTGGGCATGTTCGCTTCGTGGTTGACCGCCTCGGTGTAGCTGAGCATCGACGAGGCTACTTGCCAGTCGACTTTGGTCGGGTCCAGCTTGGCGAACTTCTTGTCGAGCGCGTCGAAGAAGGCTTTGCGGTCGGCCGCCTTCGCCGGCATCGCGCCGTACGTCACGACGATTTCCGGCTGGGTCATGACGAAATTCATCGCCAGGGCGGAGGCATCCGCGTGCAAGGTCGACGAGAGGATGCCCATCGTGTCCGCGTGGAGCTTCGCAGTGACCTTGCCGTCGAGCGCGATGGGTGCGACGGCGATGTCCCAGTCCTTCACCGGAGTGGTGTTGTCGCCGGGGTAGACGCAGCACGTGTACCACGTGTGGACGAAGTCCATGGCGACCTTCCCGGACTGGAAGGTGTTACCGCCCGCGAGGGCGGTGATGTAGTCCTGCGTTGGTGCGGTGTGGTCCTTCCAGAGCCGGTCGTAATACCACGCGATGGCCTTCTTCCAATTGTCTGGCCACTGCGCGGTCTTGCCGTCGGCCGCTACCGCCGAGCCTGAGCCACCGATGGCCGTGGCCCAGCCACGTGGGTCTGTCCATTGGAAGTCGAAGCCGAACTGCGCGATGTTCTTCGGGTCGAAGCTCGCCTTTGTAGCGTCGTTGCCTTTGGTGTCGACCGTGAGGATCTTCGCGATCTGGGCGACGGTGTCCCAGTTCCATTCGACCTGGCTGCCGTTCGGCATCGTGTACTTGTCGCCGACTTTGTGCGGTGGCTCTCTCAGACCAGCCTCTTTGAAGAGAGCCTTGTTGTAGTACATGTAGGACGGATACACCGCGTACGGAATGCCGATCTGCTTGCCGTTCACGATGTACGTGTCGACGAGGTTCTTTTCGATCCCAGAGATGTCGAGTGTCTTCGCCTGAACGTACTTGGAAAGATCGAGGAGCTGATCGCCGAATCCGTTGAGTGCGCGAACGCCGATCGGTCCGATGATGTCCGGCGCGTTATGGGTCGCGATCTGCGTCGCGAGCGTGTCGTATGCGACGTCGTTCTGGTAGACCTCGAGAGCCAGCTTTATGTTCGCCTTCGTGCACGGCCCGTCGGCCGCGTTGCACTTGGCTACCGCGGCGCTCTCCGCGCCCAGCTGCTCGGGATTCCCACCGGTTCCGAGTCCGACGAACCAGCGGACGAGGATCTTTCCGTCCGAGGTCAGCCCGCCGGCACTTGACGGCTGGGCCGTCACGAGGGCTCCAGTCGGCCTCGGGGTCGATGCGGATGACGAGGGCGTTGCCGCCTGCTGCGTACATCCGCCAATGATGAGTATGGCTGCGATACCGAACGCGATCCGTTGTCGCCAGTCGTTTCCTTTCACCTTGTACCTCCTCCCAAATCGCTCGAGACGCGCGTGATCATTCCCGCCGTTCAGAAGCATCACCCCCCACTCGAGCCGCGAATGACAAGCTCGGTCCCCAGCACGACGCTGCGGGGTACTTGTCGAGATTTGCCGAGCTGCGCCAACAGTGCGCGCGCCATCTCCCGACCCATTTCTTCGATGGGCTGCCGCACGCTCGAAAGCGGCGGGTCGGACGAAAGCGCGAGTGGGGAATCGTCATAGCCGACGACCGCGACATCCTCAGGCACGCGCTGGTCCGCGCGGCCGATCGCAGCCATCGCCCCCAGCGCCATCGCGTCGGAGGCCGCGAAGACGGCGTCGAACTTGCCTCCCGTCGCGATGAACCGTTCGACCGCGTCCCGTGCGGCGACCTGATCGAAGTCGCAGGACAGCTGCAAAGCGGGGTCCTCGTCAATCCGCGCTTCGGCGACGGCCATGCGATATCCGGTGAGGCGATCCTGAGCCGGCGCCATGTCGAGCGGTCCCGTCAGGGTGAGAATGCGCCGACGGCCGAGCGAGATGAGGTGTCGAACCGCCTGGAGCGCTCCCTGAACGTTGTCTACGTCGACGAAGTCGACGGGCGTGCCCGGCGCCGGTCTGCCACCAACGACGACCGGAACCCCGCGCTCTGCTAGGAAGGCCGGCAGCGGGTCGGCGCCATGAAGCGAAACGAGCATCGCGCCGTCAAGGTGGCCGGATACGAGGTACTGACCGAGCTGGTCCTCGTCATGAGTTGACTGTGGCGTGAGAAGAACGAGCAGTTGATCGGCTTCGCCGAGCACAGAGTTGATCCCGCGGATCAGTCGCGGGAAGAAGGGGTCACCGAAGAGCTTGGTGGTGGGCTCGGGGATGACGAGACCGACCGAGTCGGTGCGCTTCGTCACGAGGCTGCGGGCAGCCCGGTTCGGGGTGTACCCCAGCTTGTGGATCGTCCGCTCGACGACGGTCCGCGTCGCCGGCCGTACGCGGCTGCTGCCGTTTACGACCCGCGAAACGGTCGCACGAGAAACTCCGGCCTCAAGCGCAACGGCCTCGAGCGTTTTCGGGTCACTGGACCGATCCGTCCGCACCATTCCCCCCTCTGCTGTGAGAGCGCTCTCACAGCGACGTAGCGCACTGTACGGCCATACGCGGCGATGTCAATACGTAATGCTGCGGCATGGGGAGAGCGCTCTCATCCCGAGCGCGGCCGCGGCTGCCCGCGCGGAAACTACGTTCATTGAGCTCCCGAGCGTGGGGGGAGCATGCAATATGCATGCTACGATGCGGCGGTGCCGGGCAAGAAGACCGACGTGCAGCTTCGAGGGGTACCCCTGGTGCTCCGTGAGCGTCTGCGAAAACGAGCTGACAGCAAGGGGCTGTCGATGAGCCAATACGTTATCGAGATGCTCACCGACGACTTAGCTCGGCCGAGCCTCGCGGAATGGTTGGCGGAGGTGGGGAAGTCACCCGCGATCGATCTCGAGGGAAAGACCGGCGCCGACCTGGCGCGCGAGGGTCGCCGTGAACTCGGCTTAGAAGACTGATCGCGCTCGACGCGTCGCTCGCGGTCGAGATACTCGCGCAATCGAGAACTGGCAGGAAGGCCGCGGAGCTGTTGGTCGATGAAAGGCTCGCCGTGCCGGCGCACTTCGATGCCGAGGTCTACAGCGCATTCAGGCGGCACTTCCGTCAGGGTCTCCTCACGCGACAGCAACTCGACCGCGTCAGCGCGCATCTCGTCACGCTGGCCGCAGAGCGCGTAGCCCTGCCGCCCCTCCTCGCCGAAGCCCACGTGTTGGCTGACCGTCTATCCACCGGCGACGCCTTCTATGTGGCGTTGGCTCGCCTCCGTCGGATCGAGCTCTGGACTGCCGACGCGCGACTTCAGCGCGGCGCCGCTGAGCTCGCCAAAGTGCGGCTCATCGCGTGATGCTCCGGAAACAAGACCTCGACAGTTGTTCCCGCGTGTCCCCGCTCAGGCTGGGGGTTCGGACCTCGCCCGAGCGGCGCCGACTCTGTAGATGGTCCATTCGCCAGGCACGCCCTTCAGCACGGAACGCCCGCGTTCGGTAAAGGTGTAGCCACCGCCAACCAGAAGATCTCTGACTGTTTGCGAGACGAGTACGTCGCCTGCTCCTCCTTCGCTCATTACTCGCGCACCGATGCTGACTGCGATGCCGCCGACTTTTCCGGCGACAACCTCGCATTCGCCCGCGTGGATTCCAGCTCGAACGTCGATTCCGATCCGGCGCAGCCGATCGCGGAGGGCGAAAGCGCAATCGACCGCACGAGAGGGCGCATCGAACGTCGCGTAGAAGCCGTCACCAGCCGTATCGATTTCCATGCCGTGGTGGCGGTTTAGTTCGTCGCGAATGACCGCGTGGTGCTGCTCTATCAGCTGTCCCCAACGTTGATCGCCGAGCTTGGCGGACATCGTGGTGCTACCGACGATGTCCTCGAAAAGCAGCGCGGTGAGGAAACGTTCGACCTCGGTCGAGCCATCCGTGTTCGGATCGGGTGCTCGAACCTCATACAGGTGAACAGCCTGACCTTCCTTCGGTCTCCAAACGCCAAGGTCACGCATCTGGCCGAGCCCGGCCGTGCGGAGCAAGGCGAAGACGGACTCGCTCACGAGGATCTGGCCTGGGCGTGCGCGATGGCAGAGACGAGATGCGAGCACTGGCGCGGAGCCGACGAATTTTGTCCCACGGCCTACGCCCGTCCCGGTGTCTATTCCGAACGAAACCGGGATCTCAAGGTTCGGGTGTGTTTTGTTGTGGCGCTGCAGCGCGTCCGCGATCGCTGTCGTGGTGCGTACGGCCAGAGCTGGCGTCGGAAATGCGAGATGGAACGTATCGGCGATGTGGTCGACCTCGAAGGTCTTTGTTCCGAGTGCGCGTCGCACGACGCGCTCGTAGGCACGCATGAGAACGGCGGCATGGGCCTCGCCCCCGTTCAAGAGAATTCGGCCGTAACCACGCAAATCCATGATCACGTGCGTTCTTAATGACCGCGGCATCGGGTGATTCTGCCTCCGGGGCAGTAGCGGTGGAGTGCGGCTCATCGCGTGACGACGTTCGGTCTCAACCTCTCGCGTTGCGTGACCGCAGCGTGGCCGCTCGGATCAGAGCCCAGATCTCCTCCGGCGGCACCAACTTCCTGTTTCTCTCTGCGATGAACGTCGCGCTCCCGACCGGCCGCCCATCGAAGCATCCCGTCGACCAACCCTCAGGGGCGCACTCGATCGCCGTGAACGTCACCTCGATCGCCATCCCAGAATCCAAATTGCCGCTGCTGACCTCGCCCGAGCCTGCGTTTATCGACGCGTAGACGTTGGTTTCTCCGTCGATCCTGAAGTACGAGCCGGCGGATCCGAGATCGCGTGCCACACGGTCCTTGACTGTCTCAAACGGCCCACCGAGCAATTTGAGAGCTCGACCGCCTCTGTCGAAGACCAGGACTTGACCGGACGGGAGGGTCGCTGCCGCCACAGGCCGGCCGGCTTCCGGATCTGGTGGCCCTACCAGCCAATTCCTGAGTCGGCCTAACACGTCGGCAGCAGGGAATGGGCCCAACGCACGGGCGCATTTTGACGTCGTGAGGTCAGAGCTAGCGGATGCCGCGAATTACAGCCACGATCCGCTTGGCGATCCGTTTCGCAAGCCGCCCGATCCGGGTCCACGGACCGTACGGTCCCCACAGCTCCGGCGGGAACACGCGATGCCAGGTGGCCCAGTAGCCCACGATCGGCGAGAACCAATGCCGCACGGCGCACAGAATCACCATCAAGCGGCTCGGGCGCGCGTAGAGGCAGAGGGCAGTCAGACCGGCGTCGATATCAGCGATTAGGTCGACCATCTGCGCCCATGTCGGGAAGAAGTCGCTGTTCTTGTTGAACTCGATCACGAAGCCGCTGAGCCTGCCCCTGTTGGGGGCAAGGAACTCGCGGGTGAACGCCCAATCCTCGCTGGTGCCCGATGTCGGGTAGGTCGAAGCCCACAGCCAGAAGCCCTGCTTACTGACATACCCCTGGCCGCGGACCGCGTTGATCCCATCACGCATGACGTTGGCCGCGGTCTGGAGCTCGGCGAGGCGCGTCGCCGGGAGGTACTCCTTGTAGGCGTCGCCGGAAACGCCGCGCTGGCCATCCCAGGCGGGATTCTTGAAGGACTTCGACGAGTCGATGGTCTGGTTCTCGTCGTCGCCCCAGGGGTACAGGACGTCGCCGGTGTAGGAGTGGACGTCCACGAAGTAGCGGGCGTTCGCGAACTGGTCGACGAGCCACTGCACGTTCCTCGATTCGGGTTCGGAGAACGGACCCGTGCCATGGAAGAGGTCGGAACCAGGGTCGGTCGAGGCGAGGGTGTTCGCGTTAGCACCTGGCGAGAACTTGATCGGAAAGTCCCAGAGGAAGTCGTAGTTTCGATTGACGTCGACGCCTGCTCTCCCCGTTGAGCCGCCGCCGCTCACCGGGTTGCGATTCTTACGCCACATCGCCTGGTTCGAGTTGGGGACGCCCGCCATGCTGTAGGCGCGCCCGTCGGGGTTGATGTCGGGGAAGACGACGATGTCGACTCGGTCGACGATTGATTTGAGGTCGGACGCCGAGAACGACTTGGCTCCGTACCCCAAGCCGGCATTCGTGGTGTAGGCCTCGAGTAAATCGGTCGCGAGGTTGACGAGGATGTCCGGCCCGCCCCATTCGCGAGCGTGGACGCCGCTAACGAAGACGAGCGCTGGCCGGCAGTCGAAGCTGGGATTGCCGCGGATGAGAAGAGCGTGGCTCCGAAGACCACTCTGGAGACCGTCGTGTGTGACGTTTGGCAGTGGAATCAGCTGGGTGAGCGCGGGGTACGCCGACTTGAGGGCGACCAGCGACGACTCGATCTCCGTGACATTGAGGAACGTCAGGACCTTCGCTCCCGCCGATCATTCGGCGTTCCACCGATCTTGCGGCCGAGGCCTTTGGGAGGGATTTTGCCTCCTTCGAAGCGATCGCCCTTGCCTATCTCGTCGAGGCGCTCGCGCGCCCTTGCCGAGAGGTTGACGCCAACCTCGATCTCGTAGCCCTCGGCTCGAAGCGCCTCGATCTGCGCTCGCGACACGAAGAGGTCAAGGCTGCCCGTCCCGTCCGCGTTCTCGGTGATGCGCGGGTGATCGCCGAAATCGAATTCGCCCCGGCGCACGAGTCGCTCGACCTGGCCAGGTGTGACCTTGACTCGGACCGCGAACTGGTCGTCGCTGCGCTCGTTCGTAGGCGGCTCGGCGTTCTTGTCGGCCACATTGCACCTCGCCCCGCGCTCGGTTGGCTAGCCTAATGCGGCACCGAAACATCATCGTCGGGCTGCGACGGGAGAGGGGGACGAGGAATGCCGAAATCACGGGCTGAGCGGGCGCGGGGTCGCAGCGAGACGCGCTCGAAGCGCGCCTTGCGCGGAGCTCAGAAGATCGCGCGCCAGGATCCCGAGCGAGGCGTGACCAGTCGCGCTCGCAAGCGACGCGAGGGTCGCGAGGACGTGCCCGATCCGAGGTACGGTGGCCGTCCCGGCCAGGAGAAGTCAAAATGGCGGCCGCCGACTGAGCGCATGAGCCCTCGACAGAAGAGGGCGGCGAAGGAGGGGAACAAGTGAGAGGGCTGGTCGCGTGGCTCGGCACACCCATTGGCCGTTTCGTCCGCGATGTTGTTGAGGGCGCCATAGCGGGAGCTGTCGCTGCAGTTGTCGCGCTCCAGCTCGACGTGGCGACCCCGAAAGTGATCCTGGTCGCCGCGGTCACCGGCGCTATTGCTGCCGCGATCGCCGTCGCTCGACGCGCGATCGTGAACACGGTGTCGCCTACGGGGCCCACGCAGCCTTCGGGCGGGCTCTGATCCGCTCGGAGGTGGCCTAGCCGCCCATCGCGGCAGCAGATGATTCTGCCTCGGGGCGGTAGAGCCGGGACTAGACGATCTTCCCCTTCAGCAGGTCCAGGATTTCGTTTTGGCCCTCGAGGATCTGGAGTTGCTGCTTGGACATCGCGTGGAGTGCCGTCAGCGTTTCATGGTCGGCCTCGGCGCGCGCGTCCTGCGCGGCCGAGATCACGTTCTGCCCGACGATGATGATCGGAAGGAGAACGAGCTGGAGGAAGTTCGACGAGAGCCAGTTCACGAGGACGGTCACCGAGCCTTGCTGGATCGCCGCGGGCAACGCCACCAACGCCACGAGCGTGAAGACGTACGCGCAGTACATCGTTCCGACGATCTTCGTGATCTTGACGGCGACGGCCGCATTGAACCGGCCCATCGCACCTGCGCCGTGCACGCGCGCGAGAACGTGCTGGGTTTGAACCAACCTCGGCACGTGGGCCATCGGGCTCTGGGTCATGGCGCGCCTCCTTCAAAGCTCTCGTGAGAGTTCGAGTGCCGTAGTACCTCGGGGAAGGGGCTTGACACATCCGCCGCACCCTTGGTAGACATCTCGCAGAATGAGGATTACACCACCACAAGAAGGCAAGACCGCCGGAACCGGGCCTATATCGACCTCGGCTTCCTACGTCGATCCAAGGGATCTCGGGCCAAATAGCCCCGTACGCGACCTCGCACGGGCATATCTGCAGGAGCTGCGCGACAAAGGCCGTAGCGAGACGACCCTCCCGCGGTACGAGCGCTTCCTGGTCGAGTTCCTCGACTTCATCGGTCGGGACGGGGCGAACCCGCGGATCAAGGACCTCGACCTGCGGATCCTGAAGGCGTACGGCAGCCACCTGACGCGCCGCCGACTGCTAGCTGGCCGCGACGTCGGCAAGCGACCAATTTCGGCCGCCTCGAAGAACATGCACCTCATCGCCCTCCGCGGGCTCCTGAAGTTCGGCGTGCTGCTCGATCTGCCCGTCCCGGGTCCGGAGAAGGTCGAGCTCGGGAAGGCACCAGATCCGAGTCCCGACGCGCGGCACCTCGACCAGCAGAAGCTCGAGCGACTCATGGAGAGCTTCGACACCGCGACCGACGACTGCCTGCGCAACCGCGCGCTCCTCGAGTTCCTCGCCGCAACGGGATGCCGCGTCTCCGAGCTGGTCGCGCTCGATCGCGCAAAGATCGAGCTCGATCCGCACGCCGTGAAGGGGAAGGACGGCGTCCGCATCGCCGACGAGGTCACCGTGTTCGGCAAAGGCAGCCGCTACCGGCGTGTTTTCTTGAGGATGCGCGCGCGCGAGTGGCTCGAGCGCTATCTGCGGAGCCGTAAGGACAAGGACCCGGCTCTCTTCATCACTCGACGCAAGAAAGAGGGCGGCTCGTATCGCATGAGCGTGAAGATGGCCCAGACGATCGTGGCCGAGGCCGCAAAGCGCGCCGGCCTTGCCGAGAGCGTGTCGCCGCACTGGCTGCGTCACGCCGCGATCACGGCGTGGGCAACGCAGATGAATGTCCCGGCCGCGCAACGCTTGGCTGGACATCGCAATGTCGCGACGACGAGCCGCTACCTCGGAAGCACCGACGCAGAGCTGAAGGAGCTCTACAAGAAGCGGTTCGGTTAGCCCGAAGTCACTGATCGCCGACGCGACGTCGAATTGCCTCATTTGAGGATCAGCTCCTTCGAGTCGATCTGGTAGCTCTCGAGTCGCGCCTTCTCCCCCTCCATGACCCACACGAACTGCTCGGTCGCCTTTCCAAGCTCGTACGCGGTGTCGTAGCTGAGCCAGATGGTCGTGCCGTCGCTGTCCCAGTTCACCTCGATGTCGGTGAGCTCGCTCTCGCGGACGTTGCCGAGCTTTCGCTGAACGGCGCCCATGAACTCTGCGAACTCTGCCTCGGTGGCCGCCTCGCGGAACCCCTCGGTCGTGTCGAGATAGATCTCCGAGTACTGCGTCATCCCGAAAAGCTCGTGGAAACGCGCCACGGCACGCTCTCCCCGGTCCTTGTCCTCCACGAACGAGCACCCGCCGAGCAAGACCGCCAGCAGCAGAAGACCGATCCAAGCCCTCATCTTTTCCGCCCTCCTACGGCGTGGACGTTACGGAGACGACGACTCCATGACGCCCGGGAAAGGGCCTAGCCGGTGCTCATTTCACGGTGCTCATCTCACAACGACGTAGCGTGGAGCGTTAGATGGACGTGGCGCTTCAGCTGACAACCGACAGCCTCGCCGAGGGCGTCGCCGAGCTCACGCGGCGGGATCCGCACCTCGCGGCAGTCGTCGCGCGTCACGGCGCGCCTCCGCTTTGGGACCGGCCGCCGGGGTTCGAGACGCTGGTGCAGATCATCCTCGAGCAGCAGATATCGCTCTCGGCGGGCCGCGCCGCCTACGGGCGGCTGGAGCGCCTTGCCGGCGCCGTGACGCCCGAGCGGGTCGCCGCTCTGACCGAGGCCGACCTCCGAGGCGCGGGTCTCACTCGGCAGAAGAGCGCGTACATCCGGGGGCTGGCCGTGGCCATCGTCGCTGGCGAGTTCGATCCAAGCGGTCTCATGAAGATGGACGACGAGAGTGCGCGCACCGAGCTGATCAAGCTCAAAGGGATCGGCGCGTGGACCGCGGACATTTATCTCTTGATGGCGCTCGGGCGGGCCGACATCTGGCCCTCCGGCGATCTCGCGCTCGTCGCCGCCATGCGCGAAGTCAAACGGCTGCGCTCACTCCCGAGCTCCGACCGCATCGGTCGCATCACACGCGCCTGGAGTCCGTGGCGCGCCGTCGCCGCGCGCGTGCTCTGGCATCACTACCTCAGCACCCCGCGCTCCCGTGTGAAGGTCAGCGCCGCGAAGCCGTCCTCGCGTCGAACACCTGACCCGTCTCGACGTCGGGCCCCGAAAGGTCGGCGGTCGGAAGCCCCGTCAGCAAAGCCCGCGCGAGCCAGAGCTGCAGCCGCTTCGTCCAGGTCAGCGGCTCGTACGCCTCGAGGTGGTCGTACACGCGGTTGAGCTTGCGGCGATCTTCCTCGGTGAACATGTCGTCCTCCTCCGTTGCTTCGCGAACGATGCGATCGAGGTCGAGGGTCCCGGGACATTCCGTCGGCACGATCGCGTGGTGTGGCAGCACAGTCGCTCCGACCTCGAGTGTGAGCCCGTATCGGCTGGCGATGTCCGCGTGAAGTCGCGCTGAGGCCGCGTAGAGCGCATCGCTCGGCGGCATCGCCGGACCGGCCTCGTGTTCGATGCCGATCGAGCGCTGGTTCACCGAGAACACTCCGGCGTGATACGCGGTGTCGTCCTCGCTCACGAGCTGCGCGATGCGGCCGTCCGATCCGATGACGTAATGCGCGGAAAGGATGCTCGCGGGATCCTTGAAGCGCCGGATCGCGCCCTCGAACATGACGACCGTCCAGTGGTCGACGATGAGCTCGACCGAGTTCCCGTCGCGCCCGACCGCGTGGTTGCTCGCCGGTACCGGACCTCGCCACTGAATGGCCACTCACAGACGAAACGGCGTGAGACCCTAGAGCGTGATGGCCCGCGTTTTGCTCGTTGCGCTCGTGTTACTCGCCGCGTGCGGACAGCCCGCGGTGAGTTCGCCGTCCCCGACCGCGACTGTCGCGGTCGCTTCGCCAACGCCCAGCCCCACGACGTCCCCCTCGCCGACCCCCTCCCCCACTCCGAGCGTGCTGCCGATCTTCGATGCCCACATGCACTACAGCCGCGAGTCATGGGTTGCGTATCCGCCGGAGAAGATCAAGACACTTCTTGATTCACTCAGCGTCAGCGCGGCGCTCGTCTCGAGCGCGCCCGACGAAGGCACCTTCAGACTCAAGGCGGCCCTGGGCGATCGCGTCGTGCCGATGCTCGGCCCGTACCGCAACGGCGCCGACGTCTTCTCGTGGACAAGGGACGGGACGATCGTGCCGTATGTCGAGTCCGCGTATCGCGCGGGGATGCACCGCGGGTTCGGCGAGTTTCACCTCAACGTGGGCCAGGTCACGCTCCCGGTCGTGAAGAGCGTGATCGCGTTCGCGCAGCAGCACGATCTCTTCCTCCAGCCGCACGCTGACGCGCGCGCTGTCGCGGAGCTTCTGAATTACGTCGGTGCCGATGAGACCGTGCTATGGGCGCACGCCGGCGTGACTGCGACGCCCGAGCAGATCGACGCCTTGCTGGCGAAATGGCCGAAGCTCTCCGTAGAGCTGTCGCTTCGCGATGATGTCGCACCGCAGGGCAAGCTCGATCCGAAGTGGCGCGACCTACTTCTGAAGTACAGCGATCGCTTCATGGTCGGCACCGACACGTGGACGGTCGGGGGCTCGTACACCGGCAACGAGCGCTGGGACGCGTACGCCGACATCGTGAATCGGATCCGCGGATGGCTCATGCAGCTGCCGGATGATGCGCGTGCGGCGATCGCATACAAGAACGCGGAACGTTTCCTCGCGCAGCTCCCGCGCTAGGGCTGTGTTGGGGTCGTGAAGATCGGCGGTTCCGGCGTGATCGGCCGCCGTCCGCGGGACTTGATGAACACCGCGCCGACGATCAGCACGATCACGAGGAGGAGCACCACGAGCCGCGGCACGTCCGGGTAGACGCTCTCCGCCGTGAGGACACGCTCTGAGCCCGTGGTTAGGTCAAGGTGCCACACGAGGCGTGACTGATCGCCGGGCACGCCGTTGGTCGCGGTGACGACGCCAGGCAGGGCGACGTAGTAGTCGTAGGTAATGCCGGCGAGGATCGCCTTCGCGAGCTGCTGCGACGTGGCATCCGTCCCCGTCGTGGTTCCGGACGGCGTGCTCGGTGCCGTCGGAGTGACGACGATTCGCACGGTGTAATGCCGTGCGAGAAGCCAGTCGTCGGCGTGAACGTTCATGGCCCCGATGTCGAACCCGCCGGTCGACGACTGCGCGACCACGGTCTGCGCTTCAGTCAGGTTCACCGTACGAAACATTCGAAGATGGACAGCCGAGCCATCGGAGCTATCGCGGATCTGCCACTGCGTACCCGACGGCGGTTGCGCCTGTCCCTTCGTGGCCGCCTCCGTCAGCGCCTGCTTCACGGCGGTACCGAGCAGTCCATCGGCCTCGATGTTGAGTTCCTGCTTCACGTTCGCGCCCGGCAGGATCGGAGTCGGTTCGATCGTCTGCGTGACGCCGAGCGCGAACTTGCCGAAGCATGCGGTCGCGAGCAGGCCGACAGTTGCTAGGAGCGCAAGGCGGCGGAACATGTCGTCCGCATTGTGGGCGGCGCTCAGCCTCCTCCGACGGTGCGAAAGCGTCTCAGTCGCGTGAAATGTTGGGACCTGTCCGCGGCATCCCTCGGGTACCGTCGCCGCGGCCTTCCCAAACGCCACGGTCGGTCTGATGGCACCGACAGTGCAGCGACTTGCTCGGAGGTGCAGCGATGGCCAACGATGAGTGTGCTCACT